>Ga0209302_10000771_pt1 | contig 18496 bp, 16 predicted proteins | sample ArcOceMetagenome_2_FD_187445 | JGI IMG/M metagenome (GOLD analysis project Ga0209302, IMG submission 187445) | Marine eukaryotic phytoplankton communities from Arctic Ocean - Arctic Ocean ARC135M Metagenome (SPAdes) (version 2) | ecosystem: Environmental > Aquatic > Marine > Oceanic | place... | reverse complement strand
TCGCCGGTACCGGCAGCCACTCGACCGTCACCCGGCTGCCGGTGGGCGGCGACCTGGCCGCCACCCCACCCTCACCGGCGACCCAACCGGCAGCCGGGCCGGTCGACCGGTCGACCTGGACCGGTCGACCGGTGGCCGGTCGACCGGCTGCCGGTACCGGCGACCGGTCCGCCGGTACCGGCAGCCGGTCCGATAACTAAAACCCACCGAATAAAGTGGCACACATACCACCGTGGTCATACCCGAGGGGCCTCCGCCGTCGTTGGGTGCACCCCGCGCCCCCATGGGCCCACGCGGCTTAAACGGTCCACTTTAGCCCCCCCGGTTCCTAGATAGATAGAATTGCGAGAAAAGACGCACACACGTCTAGAACTAGGACAGACTAGGTAAGCTGTCTCGAAAAATACAACTCACGGACACAACTTTTGAAGAGTGAAGGGAGGAAAGAAATTTGGACACGGCACGCATTGACACCAGAGTACCAGTGTCTAACTAGGGCGCGACCCTAATGTTGAGCCCCCCTCCCGGGGCACTCTCCCACTGCTCAAGCGGCGCCACTTGGTGAGGAGCGTACCAATGCGAGCGTACGGTAAGACTTGTGCAGTTGACAGACTCAGAGCAGGGCTCTGAATTCAGGGATCCAGAAGAAATAGCGAACACAGTCCGGCTCGTATATATGCTTTGCTACAATCCACTACTAACGTACTAAGGGGCTGTATACATACAACAGCCTTTACCACTACCCAGGTGTGTGTTGATTGCTGCAGCCGCGTGGGCTGCCGAGCGAAGGATGGAGTGCCGGGCAGCGCCGACTGCCTTGTTGTAGTTCATCGCACGCCCTGATGCCTGGCGGTCGCCGCCGCCGACGCCTCGACGTAGCATGTGCGCTTTGCTCCGTGCTAGTGACGAGTTGCGAGGAGATTATTTACTCTCCCGAGAAGCTGCCCAGTTCTGCCATCTTCCACTGAGCTCACAGACGGAAAATCTCAGGTGCCACGACCCGGACCGGACTTCCCATACGTAGATGGGTGGAACGGGACGGGCGCGTGAGCAGCAGCGTTGGCTCGACGGGTGGTATCAGTCCGGCCAGGGGCCTGGGGTGCTTGGTGGAGGAGGAGGGTTGCGTAAACTAATCGGTTGATTGAATTAAGCGCTCCAAGGGTGGTTAGATTTTAACTGCATCGGATTACTTTAAAGTATCGTCTCAACGTAAACAACGACTCTCGCACACTCGAGGTTAACTCGAGACGCACATACATGCACATGCACATGCGCTCTCGGGGTGTCCCGTGTCCGTGCTCGAGAGGTACATCGAGATTCGGGTGTGCGTGTGGGGTTAAATCTCGGTATCTCGGTGTGGACGGTGCTCGGTGCGGGACACCTTCGCTCCCCACACGCGCACGGCGCACGGGGTGATACGCAACCATCATTGGCGAAATAATCAGCCAATCCAACGTTTTCACAGTGCTATGCCTACAAGAGCAGCCATTTCCAAACGTCGGACCTCGCACCTCACGCTTGCGAGGTCTGCGGCCGCAAGGCTACCCCGGCCTGCCGCAGCGTCACGCGATCTTCCGACACGCGCTTCAGAAGACCATCTTGATTCGAGGGTCCTCAAGGAGTGCGGTCCTGGTCTCGCCAAGCGAGCTCGGGTCCTTGCACTCTAGCTCGAAGCTGATGGACGCTCGGCCGCCCGGCCGCATGGTCAGCTCCGGCGGCTTGCTGTCGGCCGCAAGGGCCGCCATGTCTTGCATGAGGCCGTCGACGTCGACGTCAGGCTGTGAGATCACCTTGAGCGGCAGCAGCGTCGGGAAGCCGACGAGGCCCGCCAATAGCATGCCGTCGTCTCGCTCCGTGTCCGAGACGTCCTCGGCAGGCGAGAACTCTCCCTGCAGAGCGCGCATCTTGACGGTCATTCGCTCCGGCAGGGCGCCGCCAGTCGTGGAATCCCTGAGCTCCGTCACGATGCGGCCAGAGCATTCCGTGGGGTTATTCTCGAGCTCTGCGTACGCAGCCTCAAGCTCCTCCGGGTCTACATCGTCGGCTATGAAGGACAGCCCATCGGGAAGCTCCTCTTCGCATACCAGATGCGCTCTCCGTGCGTGACAGCGGGTCACTGACTTCAGCGCACCGCCGAGGACTAGAGCCGCCGCTGGACTAGCGCAGCCGAGCAGCACGGCGCACAGAACGCGCGCCGTCGCCATGGCCACGATGCGCTCGAGGCCGCCACCAGGAGCACGCCGTGGGCGCGGGGGGGAGAAAATTTAGGGGAGGCTGCATTAAAAACTTTTCAGACAAAACCCCTCAAAAACCCTCCCCTCAATATCGCAAATACACAGCGTGCAAGGGCCCATTAGAAGCCCGGACGCGGCCCGAGGGCGAAAGCGTCGTCTCGCCGCAATCGTTGTCGGTGCGGTAACTGCGACCGACGAAGTGGTATCTGTCCCATCCACCAAGGCTGCCGAGCTTGCGCCGCTGCGTCGGCGTGAGGTGGGAGAGCTGCTCCTGCGCGGCGACGCAGCGCTTCTCCTCTTTACACAGCCGCAGCACGCCCTGGGCGCTGAGCACTGCGGCGTCGCCGGCGGTGATAAGCGGCCCGTACAACCTGCCGCCCTCGGCGACGACCGTGCGGCGGGCTTGGGTCACAGCCAAGAGAACGAGCGCTGCCACCATTAGGCACACAGCCTGGCCCCATCCAGCGCGGTGGGTGTGGGCGGCGACGGGCTTGAGCGGCTGCCAAGGCGGTTTCGACGACGGCTGCTGCGACGGCCAGGTGCTTGTTTCGACTGCCTGGGTCTGGCGCGCGGGCGGTTGCTCAAGTTCTAGACGCCGAACAGCGTGCGGTTTACCTACTCTTGCGTGTCTGCCTGGGCTCACCGCCCGTTGAGAACCTCGCTGCTTGAGGCCACTCGGAGGGGTGATAGAGACGAGGTCGTCGCCCCTCAAGAGACGACCTCCCCAAGATTGGTCTTCGGCCTCAGCGATCTCGAGCTTCGCGGCGAGCCACTGCTGCTGCAAAACAATAGCCGGCGACGCAGATGAATTGGGCGCGCGTCCTTTTGAGGGAGAGGGTGGCGACCCGTGGGAGAGGCGACGGCCTCTTTGGGTCGGAGGCATCACACACAGTTGGCTGGCTCGGACGAAGAGAGGCAGGTTCATCGATTCCTTTGGCGAGCGCTGCGGCTTCGGTGGCCACGACGGAAATAGGTACCGAAAGAAGCCGAGCGTTGCGGCTTTGAATCCTTCCTCTTCCGCTTCGGTTCCCATCAGACTGTCCCAAGAGACGACAGTCACGAGTGCTTCCTCAAGGGTCTGCTTCTGCTGCGGCGTTATGCAGACCGCTGCAGTCGGGTAGTCGGTGATGCTCTGCACCGACGACTCGACATTGCTTCGCTTCCGCACCGAGCCCGTTTGGCTTGGTTCCATGGACGATTCGGATTGCCTGAAGAGGGGTCGTTTCTTTTGCAAGTTCGCATGTTATATGTGGCAAATGTGGGAAGGCCACAGAACGGAACGAACCAGAGTTTACTCCCCCCAGCAAGTTCTCTTGAGGTCTTTTCCCCGGTCGGCAAAACCAAAGATGGGCTTGCCACGTCAAAAAAACGGACGCTCTCTTAGTAAAGACACATATAGATGTCTACATAGTGTGTGCGCGAGTCTCAATATCGCAAATAAGCAGCGCACGAACGCGCCGCGCGCAAGGGGGGCCTCAGACGCGGCCCGCGGTGGGAGGCGCCGTGGGCGAGGGCGTCGTCTCGCCCCAATCATTGTCATCGCCCCATCCATTTTCGGTGTCGTCGCCCCACCCGTTGCTGTCGTCGCCCCACCCGTTGTCGTCGCCCCATCCATTCCCCTCTTGCCCCGCCTGCCCCGCCTGGTCCGGCATCGCGTTTGCGGCAGAGGCCGCGGCGGGCGAGACGGCCGCGGCCTTCGGCTTGGACGAGGAGGGTGATCGCATGCTGCGGGCGAGGCGGGCGGACGCCCGCCGCTCCGCAGGCGAGGCCCGCCCCGTGGCGCCGCTCGGCTCCGGACTTTGAAGCTCGAGCCCCGCAGCGTTGGGGTTGAGCGACTGGAGCTCCTCTGTTGGCGCCTCCAGCCGTCCCTTGAGCCCAGCGAGCAACGCGGGCAACCGGCGCAGCCGGCCCGCACACGCGCCGAGGGGCCGCCGGAAGTAGAGACAGGCCGCGGCGAGGACGGCGAAGAAGACCGAGGCGCGCGCCGCTCCGTAGGTCGTGTGGCGCCGCGTCTCGCCGAGGTCGTCGTGCGCCAGCGCCCCCCCGCCGTCTCCGGGTGAGGCGTCACGCACCTTCTTCCATGCCTTGTCGAGAGCGCGCGCGCGCTCGCGCGTCGCGACGAGGTCGGCTGCGGCGGTGGAGGTGGTCGCGCTCGGCGCTGTTTCGGCGGGGGCAGCTGGGGCAGCGGTGGCGGCGGTGGCTGCGGTGGCAGCGGCGGTGGCGGCGGCGGCGAGGTCGTTGGAGCTCACGCCAGCCGCCGATGCAGTGAAGCCCTGGGAAGCGGACTCGGGCGCAGAGGCGGCAGAGGTGAGGGGGGCGGGGGCGGTGGCGGCGGCGCCCTCCGCCGTCGAGGTGGAGGTGGCAGCGGATGCCGCGGAGAGGGGGTTGGTGAACGTGTCGCCGGCGGCGGCGACGTTGCCGCCGCTGCCAGTGGACGTGGAGGGCGCGGAGGTGGACGGCGCCTCAATGGTGGGCGGGGCGGTCTCGCCGCTCGTGGTGGGCGGGGTCGGCACGGCGACGTAGTCGGCGGAGGCTCCAGTCGGCATCGCAGGCAGTGCGGCGTCGCTGGTGGCGGTGGCGGTGCTGGCCGCACCGGCGTCGCTGGCGGCGGTGGCGCCAGCCGCCTGCGAGGGGGTCGAGCGCATTTCCGCCTCTGCTGCCGCGGTCGCCACCGCCGAGGCGGCGGCCGGAGGTGTGGTGGCATCGGCGGAGGCGGAGGCGGAGGCGGAGGCGGAGGCGGAGGCGGAGGCGGAGGCGGAGGCGGTGATGGCGGGGAACCCCCCCCCTACCACGGCATCGCCCACGACATCGCCAGAGACGGTGCCCGCGCTCGGCGTGCTCGGCGTGCTCGGCGTGCTCGGCGTGCTCGCAGCGATCTGCTCCTCCGTTGCCGGCGCCTCAGAAGCGGCGGCGGTCGGCAGGGCCGGGGCAGTGGTGCTGGGGGTGGTGGAGAGTGAGGCCGCCTGGGCAGCCGTCGCGTTGAGCGCGCCATCAGCGATGGACGCGGCGCCTGTGCCAGCGGCAGTGTCGGTAGGAGACCCGGTGGCCGTGGCGGGAACGGCCGCAGCGGTGGAAGCGGTGGGGGCAGAGACAGCAGCAGCACTAGCTGCCGTATTTGTGCCGAGTGCCGGTGGCTCCTGCACGGTGGCGGAGGACGCAGGGGCAGCGGACGCGCCGGAGGCAGCGGACGCACCGGATGTGGCGTTGGCAAGGGCGGCAGAGGTGGGCGCGGTCGCGGCGGGGACAACCATTCCTGTCGCACTGGGGTCGCTGGTGGTCGAAACGTACGTGAATGCGGCGGGGGCGGCGGCCACCGTCGATGCTGCAGGGGCGGTGGGGACCGCGGCGAGGGGGTCGGTGACGGCAGCGCCGCCCGTGGTGGGCAGGGAGGAGGGAGCGCCACCGTCAGACGCGGTGGCGGTGGCGGTGGCGGGCGGGGCCACACCAGTAGTGGTGGGCACGGCGGGGAGGGCGCCAGCTGTGGGGTCGCTGGTGGCCGCGGTGGTGGTGGGTGCCGTCGGGACGGTGCCTCCAAGGGCGATGGTGAGAGCGTCAGCGGCGGTGATGGTGGTGGTGGGCGTGGCGACAGCCGCGGCGGAAGGAGCGGCTGCAGCCGCGACTGTGGAGGAGGGGGCGGCGTCGGTGCCAACGGTGGGCGCTGTGGGGGCCGTTGTGGGGGCAGCAGCTGGAGCGGAGGTGGCCGCGGCTGGAACGGCGCCGAGGGCGGAGAGGGGGTCGGCAGGACCAGTGGTGGTCGCGGCCCCGGTGATGCCAACGGTGGGGGCGGCAGTGGCGCCAGCGATGCTGGGTGTAGTGGCGGTCGCGGTCAATGTGGCGGCACTGGGGGTGGAGGCGGCGAGCGGGGGGGCGGCTCCGGTGGGGGGTGCATCGGCGGCAGGGAGCGCAGCGGCCTTGTTGAGCTTAACCAGGAAGCCGCCCAGCCCGCCAGCAACAGCGGTGGCGGAGGCGGAGGCGGAGGCGGAGGCGGCGGTGGCGAAGGCGCTGGTGCTGGATGGGGCCATAGGGGCGGTGGCAGCGACGGAGGCGGCCGGGAGGGGTGGGATGTCTGCCGCAGGGGGGGGGGCGGTGGCGTCGGTGGCGACGGCGACGACTGCCGGGGTAGTCGAGGCAGTCGAGGCAGCAGAGGCAGCAGAGGCAGTCGAGGCAGCAGAGGCAGCGGTGGCAGTCGAGGCAGCGGTGGCAGCAGAGGCAGTCGAGGCAGCGGTGGCAGCGGTGGCCGTGGTCGTGGCCATGGTGGTGGGCGCAGCACCGGTGGTGTTGGCCGCGGTGGAGGCACCGAACGTCACCGCGTCGACGGGTGTGGGCACTGCGGCGATGGCGGCGGCGGAGTCGGGGTTGGTCACCGGTACGGCAGCAACAGTAGCGACGGTTCCAGCGGCGGAAGTGCTCGTGGCGAGGGATGGTGCGGTGGACACCGCGGCGGCCACGGTGCCTGCCACTATCGACGGAGCTTCGGAAGAGCGAGAAAGGGCCGCAACAGCGGCGCCAGCAGGCGACACGACGGCTCCGGTGGGGGGTGAATCGGCGGCAGCGGCCTGGTTGAGCTTGACCAGGAAGCCGCCCAGCCCGCCAAGAGCAGCGGCACCGGCCGTCGAGACGTTGGCCGTACTTGCCGGGGTGGCGCTCGCAGTGATAATGGCGGTGGAAGTGGTGGCCACAGCAGCAGCAGCTGTGGCGGCGGCCGCGCCAGTGGCGGTCAAGGCAGGCTCGGTGGAAGCGGTGGAAGCGGTGGAGGCAGTACCAGAGGCGGTACCAGAGGCTGGAGCTGAGGCCTCGATCGCATTGATTTCTGTGGCGGGCACTGCAGCAGCAGCATTTGTAGCGGCGGTGGAGATCGCGACTGCCGGGAGTGCTGACAGCGCCTCTGCGGCTGTGCCCTCAGTGGCCGAGCCAGCTGCTGAGGCTGCGGGGAGGGCTGCCGGGAAGTTTGCCGTGGTGGAGGGCTGCGCGCTCGGCACTGAGGTGATGACGTCGGCAGCGGCGACCGCGCAAGAGAAGAGGACGGCCAGCAAACCACGACGCCGCGGCATCGCTCTGTTGTGAGGCCACGTCTCTCTTGCCCGTCGCCCCTGCTGTCGCAGCCCGCAGCGTTCGCCGGCGAGGGGGGAGATATAGATAGAAAGTTTTGCCCACGAGGAGAGAGAGAGATAGATAGACAGATAGAGACAGACTCGTAGAAAAGACGCACGCATCTAGACTACGACGCTACAATTGGAAGAGGCACCTCCTAGGCACCTCCGAAGAGGCTGAGGCCCCTTGGTGACGAGTGTGGCCTGCGATATTTTGGGGGAGGGTTGAAAAGAAGGGGAAAAATCCTCGCCCCCCACACTCACCACCCCCCTCTCAAAGGCTGATGCTGTCAAAGGCTGTCAACAAACCCACCGCACCCGGGTGCGGCCCGACTCAGGTACGGCTGCGCAGGCCCATCACTCGGGCCCTTCCGCTCTGTCGTCTGGTCGCATGATCGAGAGGCGCTTGTGCAAGTCGCGCTCCTGTGGTAAAGTAAGATAGATGGATGATCGAGAGAAAGATCTATATCTCGTAAAGTAAGTGAGTAAGCAGGCAAGGGTTGGGGCGCACAGCAGCGCGGAACTATGCAGCGTGCGAACGCAGCGCGTGGTGCCTCTTTGCGTAGTACTTACATACTTACTTTCTGCGCTCCTGCTGCTCGCTCACCTCGCGCATCACCGACCACACCGCCGCGTGGTCGCCCGGGAAGGCGGCGAGCTCCTCAAACTCGCCGCCAAGCGCGGCCACCACCCCGGCCCACATGCCATCCCGCAGCCACTCGGGCGCTCCGCTGCGCCCCGGCAGCAGAGCCAGCGTCGCGAGGCTTATGCGAGGCGCCGCCGCTGCCGAGCCAGCCGCAGCCGCCGCCACCTCCGTCAAGGCCATGTCCTCCTCGGCGACGAACCAGACGTTACGGCGCAGCTCCGCCTCGAGCTGCTCCGGGTGCCAGCCTGCGCACCCCGCCACGCACTTGACGCGGCCTGCGAGGATGTCGGGCTCGTCGAGGCGTGCCCCGCCCTCCCCGCCATCGCCACCACCCACACCACCGCCGCCGCCGCCGCCGCCGCCGCCGCCGCCGCCACGAGCGAGCAGCATCTCGCGCACCGCCTCGAAGTCCTCCGACACCCACAGGCCCTCCGACACGCGGCGGCTCTGCGGGGCCGGTGTGACGGGCGTCGCCGCTGGCTCGGCGGCTCCGCTATAGCTGCCGTAGCTCTGCGGAGGCGGGGTCGCAGGCGGCTCGGCGCGCAGGTCGTCACATCTCCCGTGCAGCTCGCCGTGCAGCACCGTGAGCTGCCCCTCGGCCACGTCGCCGCCCTGGTAGACCACGGCGGAGGCGAGCGGGCCCAGCAGCGTCCGGTAGGAGGGGACGACCGCACTGCCGAGGCGCGTGTCGACCTGCTTGTTGAGCACCTGGGATGATAGATAGCGGGGGGTGAGCGTGTGGATAGCGTGGGGTGGGGTGGTATATAGCGGGGACTAAGCGGTGTCGAGCTGCTGGTTGCCCACCACCCCTTGCACGCGCTCAGCATCGACGTGCGTAAGGAGGATGACTGCGTGGTGCAGCGTCGGCTGGCTGAGGCACGCGATGGGGTGCGTGACGAGCAGGCTGCCCACGCGAGGCGTGCTGCCGCGGCGCAGCCGCGGCGCCTCGGCCTCGCACCACGGCAGAGGCGGCCGCGCTGCCGTGATGGCCTCTGCCGAGGCGGCCGCCGCGCCCATCGCTCGCAAGGCCGACAGGCCGACATCGACGCGGTCGTTCCTCACCGGCGCGGATCGCGAGCCCACGCAGTGCCGGAAGGCGGACTGTGATGAAGGCGCGTAGAACTCGCCGCTGTTGTAGGCGGCGATGTGCTCGACGGCCTCTGCGCAGGCACCGTCGAGCTGTGGCAGCGAGATCACAGCCTGCGCCTGGCGATCGAAGAGCTGCTCCGGAGCCGCGACCAGCATGGCGCGTGCGATCGCACTGCGATCGAGAGCGCCCGAGCCGCAAGAGCTGGCGGTAAAGCGTCGTGTCCAGGCTGGTGGTGGATGCAAAGAGGCGTTTCGCCATACTTATCTTCACGGCCAAACTTGCTGAGGGGGGGCATTTTTCGTGCTGCGGGTAATGGACCGCACGAAACAGCACCGTACTTCGGCTAGGCGTGTGGCCGTTTCGCCTCCGGGTCGTCGCCGCCCTCCTGCCCAGCACCCCACTTGCTCTTGCGCGCGCCAGGCTTGGCGGCCAGCGCGGCGGCGGCGGCGCGCGCGGCCAGCCCCGCCGCGCCGAGAGCCTCGCTTGAGATGGCGCCGTGTGCTGCCCCGGGTGCCGCGGCGGCAGGGTTGAGCGTGCCGCCCGATGCGAAGGCCAGCTTCTCGCCGGGCTTGCGCGCCTGCCGCTCCTCCCATTTCCGCCTCGCCTCCTCGAGCTTCTCAAAGAAGTCCTCCTTGGATAGCTCCTGCGTGTCGTACAGCTCGGGTGGGTAGTTCGTGCCGCTCTCGCGCACGTCAAAGAAGGCGACGAGCTTCTCAAGGATGTCCGGGTTGCGGAAGGCCTTTGCGTTGCGAATGTGCTCGTTGACCCTGTAGCCCTCCCTCGTCTTCTCGATGAGCCCGCGGAACTTCTCCTCCATCTCCTTAGGCAGGCTGCCAGGCGGCGAAGCCGGTAGCTCGAACGCGGCCGCTGTCCCGCTGCCGCTCGGCTCCGCGGCCACTGCCTCCGCGTCGGACGAGGCGCCCACGGCGCTGGGGAGTGACGCGGCGTTCTTCTTGACCACAGAGATCTGCACGCCGCCCACGCGTCGCTGCGTGGCATGCTGTACCGCCTCGTCATCCAGCGTCACGCCGAGCACTCCAGTGCCGTTGTCTGCAGCCGCGGGCTCCGCCTCACCCTCTCCATCATAATAGTCAACAATGGACAGCGACTGAGCCCCGACAGGTACGGGCTCGTCCGACGCCGCCTCCGCGTTAGCTGGTGCTGGCGACTCCCCCTCGACCGATGGCGAGTCGTCGTACGCTCCAAGCCCGAGCATGACGCCAGTCTTGACGCTGAAGTCAAGACTGGGCTGCGAGAGCTCGTCGGCGGCGCGGCGCCCAAAGACAGACAGACAGACATCTTACCCGAAGGCAAACACGGACCGACCAAGACAGGCAAAAAAGCGGACGCCCGCGACACCCCGATGCCTTGATAAGAGAGCCTTGCCTTACTGGTGGATTCGATTGGCCTTTCGCTTGCGCGGGTTCGTTGGCACAGGGTTAGGCAAAGTCACAGAGATACCTCGCTCTGGGTGCAACCAACATACATGCACATGTCGGCCCTCGCCACTTGCGAGGCGCAGGCCGCGAGCGAAGGGCTGACGCTCCGGTTAATTGCCTGTCCAACGCAACTGGCTTCAAGTGCGTGAGACGCAAGGTAGACAACTTCCGGGCCGAATCGAGGGAGCGGCAAGCGAACATGGGCGGCAAAAAGGTCTATCGCACCCGTGTGATTGCAGTCTGCAAACACGCCGGAGGAGGCTGTGCTTGCGCGGCAGTGGAAGGGACGGAAGGTGGGGACGACGTTGATTGCCCTCAGTGCACTCTCTACTATCTACTACGGTACACACTCTACTACTACTACTACTACTACTACTACTACTACTACTACTACTACTACTACTGCTACTACTGCTGCGCTGCTACTGCTGGTTTACTTCCAACCCCACTTTTTGCAAGTTCGTTGTGCGATTGCGGCGCGCGGCGCGCGGGTGTACAAGATGGCGGCACAGGACGACAGCGTGGACCTCCCGCTCTGGTGGTGGGGAAACCAGCAGGCGAAGCTTCGCCTCGGTGGCAGCTTTGCCCGTGCGCTGAAGCGACTCGACGAGTCAGCTGTGGACGCCCTGCAGGGCAGCGGCGACATGCTGCGTAGCATGCTCTCCCCAGAGCCCACCCACGAGGACGATGGGCTCTCCCCAGAGCCAGGTGCTGCCGAGCCTGAGCCTATGTCGTGGCACGCCGCCGTGATGAATGCCCATCGGGTGGAGATGGAGGCCAACGAGAACGGGCCTGTGGAGCTTCACATGAGCATGCCTCGCTTTGGCGCGAGGACGCCCAGGCTGCCTGGCGAGCGACCATCGAGGCCGCCCACGGGTCGGGAGCGCGACGAACATGCCGGCGAGCGGCGGCTGGACATGGACAACGAGCATGTCTACAAGCTCACCTCTGCGAGCGACGACTACGTGCTCAAGCTACTCATCATCGGCGACGTGGGCGTGGGCAAGACGTCGCTGCTGAGCCGCTTCGCCGACGACCGCTTCCGCGAGAGCGTCGGCGAGCAGAGGAAGTTCGGCGCCGACTTTCGCGCGAAGACGCTGCTCGTCGGCGGCCGGCGGGTGATGCTCACCGTCTGGGATACGGCGGGCGAGGAGCAGTTTCGTACACTCACCTCGTCCTACTACCGCGGTTGCCACGGTATATGCTATGCCCACCTCGACATGACGCACGATGCGATGCACGATGCGATGCACGATGCAATGCACGATGCAATGCGATGCGATGCAATGCGATGCGCCACGCGCCGTGCGCCGTGTGCCATGCGATGCCTGACGCGTCACCTCGCGCGATTGCAGGCGCACTGCTCGTCTTCGACGTGACGCGGCGCGAGAGCTTCGAGGGTCTACCGGCGTGGCTCGCCGAGGTGGGCCACTACGCCAGCTCCTCGCGCGTTGCCCGTCTGCTCGTAGGACACAAGGCTGATGCCGGCGATGCCTGCGAGGCGGGCGAGGCCGGCGCGAGGCGTGCGGTGTCGGCGGAGGAAGCGGCGGCCTTCGCGGCGGCGCACTCGATGACTTACGTCGAGGCCTCGGCTAAGTCGGCCGCCGGTGTGCAGGAGTCCTTCGAGGCCCTCGTGCTGCAGGCGCCCACCCCGTTACCTAGTTATCACCCCGCATGGCGGCTTTCGAGGCCCTCGTACTATAGGCGCCATCTCGCACGTCTGCAGCGCCTTGCATCGCCACTTATATCCCCTTGACATCTCCTTTCAATCCCCTTGCACCGCCGTGCACCGCCGTGCACCGCCGTGCACCACTTTACACCGCCTTGCAAACCCGTACAACCCCTCACACCGCCTCACATCGCCTCACAGGTGCTACAGACGCCTGGGCTGGTGGGTGCTCCGCAGCAAACACAGCCGGCGGGGGCGGGGGTGGAGGCGGAGGCGGCCTCACGCGCGGCGGCGGAGGACCTCACTCTCTCCGCCCCTCTCACCCCCCGCTCCCCTCTCCCGCTCCGCACCCCTCTTTCCCCCCGTACCCCTCTTTCCCCCCGTACCCCTCTCATCCCCCACACCCCTCTCTCCCCACACGCACCGAGTGGCGCCGCGGGTCAGCATGACCAATGCGCGCGCTCGTGCGGCGGTGAGTGGCCGAGCACATCGCTGCCGAGCACGCCACTCGGCGGTAGACCAGGCGCAGGCGCGGGCACACCCCTGTGGGACGCCGGGCAGGGCCACGAGCAAAGCTTCGACTACCATGAGGGCGAGGGCGGGGGCGGCCTGTGGCCCTTCACGCTGCACCTGGGCGCGGCGGGCGCGGCGGCGCGGCACGAGGCGCGTTTGAGCGAGGCCATCGCTACCGCTGAGGTCGAGGCGGAGGTGTTCAGGCGGGACGAGCGCGAGAACCCCAACCTGGGCCTGCATCTGCCGCGGCTGGGCGGAGGGCAGATCTCGGTAAGCCTCACGTCGGAGGCGGAGGCGGCGGCGGCGGCGGCGTCGAGGGAGGCGGCGATGGAGGTAAGGGAGGCGAGCGGGGCGAGGGGGGCGAGGGCGGCGAGGGCGGCAAGGGCGGCGAGGGCGGCGCCGGCGCGCGGGGAGGCGACGCGGCAGGCGGAGGCGGGTGACGCGGCGGCAGCAGGGGGCGGCGAGGTGTGGGAGTGGGCGGCGGAGCTGGAGAGCGACGTGGAGGAGATACCGTGCGAGGTCGAGGCCGAGGAGCGGGCAGAGGCCATGGCGGCGAGTGCCGCCGCGGAGGCGGACTGGAGCGTGCTGGGCGGCGAGGCCGAGGCCGAGGCCGGGGCGGGGCAGGAGGCGGGGCAGGAGGCGGGGCAGGAGGCGGAGGAGCAGCAGCTGGCAGCGGCTGAGGCAGCGTTCAACCGCCGCCTCGACCTCAGCCTTGCGGCCGCTGAATTGGACACTCTCGAAGCGGAGTTTGAGCAGCGCAAGGCGCAGGTCAAGACGGCGGCTGAGGCGGAGGCGGCGGCGGGCGGCGGCGCGCCATTCGGCGGCAGCGCCTCATTTCTGCAGCAGCAGATCCAGCGCTCGCAGCAAACGCGGCAGCTCCTCGGCGACCCCGTCGTGGCGGCGGAGCCCAGGCTGCGAGAGACTCCCCCGTGGAGATCTGAATCTGCTGCGGAGGCGGGGTCGTCAGGCGACGCCGAGGTGGGTGGCTTTCACGGCGCGGAGACGAGCGCAGCGGCCGCAGCGGCCGCGGCGGCCGCGGCGGCCGCGGTGGCCGCGGTGGCCGCGCCGTCACGCAGCTGGACGCCGAGTTGGCTGGGGCTGCCTTCGCTCGAGACGGGGCCGGAGGGGGGGACGCTCGCCACCTTCTTCCGCCTCGGCAGCTTCGGTCTGCAGCTCGAGATAGACCCGCCGGATGGCCAGGAGGGCGCGGGATACACGAGGAAGCCGGGCGCAGCGCGGCACAGTGCGCCACCTGTGGCGGAGCCGACGCCCCTGCCGAGCGCCGCCGAGCTCGACGAGATGACGGGTAAGGAGCTCAAGCGCTTCTTGCAGAGCCACCTCCGCGTCAGCACGGCCGGCTGCCTCGATAGGGCCGATATGCTCACGCTCGCCAAGGCCGGCCGCCTGCGCGCCGTGCTTGGGTCTTCCGCGGACCTGGCGGGCGCTGATACGTGTCAAGACGTTTGATGTGTCAAGGTAGCGTGATCCCAGTCTGTCCAAAATGCAGATTTCCTTTTCAGTTTTTTTTTCATCGTGCTAACCACCCCAGTCGGACAACTTCTTCAAGGTGTAACGACTGCGTCGTGGTGCAAGCGCCCCTCCAGGTGGCGGAGGATGCTCGCAACCACCACCTCCTTGCCGTCGCTCAGACCAGGCGTCGACACGCCCACTCTAAGACTGCGAGAGAAAAGCGCCGCCCGGCTCTCCCAGAGCAAGGTGCGAGATTCCATTCGCGGCGAGGTCGACCGCCTGGCAGATTGGTCCTCCCATAGCCGGCAGCCCCAGGAGCCACACCACGACACCAGGACGCAGCGTCCTGCGGATGTCGAGCGGTGGATCACGCACAAGGCGAAGCTGCCGCAGCTCGGCCCTGCCAAGTATCGCCTTGCCTGCGAGGCGACGCCGTTTGGCGGCCATTTACCCCGTGAGACGGCCAAGGTGCGTGGCGCTGGAGCGAGCTCGCGAGCCCGCGGTGCGGACATTTCGTACTTGACCGATGGTGGAGGGCCGCGCCGGGCCAAGGCGGAGCGTGTGGCCTCTGCCGAGCGCCGGGCCGAGGCGGAGCGTGCGCGCTCGCTGCCGCCCTCGCTGATCCCAGGTCCGTTCCACCTGATGATCGAGTCGCCCTTCCCGCTCTCCAACTTTTCCGTCTTCGGTGAGCTCCCTGACGACTCATGGACCAAGTCGGCCGTCAACCACATGTGGCAGGCCTGCGTCTTCCCGTCGGCTGTGCCTGCAGGGCGGCGCGACGTGCTACTGCTGCAGGCGCGCATGCACACAGGCACATACGAGGCAGAGTTGATGACGGAGATCCTAACCCGAATCTGAACCCGAACTCGAACCCAAACCCGAACCTGAACCCTAAGCAGGAGTGGATGACGGAGATGCTGGGGCGGCTGGCTGCCGACCGCGCGCTCGAGGAGGAGGCGTTGGTGCACGAGGCGCAGACCATCTTCTCGTGCTGCTTCCATGAGGTCATCCGGCAGGTGGCGGTACACTGCGCGGAGCGAGGCCACTTGATGGCGCAGATCTGGGTCTCGAACATGGAGCTCTTCGAACGGCTCTCGCAGCTGGCATGCCGCACAGGGCTCGAACCCCAGGCTAGCAGGCCTGAGGGAGGTCTACCACTCACGCGTGTGAGCCTTGCCTTGCACAGCTGACCAACGCCAAGCTGCAGATGGTGCTGCAGAACGACCGCGTGCGCGCGGAGCGGACGCAGCTGCTCAAGCGCGTGCACGACATAGAGGAGGAACTGAAGGGCGCGCGGCAGGAGCCGGAGGAGGCGTCCCCGTGGCCGCCCAAGGCGGGGGTTGTGGCGCTGCACGTGTCGGTCGTCGCCGCGCCGCGCGTGGCGGTCGTGCAGGTGGACGTGGACTCTGCAGGGCAGAGCCGCCTGCAGAGTCAGAGTCAGAGCCGCCTGCAGAGTCGACCGCAGAGCCAGGCGGCGCAGAGTCGACCGCGGGCTGCTGAGACGGTCGACGACAGCACTCAGACCGACGCGCCGCAGGAGGAGGCTGCGCCCGCGCCGACGGAGGGGGTGGCGGCAGCGGAGAGGGCAGCTGGCGCGGAGGCGAGCGCGCTGCCGGCGCCGTCAGCGGCCGCTCCAGATCCCGCGGTAGACCTGGAAGCAGCGGCGGCCCTCATTCAGGGTGCCGCCGCATCTGCCGGTCCTAAATCGGCAGAGCCCGCTCTAGATCTGGAGCAGCAGCAGCGAGAGAGAGAAAGAGAGCTTCGGTCTAAGAACCTCTCTCTCTCTCTCTCTCAGCAGCAGCAGCTTGCCGAGAGGCTCGAGGCTCTGAGCGAAGCGCTTGATGTAGGGGCACTGTCTCCAGCGTTGTACGAGCAGGCCCGGCGAGAGTTGGTTCATAGGTAAAACTGCTTAATAAAACTCATCTATCGGTGCACGCTGTTCGCCGTTTTTAATCCGAGGCGCGCGCGCGCTTTTGGTGACTTTGTGTCGATCGATGGAGTGTGTTGATGACGTGAATGACGTGACGCAGCTCGTCGGGGACTTCCTCGCTTCGCTCAGAACGTGGATCAGCTCGTCTGGCGACGTCGATCTGAGCGCCGGCCTGTCGCTGTCCAAGAAGAGCCTCGACAGCCTGGGCGCGCCGCTGGCGCTCCTTCTGGAGCACGGCGCGATCATCAAGTGTGGGCCGACCTCGTACAAGCTCCCTGGACCGCTCGTGTCTCACCTGCGTGCGGAATGCCGCGTGCACGGCCGCATCGATGGACCGCGCTCCTTGCCTACCGCGCTCGACCTCGCCGAGCTGTGCACGCACCTGCAGAGCAGCAAGGCCGTGCTCGAGCCCAGCATGCTGATCAAGGAAGGTTGTGGCTCTGCGTGCAGGTGCAGATTGGCCGCACCGACCCAACGTCGCCAGCTCCGCCGCCTTCACCCAACGGCGGCGCAGGTGATCGCGCCCACCCTGCCCGGGTACGACGGTGACCTGCCACTGCTACACGACTGGTCCGCCACGGCTGTCGGGCTGGAGGGCGAGAAGAGGGCGGTGGCGGGCGCGGAGGCGGCGGCGGCGGAGAGGGTGGCTGGCGCGGAGGTTGAGGAGTTGTTGGCGCCCGACGACTCAGGAGGCAAACAAATGTCGTTGCAGGCTCTCTTTGACGACGGTTCGATCAGCTCACTGATCAACGAACCGGAGCAGCCAAAGTCGAAGAGTAGGCAAGGGAAGCCCACTGAGAAGTGCAACTGCAAGAACTCCAAGTGCCTCAATGCGGCAGATCCCGCTCTAGACCCGGAGCAGCAACAGCAGCAGCAGCTCCTGAGCGCAGCGCTTGCTCTGGGTGCACTGTCTCCAGCGCTGTACGAGCAGGCCCGGCGAGAGTTGAAAGGTCAGTACCAGTGACGAGTCTCACGTACGCTCCACGATAAGATAAGATACGATTGTTGGGTTTCACGACGCCGCGCGCTGAACGATCGATCGTATTCGCCCCCCCAGCCACAGCACCAACCGCCGTCGCGCACCGCGCCCCCGCAGTAGCAGGCTTGTTTGAGAGGATGCGAGCAGCCGACGGGAGGAAACTCTATGAGGAACAGCAGGTCTGGGCCGCGCACCGCTCGAAGCAGGGCGCGCGCCTGAGCAGCAAGGAGAAGGCGCCGCTGACGGCCGATGAGACGGCAATCATCCAGCGAGCAAGAGGCACCCAGCTGCGGACAGTGAGTGAGAGGCACGCTGGACAGCGCCCAGCTACCGCCACTGACGCACGCGTCAAGCGCACCGTCAGCAACCAAGCGCACAGCAGCATGCAAGCGAGTGGCGTGCCATACCCAAATGCAGACGCACGCACGCTCCAGATGCTCGGCACGATAGATGCACTGCTCAAGGCTCCGCCTCGGCCACCGCGATGGGCGCTGTTGCGCATCCTCTCCCTCCTGGAGGAGTTCCGCGAGCGCTCGCAGCACGGAGGCGAAGGCTTTGCCCCGCCGGCCCAGCAGCGGAGCTTGTCTGAGGCCGTGCGACAGCACGGCGCGCGAGGGAGCCACGAGTCGCGCGGCCGCCTCGAGTCGCGCGGCGAGGTCGACGAGTCGGCTGCGAGGGCCGTCGCACGGCGCGTCCGAGACCAAATGCAGGGCCCTCCTGAAGACGTGCAGCGCGCGTGGGATCTACTGGCGCCAGACCGGGACCTGGGGACCGCTTCGGGCCATCGGCGCGTCTACGAAGACCGAGACGTCCGTGGTAGGAATCGAGTTTCCATGGGGATCGGCTGAAGACGCGGCGGCCCCGAGGATCGCCCCGGCGCCCGCGGCTTCGACCCCGGCCCGGCCCGTGCGTCAGTTGTAGTTTTTAGTGCCTGCTTTGCTGCACCCATAACAAACTTGGCCAGAGGCCAACATCATAAGGAATGCGCACCTCCTGATTCTCAGGTTCTCATCACGGACCAGGCACCCAATCAAGAGAGGGGTGGAGGGGGGGAGAAATGGGCCTGGGGGGGTTTGTATTGTGTGTGTGAGAAAAGATTTTGAATAAAAAGGTTGAAAAGGTTGAAAGGTTGAAAGGTTGAGAAAGGTTGGGAAAGGTTGGAGAAGGTTGGAAAAGGTTGCGGCGCCCTAGGGTGACTCAACCTTTTCAAAAGGTTGGGAAAGGTTGGGAAAGGTTGGGAAAGGTTGGAGAAGGTTGGAAAAGGTTGCGGCGCCACAGGGTGACTCAACCTTTTCAAAAGGTTGGAAAAGGTTGGAAAAGGTTGGGAAAGGGGCAGCTGGGGATGGGGCAGCCGGGGGGCTCCCTAGTACTAGCGTGCCCTTGGCCCCCCCCAGCCTGGGCGCGGCAGTGGTGCCTCCCGTGTTTGTGCCCCGAAG
>Ga0209302_10000770_pt1 | contig 18501 bp, 24 predicted proteins | sample ArcOceMetagenome_2_FD_187445 | JGI IMG/M metagenome (GOLD analysis project Ga0209302, IMG submission 187445) | Marine eukaryotic phytoplankton communities from Arctic Ocean - Arctic Ocean ARC135M Metagenome (SPAdes) (version 2) | ecosystem: Environmental > Aquatic > Marine > Oceanic | place... | reverse complement strand
CAAACTATTAAAAAAGATTTTAAACAATTATCGAATCTTTCAATAAAAGAAATTTGTTATTCTGGGAGTATATTTGATTTAGAATTGGCAGAACGAGTATTTTTTACTCTAATTGATGTAATTAATAATTCTATTAGTATCAGTTGAATTTGGGTCTAAGGAGGAAATATTTAGGATTTCTTTTTAAAAAGCGTTAAATAAAATACAAGAATATTTATAAAGTATTATTTCAATTTTTGATAAGATTAAAAACATAAAAAATTAATGATAATAAATTAATTTTTTATACTTTTGAATAGTTGGTATAATTTGTTACGTCGTATTCTCTCGTACTTGATTTGATAGCCTTTGAATAGAAAGAAGCTGTTTTGATGTCTACTTTCATAATATTTCTTCAAAGATATTTTGCTTTCTTGATTGAAGTGAAAGCCTCTTTCAATAATCTCTATCTTCTCAGGCTCAGAAATAGTTACTCAAGTCCTAAAATTACACCCATTTTGATCTTTATATTAAGTTGATTACGGATTATATACTGCCATACAAAGAATGAAATCTCAGAAAAGAAAAATTTAATTTTACCAAAAAAAATTGCCGATTGTTCAATTATATTTTCGAAACTACAATATATATAAAGCAGAGGTTTAAAGTTTTACCAGCATAACTTAAAAAATCCGGAAATGGAAACTCAAATTGTCGAAAATTAGATCTTAAAGTTTTAGTTTGGCAATCTAAAATTTGAGCACAAACCAATAATTATAAAAGAGTAATCAAATCTAATTTTTGTTGAAATTGTTGAAAAGTAAAATGACTTATATAATAATTATAACTGATGTTTATGAGAATAATTTATTTTTATATTATATAAAAATAGAGAAAAATTATTTTACAATAGTGGTTACTACGGTTTGTGTTATATTAAATGTAAAGGATAGAACTACTATTTAAATCTCACAATAGTAGTATTCCTATATTATGAAAATAATGATGGTGAATTATTTTATAGTCATGATCCGGTGAATTAGTTTAGAATAAAAAGAAGAAGAGGGTATTGTGTACATCAAGAAAAAATAAAATATTATTATGAAGATAAATTTGAAGAAAATTTTTATGCTGAAAATGGTATTTTAATACAAAAATAGATTTCACTCGATGGTTTCCCACAAAGTTGTCATAAAAAGAAATTTTATTTTAATCCTTTATATCCGGAAATAAAAAATAACGTAGGACCATGGATCGATATGTGACTCTCTGTACGGAATAAAAATCAAAAAAATTAACCTATTAAAAAAAAGAATGACTAGACTCTTTTGTTATTATTTGATATGATGTACCTTGATTAGTACGAATTTAAAAATATCCCGTATTAATGGCTCTGTAGCTCAGTGGTTAGAGCAGGGGACTCATAAGCCCAAGGTCACAGGTTCAAATCCCGTCAGAGCCATTTTTAAATAATAATTTAAAACTATAGAAGTTTTACAATACAACATAAAACATAAATTTATTATTAATCGCAAAAAATATTATGAAATACACATTATCAGTACTTGTGGAAGATGAGTCCGGTGTTTTGAGTCGTATATCAGGCTTATTTGCCCGACGAGGATTTAATATTGAAAGCTTAGCAGTTGGACCAGCAGAACAAATAGGAATCTCACGTATTACAATGGTCTTATTAGGAGATCCACGGACAATTGAACAATTGACGAAACAACTCTATAAACTTATAAATATTTTAAAAGTTCAAGATATTACAAATATACCTTGTGTTGAAAGAGAATTAATGCTGTTAAAAGTAAATACAACAAAATCAACACAAACAGAAATTTTAGAAATTGCACAAGTATTTCGAGCAAAAATTGTTGATTTAGCAAATGAGTCATTAACCTTAGAAGTAACGGGTGACCCTGGAAAAATGGTAGCAATTGAACAACTTTTACTCAAATTTGGGATTAATGAAATTGCTCGTACAGGAAAAATCGCATTAGCACGTGATTCATTAGTAAACACGGAATCTTTAAAAATTAAAGCATAAGAATTAGGGGCAGGGGGACTTGAACCCCCACAGCCTTAATGGCCAACGGATTTTAAGTCCGTCGTGTCTACCATTCCACCATGCCCCCAGTGTAAGTAGATTAACAAAAGTAAGGCGGCACCCAGATTCGAACTGGGGGATGAAGGATTTGCAATCCTCTGCCTTACCACTTGGCTATGCCGCCTTTACTTCTTCTTAATATAACAAACTTAGTATAACTGTTTTGAATAAATTAAAAAAGGGTTAAATAGCTTTTATAAAAAATTTAATAATAAAAAAGCAAAAACACTGCCACCAAAGGCACCAATCATAAACCCACCTGTAAATTTACTCCAACCTTTTTTAGTTTGAATACTATCATCTTTTTCTGAACCATCAAATGAAACATAACCGTAAGAAGCTAAACCGACACCTAAAATACAGATTAAGCCAATAGCAGATAAAAAGCCAGCCAAATTAGCAATCTCTGAATTTCGTAGAGGACCTAACGTTGTAAAAGGACCAACAAAAAAGTAACCGTGTGCCATGCCAATTTCTAAACCACGCATAACCGAAGAAAGCCCCGGTCGATATGCAGGTAAATTTCCTAAAATCGCACGTGTCGCTGCTGATGTCGTAATCGGAGTAGACAAATGACCAACAAATGGATCATTTTTATAAGGTTTTACAAAATTTGCCATAATTAATATTTAGTTTAATATCACAGACCTAATTATATATATAAAAATCAAATTATCTCAAATTTAATTTTTAAAATAAAATTAGAGTAATTGGTTACCTCGGCGATACTGTAAATATGCAGCTACAAATAAGCCTGCAAGAGTAACTGGTATCATCCCTAAAACAATTCCAAAAAGAAAGGGCTCAATCATATTTTAAAATAAGTCAATAAATGTATACAAAATATTATACCTATAAATTTGTATTATTTCTACTAATAAGATAAAAAATAGCCTAGAAAAAAGATTCGACCTACGGGACTGACGGGACTCGAACCCGCAACTTCCGCCGTGACAGGGCGGTGCTCTAACCAATTGAACTACAATCCCAAATACCTACAAGATCTATCATACTAAAAAAAAAAAAATTGTCAATAGGAGAGAAAGGGATTCGAACCCCCGGTATCAATAGTTGATACAACAGATTAGCAATCTGCCGCTTTAGACCACTCAGCCATCTCTCCTCAATAGTATACCCTCAGACTAACAAAAAAATTTTAATAGATCAATTAAAATTCTAAGTATATAATATAAGTATGGCTCTCTAGTCAAACTTATGTTTAAAAAATAATCGAAATTATGACAACTATCCTAGTTTCTAAGTTACCGGAAGCTTATGCCGTGTTTAGTCCAATCGTTGACGTATTACCGGCAATTCCTGTATTTTTCCTGTTACTTGCATTTGTTTGGCAAGCATCAGTTGGTTTTAGATAAGGATATTTTTTTTTATTTAAAGTAAAATATTTCATTTAAATAAAAACATTTAGCGTAAAATAAATAATTATATTCAGTTTATATTAAAAAACAACTATTATGTCAGGTGGTTCTACTGGTGAACGTCCATTTTCGGATATTATCACAAGTGTTCGTTACTGGATTATTCATAGTATAACGATTCCATCGTTATTCGTTTCAGGTTTCCTTTTCATAGCAACGGGTTTGGCATATGATGTATTTGGAACACCTCGCCCAGATGAGTATTTTACACAAGATCGTCAACAAATTCCATTAGTTAATGATCGCTTTAGTGCAAAACAAGAGCTTGAAGATTTAACTAAAGGTTTATAAATTAAAGGAAGTTTTATGGTAAAAAATACAAATCAACCGGTTGCGTACCCAATTTTTACATTCCGTTGGTTAACAATTCATGCACTCGCAGTTCCTACAGTTTTTTTCTTAGGAGCTATAACATCAATGCAATTTATTCAAAGATAGGAGTATAAAAATAATATGTCAGGTCCTAATCCGAATAGACAGCCTGTAGAATTAACCCGCACGTCACTTTATTGGGGTTTACTTCTTATTTTTGTATTAGCCGTTCTATTTTCAAGTTATTTCTTTAACTAATTTTTAGGGGAGAATTTTTATGGCAGGTACAGGTCGAATTCCATTATGGTTAGTTGCCCTTGTTGGTGGTTTAGCCGCAATTGCAGTTTTAGCCCTTTTCTTTTATGGTTCATATTCTGGTTTAGGTTCTTCTTTATAATAAGATAAGAATTCTAAAATCAGATATTTTAAAAACTAGGGTCTAGTTGTATAATCCTAGGTCCAAGTTTTTAAAATATAGTTATTTTTTACTCTTTTTTTTAACAAAAATTATTACTATTTTTAGGAAAATTTAATATAATAAAACAAAAATTAACTATAAATTAAAATGGTTATGAAACTGAAAAAAATAAAATATTGATTAGGTTGAAGAAAAAACTATATAATTTTTTACATTTCGATTATAATAAATTTATTATTAATACTAAGAATATCTATTATGTCATCAACTTTATCATCATTTGTTTTCAGTTTAGTAGCCGGTACTTTTGTTTTAATTGGTATTGCAGTTGCCGTTATTTGGGTAAGTTCAAATGACCCTTTAACACGTGCCTAAGAATGATTAATGTAGGGTTTGGACCCAATATCGTTCTAGGTGTTTTTATTATATTAGCAGTTTTAGGATTATATTTTTTACGAACAATAAAATATGATTTATCCCGTGATATCGACATATTTTTTACCACTTTAGGATTAATTTATAGTTCAATTATTATTATCCATGGATGGAGACTTGATCCAATTTTATTATTTGGTCAAATATTAATAATTATTACCATATTGGCAATTGGGTGGGAAAATATTAGATTACGTGGTTTACTAAGTAAAAACAATAATCAATATACCGATAAATAAGCTATTTTTTAGATGTTAGCCTAACAACCAATGATTAATATTTAATGAAACGTTTTCAAAAAGTCAAAAAATTGTAATAAGAATAGAAACGATACTATTCTTCGATACCGTAAATAGGCCCTTGAATATGTGAAATATTATTTCAAAAAAACGGAATATAATTAGACTCACTATACTAACAGACTAACTGTTATACGTTAATCTGGCTTTTGACTCAAATTAAAAACTGTAGTGAAAATGGGCGGTACTGGATTCGAACCAGTGACCATCTGCTTGTAAGGCAGACGCTCTACCACTGAGCTAACCACCCCTGTTGATTGTATGATATAGAGTTTCTACTTTTTTGTAAAGCTTTTAGTTTAAATTCTTTAAGTGGAGGAGTTATAAATTTTCTCCTCACACATAACTTAAATTTATAAGTTACCTTTTTTAAGCGCTAAAACTAAGATTACGACCGGACCCGATAATAAGATTACAGCTGATGAAAGTAATTGTCCAATAACTTGTAAGTTAAACATATTTATTTTCTTTAAAAATATTTATTATTCTGGAAAACACTAAAATACGAGAGAAATTCCATTTACTCACTTTAATATATATCATATTAAAACGAAAGTAAATAAAATTTTATAGCTTTCTAAAAAATTGAATTATGATATGATTGGTGAAGCAAGGGTTGCTAACTCAATGGTAGAGTACTCGGCTTTTAACCGATAAGTTCTGGGTTCGAGTCCCAGGCAACCCAAAAAGATAGGGTAAAATTTATTATTCTTAATCAATTCGGTTCCAGAGTTGTTAAAAAAACTCAATTATTATTAATGAAAATAGAAACTGGGTGGTATTGAAATTTTTCAAAAATACGATTAGGAAAATAAAATTTATTTATTTTATCATTATACTAATTGCAATAATATTATTAAAACTAGTTTAAAGAAATATGCGGATAACTGAAGATTTGAATAAATTAATTACTATTTTACCAAAAACAATTCAACCAATTTTACAAAACCACAAAAAAAAAAATACTTTAATTGAAATTATAATGGATTTAGGAAGAAGACCTGAAGCTCGTTTTCCAAATCATCAAGAGTATTTGTCACCAAGTCAAGTAAGTTGGCAAGACTTAGATTATTCCATTAAAAAATTGAGTCAATTTACAGATGACGATCGTGCAGGAATTGAAAAGACCTTACACCGTATTAGTTGTATCCGAAATCGCGAAGGTTTAATTATTGGTTTAACATGTCGGGTAGGTCGTGCCCTTTACGGTACTATAAATGGCATACGGGATCTTTTAGAATCACGTAAATCAATTTTAATTTTAGGACAACCTGGTGTAGGGAAGACAACAATGATTCGAGAAATTGCAAGAGTTCTCGCTAACGAAATGGAACGCCGAGTAGTTATTATTGATACTTCAAATGAAATAGCAGGTGATAGTAATATTCCACACCTTGGGATTGGTCGTGCACGACGAATGCAAGTTCAAAAAACGGATCTACAACATGATGTAATGATTCAAGCCGTGGAAAACCATATGCCAGAGGTTATTATTATAGATGAAATTGGAACAGAATTAGAAACATTAGCAGCTCAAACAATTGCAGAACGAGGGGTACAATTGATTGGAACAGCACATGGTAATTTTTTAGGAAGTCTCATTAAAAACCCAACACTCGCTGATCTAGTTGGTGGAATTCAATATGTCACATTAAGCGACGAAGAAGCAAAAAGACGGGGAACGCAAAAGAGTATTATTGAAAGAAAAAAGATACCTGCTTTTGATTTAGCTATTGAATTAAATGAACGTTATCTTTGGACAATTCATGAAAATGTTGAAAAATCGATTGATATATTGCTCCAAGGTTTTGAACCTAAATTACAAGTAAGACGAATAAACCCAAAACAAAATATAGAAATTTTTTTGACTAATTCCATATTTCAAAAAATTACAAAAACAAATCTAAACACTTTCCATAATAATTGGAAGAAACAAAAATGGAAAAATAAAAAAAATATAAAATGGGCGTTACGTAATAATAAAAACAATCAAAAATCTACTAAGCTAGATAAAAAACTTAAAATTTTTGTATACTCAATTTCAAAAAGAATTTTAGAAAGATATTTAAAAAAAGAAATTATAAAATTTGAATTTAGTCAAAAATTACATTTAGCTGACATCATTCTTGTAACTAACTTACATTTTCGTAAAAATAGTAACCTTAAAAAATATGCTAAAAAAACTAAAATACCAGTATTAACGATAAAGAATAATACCTTTAAAAAAGCTAAAAATAATAATAGCCTAATAAGGCAATGATTTTTAAAGTCAAAAATATAACGTAAAAATATTTAGTTCGTAATCTCATGAGAAATTTTATAGTGAAGTGAAGTCTAGACACTTTTTGTATTTTTTGATATAATAAACGAGTTAATCGGGATATAGCGCAGTTTGGTAGCGCGTCTGCTTTGGGAGCAGAATGTCACAGGTTCAAATCCTGTTATCCCGATTAGTTGGATATATATGATAAATAGAGAGTAAATTATTATTTATTGACATAGATAGAAATGCATGCTTAAATAGACGCTACTCAGATAAATTAACATACGTCAGCCCCCATCGTCTAGAGGCCTAGGACACCTCCCTTTCACGGAGGCGACAGGGATTCGAATTCCCTTGGGGGTACTATTAATTATTGGTATTAAAATTAAGAAAATTTAATTAACTTATTCTATTTTTACCTGTATAATATAGGTACGAAAACTTATATTGAAGTATAGATTTATTTATATTTAGAAATATGAGAGTTTACAATTTTTTATCTCCAGAAGGAGAGACATATGACTATTAGCTTACAGGAGCGTGACGCTAAAAAAGTTAAAGTAACAGTAGATCGCAATGTTGTTGATACTACTTTTGAAAAATGGGCAAAACCAGGTCATTTTTCACGAACTTTAGCTAAAGGTCCAAAAACGACAACATGGATTTGGAACTTACACGCAGATGCCCACGATTTTGATAGCCAAACAAATTCATTAGAAGAAGTATCAAGAAAAATTTTTAGTGCACACTTTGGTCAATTATCACTTATATTCTTATGGGTTAGTGGTATGCATTTCCATGGTGCCTATTTTTCAAATTATTCAGCATGGTTATCTAACCCAACTGGTATTAAGCCAAGTGCTCAAGTTGTTTGGCCAATTGTTGGGCAAGAAATATTAAATGGTGACGTTGGGGGTAATTTCCAAGGTATCCAAATTACTTCAGGGTTTTTCCAACTTTGGCGTGCCGAAGGAATTACTAGTGAAGTAGAACTTTATTGGACAGCCCTAGGTGGTTTAGTAATGTCCGGAATTATGATGTTTGCTGGATGGTTCCATTATCACAAAGCTGCACCAAAATTAGAATGGTTCCAAAATGCGGAATCAATGATGAACCACCATTTAGCAGGCCTACTAGGTTTAGGTTGTTTAGCATGGTCAGGTCACCAAATTCATATTGCAGTTCCAATAAATAAGTTATTAGATGCAGGAATTGCACCTCAGGAAATTCCATTACCACATGAATTTTTAATTAATCGAGAATTAATGGCACAATTATACCCCAGTTTTGCGAAAGGTTTAGCACCTTTCTTTGGGTTTAATTGGAATGAATATTCTGATTTTTTAACTTTTAAAGGTGGCTTAAACCCCATTACTGGTGGGCTATGGTTAAGTGATACAGCACATCATCATTTAGCGTTAGCAGTACTCTTTATTTTTGCCGGACATATGTACCGTACAAATTGGGGTATTGGTCATAGTATGAAAGAAATTTTAGAAGCACATAAAGGGCCATTCACAGGTGAAGGTCATAAAGGACTTTATGAAATTTTAACAACATCATGGCATGCTCAACTAGCAATAAATTTAGCAATGCTGGGTTCAGTAAGTATTATTGTTGCACACCATATGTATGCAATGCCCCCATACCCATATATTGCTACAGATTATCCTACACAATTATCTTTATTTACCCACCATATGTGGATTGGGGGATTCTGTGTTGTAGGTGCCGCAGCACATGCAGCTATTTTTATGGTTCGTGATTATAACCCATCAACAAGTTATAATAATTTGTTAGATCGAGTAATACGCCATCGTGATTCTATAATTTCCCATTTAAATTGGGTTTGTATATTCTTAGGCACGCATAGTTTTGGACTATATATTCATAATGACACAATGCGCGCATTAGGTCGTTCTCAAGATATGTTTTCTGATAAAGCAATTCAGTTACAACCTGTTTTTGCACAATGGATACAAAATGTACATATTGCCGCACCAGGTAATACAGCACCAAATGCTCTAACAACTGCAAGTTATGCTTTTGGTGGAGATATCGTTGCTGTCGGCGGTAAAATTGCAATGATGCCAATTAATCTTGGAACAGCAGATTTTATGGTTCACCATATTCATGCATTTACAATTCACGTAACGGTTTTAATTTTACTTAAAGGGGCGTTATATGCTCGAAGTTCAAAATTAATACCAGATAAAGCAAATTTAGGTTTCCGATTCCCGTGTGATGGCCCAGGACGAGGTGGTACATGTCAATCGTCATCTTGGGATCATGTGTTCCTTGGATTATTTTGGATGTATAATTCAATTTCAATCGTTATTTTCCATTTTAGTTGGAAAATGCAATCTGATGTCTGGGGAACTATTAGTCCGACAGGTACAGTTTCACATATCACAGGTGGAAATTTCGCACAAAGTGCAATTACAATTAATGGATGGTTACGTGATTTCCTATGGTCGGAAGCTTCCCAAGTTATTCAATCATATGGTTCAGCAGTATCAGCATATGGTCTAATTTTCTTAGGTGCTCACTTTATTTGGGCTTTTAGTTTAATGTTCTTATTTAGTGGACGTGGTTATTGGCAAGAATTAATTGAATCAATCGTTTGGGCACACAATAAAATAAAAGTGGCTCCAGCTATACAACCACGTGCATTAAGTATTACACAAGGCCGTGCAGTTGGACTTGCTCATTACCTTCTAGGAGGTATTGGAACGACATGGTCGTTCTTCTTAGCACGTATTATTTCGGTGGGTTAATTTTTAAAAAGGTAATAAAATATTATGGCAACTAAATTTCCAAAATTTAGTCAGGCTCTTGCGCAAGACCCAGCCACACGACGTATTTGGTATGGTATTGCAACAGCCCATGATTTAGAAAGTCATGACGGAATGACAGAAGAAAGTTTATACCAAAAAATCTTTGCATCTCATTTTGGGCATTTGGCAATCATTTTCTTATGGACATCTGGTAATCTTTTCCATGTAGCATGGCAAGGAAATTTTGAACAATGGATTTTAAATCCATTAAAAGTAAAACCGATTGCACATGCAATTTGGGATCCTCATTTTGGTGAACCAGCTCTAAAAGCCTTCACACGTGGTGGTGTAAATTATCCTGTAAATATAGCATATTCAGGTGTATACCATTGGTGGTATACAATTGGGATGCGTACAAATAATGATTTATACTTTGGCTCAATCGGATTATTAGTCTTAGCATCGGTTCTATTATTTGCTGGTTGGTTACATCTTCAACCTAAATTTAAACCAAGCTTATCATGGTTTAAAAATAATGAATCACGTTTAAATCATCATTTATCAGGACTATTTGGCGTAAGCTCATTAGCTTGGACAGGTCATTTAATTCATGTAGCAATTCCAGAATCACGTGGAATTCATGTTGGTTGGGATAACTTCTTAGTTACACCACCACATCCTGAAGGTTTAAAACCTTTCTTTAGTGGTGATTGGTTAGCATATGCAAATAACCCAGATACAGCACAGCATGTATTCGGAACAAATGAAGGTGCGGGAACAGCGATTTTAACATTTGTTGGAGGTTTCAATCCGCAAACACAATCATTATGGTTAACAGACATAGCACACCATCAATTAGCAATTGCTGTTGTCTTTATCGTAGCAGGACATATGTACCGTACGAACTTTGGTCTTGGGCATGATCTAAAAGAGATTTTAGATGCACATCGTCCACCAGGTGGACGCCTAGGAGCAGGACACCGCGGTTTATTTGAAACAATTACAAACTCATTACACATCCAACTTGGCTTAGCATTAGCATGTTTAGGTGTTGCAACATCACTTACTGCACAACATATGTATGCATTACCATCATATGTTTATATTGCTAAAGATTTTACGACACAAGCAGCATTATACACACACCATCAGTATATTGCCGGATTTTTAATGGTTGGAGCATTTGCTCATGGAGCAATCTTTTTTGTTCGTGATTACGATCCAGAAACAAATAAAGATAATGTTTTAGCCCGTATGCTAGAACATAAAGAAGCAATTATTTCACACTTAAGTTGGGTATCTTTATTCTTAGGTTTCCACACCTTAGGTTTATATATTCACAATGATACGGTAGTTGCATTTGGTCAACCTGAAAAACAAATTTTAGTTGAACCTATCTTTGCACAATGGATCCAAGCAGCTTCCGGAAAAGCACTTTACGGATTCAATGTTTTACTTTCATCCGCAGATAGTCCAGCAACAATTGCAGGCACAAAAGTGTGGTTACCTGGTTGGTCGGAAGCAATCAATAATAATGGAAATTCATTATTCTTGACAATTGGCCCTGGTGACTTTTTAGTTCATCACGCAATTGCCCTAGGATTACATACAACGACACTAATTCTTGTAAAAGGTGCACTAGATGCACGTGGTTCAAAATTAATGCCGGATAAAAAAGATTTTGGTTATAGTTTCCCATGTGATGGTCCAGGTCGAGGTGGTACATGTGATATTTCGGCATGGGATGCATTTTATTTAGCAATGTTTTGGATGCTAAATACAATTGGTTGGGTTACATTCTACTGGCATTGGAAACATGTTACAATTTGGGGAGGAAATCCTGCTCAATTCAACGAATCATCAAATTACATTATGGGATGGTTACGTGATTATTTATGGTTAAATTCATCACCATTAATTAACGGTTACAATCCATTTGGTATGAATAGCCAAGCAGTTTGGGCATGGATGTTCTTATTTGGCCATTTAGTCTGGGCAACCGGGTTCATGTTTTTAATTTCTTGGCGTGGATATTGGCAAGAATTAATTGAAACATTAGTTTGGGCACATGAACGAACACCATTAGCAAATCTTGTTCGTTGGCGCGATAAACCAGTAGCGTTATCAATTGTTCAAGCACGTCTAGTTGGTTTAGCACATTTTGCTGTAGGTTATATTTTAACATACGCTGCATTCTTAATTGCCTCAACATCAGGAAAGTTTGGTTAAAAAACGTTATTTTTTTTGATAAATAACAAAAATAAAACTTCACCAACACACTTAGTTGGTGAAGTTTTTAAAATGAAATACACAACACATTTAGGTGAAATGACAAATGCAACAAATTAAGCCTTGCTGGGATTAAGCTTTTTCGATATAATCAATATAGATGCTGGTGTAGCTCAATTGGTAGAGCAACTGATTTGTAATCAGTAGGTCGGGGGTTCAAGTCCCTTCACCAGCTTGTAACTAGAATGTAACTAAGAAAAATGGCGGAGAATGGATTTGAACCATTGGCCTTCGGGTTATGAGCCCAACGAGCTACCAAACTGCTCTACTCCGCGAAAAATGACATATTATATGAAACACTTTTATATTAATAAAATATTAAAAATAAGTCAATATAAGATGTTAGGTATTTTGAGTTGCTGTAAAGGCGGTTAAGAGTAAAAAGACCCAACACAAAAACCAAGTAAAATTTTGTAGTGTAACATCAGTGTTTTTTGGACTTCCGAGTAGAGAAGCTGATATTTCAAAATTTTGCGAGGTTGTATCTTTTTGCGGAATACGAACTAAAATTAAACAAATTATAATTAAGCTACAGATAGTTATTATGGTTTCAATCATTTTAAAATAAATTAAATTAAATTGTAATGGAAATACATTGACATAGAGCACAATAAATTAAACGATCAATATCCTGCTTTCCACTACAAAATTCAAAAAGCTTACGCTTTATTTTTCTAGTCACCTTGAATTTTAAGAAGTCCAAACCCTAAAGATAAACCAAGCAATGTCATCATAAAACATGTCGCTGATGTTGTTAAAATTTCTGCTAACATAAGAGATTCCTTTACGTAATAATTATGAATAATATTAATTGAAAATTTTTAAGACAAATTTTGCCAACGAATTAGTGGGATATTAAAAACCATTTCGACCCCAAACTACAAGCGATAACGAAAAAGTAAAAACCGTCATTAAAGTTGCCCACCCTAAACTTAAAACATCCATTTGAAAGATACTCCTTTTTTATCGTTAAATTAATTTAGTCTATTTGCTTTAACCGAGGATAAAAAACATGTCAAAATAAAAATTTATAGTTAGAAATTTTACCAAAATATAAATTTAATTTAGAAATTATTACAGACATAAATACACCTAGATAAGCTTGATAAAAATATTATACATAGATATAAAGATCATGTCACTTAAATTATACTTAAAATTAAGGTATTTTTTGAAAATCATTAAGAGTGGGAACTAGACTTAATATAGCGTTATGTGTTAAGATCCTAGTAATAGTTGACGCATAATTAAAGATGAAAAACAAATTAAAAACAAGAAGTTCAGCTGCCAAACGTTTCCAAAAAACAAAAACGGGGAAAATTTTACGTAGAAAAGCTTTCCGTGGTCATATACTGGAAAAAAAATCACAAAAACGCAAACGTAACTTACGCCAAAAAGGTCTAGTAAGTGACGGTGAAAGAAGAGCAATACGTTTAATGTTACCAAACTAAAACTACTAAAAAAATTTAAACTATGGTACGTATAAAAAGAGGAAATGTTGCACGTAAAAGACGAAAAAAAGTTCTATCCTTAGCCAAAGGTTTTCGAGGAACGCATTCAAAATTATTTCGTGTTGCTAATGCACAAGTAATAAAAGCATTAAAATATTCCTATGTGGGGCGCAAACAAAAAAAACGTCAATTTCGTAAACTTTGGATTACACGTTTAAATGCTGCAAGCCGTTCAATGGGAGATATTAATTACTCAACATTTATAAATCGTGTAAAAAAATCAAAAATTGAATTGAATCGAAAAATGTTATCACAACTCGCAATTCTTGATCCAAAAACATTTAAACAACTTCAAAATGAAATCGCAGATTAAAAAAATTATTAAAATTTAATTTAATTTTCGAAATTTAAGATATAATTAACATAATTAATTATATTTTTATTATTCGTATTATGGCTATAAAACGTGGTTCAAACGTAAAAATTTTAAGAGAAGAATCTTATTGGTTTCAAGAAACTGGTAAAGTTGCATCACTTGACGAATCAGAAGTACGCTATGGAGTTACAGTTCGTTTTGAAAAAGTAAATTATAATGGTGTGAATACAGCAAATTTTAATTTATCAGAATTAATAGAAGCGAAATAAAAAATCCGCCTCGCTTGTATAAGATCGCTTGTATAAGAATTATACAAGCGAGGGATAATTAGAAAAAACAAACATAAAAATAATCAATCAATATATGTTATTACAGCCTCAAACCTTAATACCACATTTATTAATAATAGATTTCCACTATAGTATAGCAATTTTTCGGGTTATCATTTTCTTCGTATGGCTTATTTTAAATGTGTATCTTGTGGCAGTTGAAATGCGCTTTTTAGTACAATGGTGTTTAAATGTTAACCCCTACTATGAACCATATGTAGGTTTATGGAACTTGACGAACCCAGTGTTCATATTTGGTCGTAGATTGTACCCTAAGGTTTTAGGAATCGATTTAGCACCTCTAGTTAATTTTAAAATAATATCTATTGTAATTGATGCAGCGGAACAAATAGCATTTGATCGTTATTAAAAAATCGAAATGTTACAATAACGTTAATTAACAGCGTCAATTAATTATGTAACATTTTAAACTTCCACCCCCAAAGAGAACACTAAAAAACTATATATTTTAACCTTAGTCTAATTATTAACAACAATACACTCAGTCGTTAAAATCATCCCCGCGATTGATGTCGCATTTTGTAAAGCAGAACGACTAACTTTCGCTGGATCAACAATACCTAAATCATACATATTACCAAACGTCTCATCAGCAGCATTATAGCCAAGTGTAAAATCACCTTGTTCTATTTTTTCCAAAACTATAGAACTATTTTTACCTGAATTTTCGACAATTCGACGTAAAGGTGCAATTATGGCATTGCTTAAAATAAGTGCACCAATTAATTCATCTTCGCGTAAATTTAATTTTGCCCATTGTTTTAGACTTTCGGAAAGATGCACAAACATAGTACCGCCACCCGGAACAATACCCTCTTCAACAGCCGCACGAGTAGCATTGATAGCATCTTCAAGACGTAATTTTTTATCTTTCATTTCGGTTTCGGTAACCGCCCCTACTTTAATAATGGCAACACCCCCAGAAAGTTTTGCAATACGATCTTGCAATTGTTCTTTTTGATATGAATCATCCGTAAGTTTAATTTGTTTACGTAAATTTTCACAGTGTTGTGAAACAAGATTTTCGGTACCTTCATTGACGATTGTAGTATCATCTTTAGTTACGATAATACGACGTGCTTGACCTAATTGGGTTAATTTTACATTCTCGAGACTTAAACCAGTATCTTCAGTAATTACCTGACCTTGAGTTAAGATTGCAATGTCTTCTAAAATAGGCTTTCGACGTGCTCCAAAACTTGGTGCACGTACAGCCGCAACATTAACAACATTTTTTAATTTATTTAAGATTAAAGTAGTTAATGCTTCTTTTTCAACATCAGCAGCAATTATTAACAATGATCGCTTTGTACGTGCTACTTGTTCCAAAATAGGAATTAAATCTTGTTTAACTAATGTAATTTTTTTATCCGTTATAAGAATATAAGGGTTATCAAAAATAGCTTCCATCCGTTCAGGATTTGTAATAAAATAGGGAGAAATAAACCCTTTCTCAAAACGCATTCCTTCCGAAATTTCTAATTCAATTAGCGTAGATTTTCCTTCTTCAAGTGAAATAACACCATCTTTTCCAACTTTTTCTAAAGCACTAGCAAGCATCTCTCCAATTTCCTTATCATTTCCTGCTGAAATTGAAGCTACTTGGGCAATAGCCTTTAAATCTTCAACCGGACGGGAATACTCATTAATATTTGCGATTAAAAATTGCAAACCCTTTTCCATACCGATTTTTAGTGAAATCGGATTTGCTCCAGCAGTTAAATTTTTCATCCCTTCTTTTACCATTGCAAATGCTAAAACGGTCGCTGTTGTTGTACCATCCCCAGCAACATCATTAGTTTTTGACGCAGCTTGTCGAATTAATGAGACACCTGTATTTTCAATATTATCTGATAATTCAATTTCACGTGCAATTGTAACACCATCATTAATAATTTGAGGTGAACCATATTTTTTTTCAAGAACAACATTTCGCCCTTTTGGCCCAAGAGTAACAGAAACTGCTTCCACCATAATACCCATACCGTGTAATAAAGCACGACGTGCATCATCTTTATATAAAATTTTCTTACCGTTCATTAAAATATTATTTAATTGTTAAAAACTATTAGTAAAACTATGCTAGATACTTTATTAAAAAAAAAATAGATAAGCAACCTTTAGAAATAATAAAAAGTATAGTTACGTTTTACTTGTTAAAAAAAGCTAAATTTGTTATTGTTATCTAGTTGAAGCCTGGATAGCTCAGTTGGTAGAGCAGTGGACTGAAGATCCTCGTGTCACCAGTTCGAATCTGGTTTCGGGCATTAAGATTTATAATAACCCTATAGATAATAATAATTTTAATTTATATACTTGTCGTTTAAACTATAATACCTTTATATTACATAACAACCATTTAGTAAAATATTTTTTTATAAGGAATTAATAGTGAAGCGAATTATTATATCATTGTCTTTAGTTTTCATGATGATTTTTAATGACCCAACAGTTTCATTAGCAAACGTTGGAACGTTAGTTGATTGTGATAAATCACCCGCATTTACAAAACGCCTTAATGCTAGTGTAAAAAAATTGGAAGGTCGTCTAGCTAAATACGAAGTTGGTACTCCTCCTGCCTTGGCTTTACAACAACAAATTGACAACACTAAAACCCGTTTTACGCGTTATAGTGAATCTGGTTTACTTTGTGGTGCAGATGGTTTGCCACATTTAGTTGCAGATGGAGATTGGGCTCATGCTCCAGAGTTTATTATTCCTGGTCTGATATTTTTATATACAACAGGTTGGATTGGCTGGGCTGGTCGTAAATACGTTCAAACGGTTGCCACTACAAAAAATCCAACAGAAAAAGAAATTATTATTGATGTTCCTGTTGCTTTAAATATTATGTTTTCAGGATATCTTTGGCCTGTTAATGCATGGGGCGAATTCGTGAGTGGAGATTTTGTTGCAGAGCCTGAAGATATTACAGTTTCTCCGCGTTAGTTTATTTAGTGTGTATAATGTAATCAAATAAAATTTTACATTAAGTTTTAGTTTTTTATAATTTTTGAATCAGGTACAAATGACTTTAAATAACTTTTTTAAAAAGATTTTTGTTGTGGGAATTGCGTTTTCTTTTAGTTTTAATGTATTTGCTATTGAATTAGATGATGCAACACGAACTGTAGCTTTAGATGGATCCGGAAATGGTGTTGTATTAACGCCGGAACAAGTAAAACGTGGAAAACGTCTATTTAATGCTTCGTGTGGTTCATGTCATACTGGTGGTATTACAAAAACAAACCCAAATGTAGGGCTTGATACAGAAGGTTTAACATTAGCTACACCAAACCGTAATAGTATTGCAGGTTTAGTTGATTATATGAAAAATCCGACAACTTATGATGGTTTAGAATCGATTGCGGAGGTTCACCCAAGTATTGCTAGTGCTGATATATTTCCAAAAATGCGTTCATTGTCAGAAGAAGATTTATTTGCAATTGCAGGGCATATTTTAGTTCAACCTCAGATTATCTCAGAAAAATGGGGTGGTGGCAAAATTTACTATTAATTAATTTAACACTAATAATAAAAAAAAGTTTATGAATGATCTCAAAACCTATTTATCAACAGCTCCAGTCTTATTAACTCTTTGGATGTCATTTACTGCAGGGTTACTTATTGAAATGAATCGTTTTTATCCTGATGCGTTATATTTCCCCGCGTATTAACACGTAGCTACTTGGTGGTTTAAAAAGTTAAGTATTGTTTTTTTTATTATAATTCAGTATTATAGGCTAAGCTCAATCTTACCTCAGAAAAATAAAAAAAATGTGCCAGAATTTTACGAATAGCAGCACCTTTTTATTTTTTGTGAGATAAGGTTGAGTCTTTTTTATTCTATTTTTCTTCACTTAATAACATTTTAGTTAAAACGTTGTTTTAGACGTGTGGCCTTACCAGATAATTTACGTAAATAATAAAGTTTTGATCGTCTTACTTTTGATGATCGTAATATTGTTATTGATTCAATTTTTGTTAAATGAATTAAAAAACA
>Ga0209302_10000766_pt1 | contig 18561 bp, 25 predicted proteins | sample ArcOceMetagenome_2_FD_187445 | JGI IMG/M metagenome (GOLD analysis project Ga0209302, IMG submission 187445) | Marine eukaryotic phytoplankton communities from Arctic Ocean - Arctic Ocean ARC135M Metagenome (SPAdes) (version 2) | ecosystem: Environmental > Aquatic > Marine > Oceanic | place... | reverse complement strand
CCCCCCCCCTCCCTGCGGCCGGAATGGGTGGTCAGTCTTAGTGCCACCGTCGCCGCGGCACGCTCAACTCGGTGTGAGTGTGTCTCTCTCTCAACCCAGGCCGTCGGAGCCGGTGATCATCGCGAGATGCGGCGAGATGGAGAGGATACAGGTGGAGGTGGAGGAGAGCGAGAGCGAGGAGGAGCCCGCGGCGCCGCCGCCGGTGGTGGCGGCCCCGCCGCAGCACACCGACGACGAGGAGTCGAAGGCGAGCAGCAAGAGCAGCTCGAGTAGCAGCAGCCTACCGAAGAAGAAGCGGCGGAAGGAGAAGGAGAAGAAGGAGAGTAAGCGGCGCGAGAAGGAGAAGAAGATCAAGAAGAAGAGCAAGAAGAGCAAAAAGGAGAAGAAGCGCAGGTAGCGGGAGGTTGTGCCACAGTGGACTCAGAGTTGGGTGGTGGGCGCGTGAGACGCCGCCGCGCGAGAGATTGTGGGTTTTTGCCTGAACGGATCAGCCTGAAGTGTGAGATACTCAGTGTGAAAGGAAGAATAAATGATGGGGCGCCGAGCTGGCGAAGTTCCGGGCGTCCCGATCACCGGCACGACCCGCGGCTGTCCCCTCCCGTCTCATGAGCTGCGTGCGCCTGGCCAAGCTCTCGTACGCGCAGCTCCTAGAGATCGTCGTGGACGCCTGCGAGAGCTCGCCCGAGCTCAAGAACAAGGCCGACGCCTCATCGCCGAGGTGGCGCCGCTCCCATCGTGGTGCGTGGATGTCTTGCTGTCGCCGGACCTGCTGCCCCAGCTCTTCAGCTCGCTCAGGAGCTCCGAGCACGCAGCTGCAGGCGTGTGCACCACCTGGTCGCATGCCTACAGCAGGCAGCTGCGGAGGTGCCGCTACGTCAACCGGAGGAGTGTGCGGCAGCTGGCTGGTGTGCCCAAGCACCCGGCTGGCCTCTGCATGCTGCCCGGCGGCGTGCTGGCGATCACCTCGGGCGAGAGATTTGGCGAGAGCAGTGTGCATTTCGTCGCTGCGCGCAACGATACCGACCCGCAAGCGCTGGCGGCCTGCCAGGCCAGCAGTCTCGCCGCACGGCGTTTCGTGTGGCTCATGGGCATGGCGCTCATCAACGATGGACTCCTGGTGTGCAACTTGGATGCACCCACCACGCTGTACAAATTTGCTAAGGACGGGTCCATGGACGAGCTGGCGACGGTGCCTGTGCTTGCCGGCTGTGACAAAGGATTTATGCGGTGTGCAGTGCATCAGGAGACTCAACGAACCTATGCTATCGGAATGGACCAAGAAGGAAACAAAGCGCTGGTCGTCCTTGATGCCAACTTGCAGGTCGTCGCCACGGTCCCTGATGTCGCTGGTGATGATCCCATCCGCGACGTTGCTGTGCACGGCGACCAGGTGATCGTTCTGGCCGGCAGCAGCCATGCTAAGGGCTCCGGGCTGCGACTGCTCGACCTCGATGGCCGATTGCTGCGCACCATCGCTGCCGGGCAGTTTCGCCATCCCCAGGCTGTCGCAGCCTCGCACGGGAGGGCCTTTGTGCTCCACGAAGCCGTCGATAAGGACGAAGACGACGAAGACGACGAAGACGAGGTGGAACCGGCCATGGTGCTCCACGTCGTCGACATCCAGTCAGGGATGAGCAGGCTAGTGCTATCCTCGTGGACGGCGACGAGATCTTCATCGCAAGCCCGTTGGCTAGCGGCGGTGCTGGCAAGGTTTTCGTGCTACAGTACGCGGGGTCCGATGCGTAATGGGCCGCCATGGTGTGGTCGCTTGGTTGCGGCACACTCCAACCGAACGTCCAGGCGCACACCGTACAGGTTGCCAGCTCAGAGAGAGTGTTACACGCACCTTTACGCGCGGGGTGCGTCCCTGTCGTGCCGTGTCTAGGGGGGTGTAGTAAGGCGGCCTTATAAGCGTACCGTTATCCTTATGGATATGCATAAGCATATATGGCAAATCGTAATCCGTTAAGTGCGTTAAAGTATGGTTATGCCAAACTGGAAACTGCGCAGTCCACACAGTGCTCAGTGGGCAGTGCGCGGTGTGGGGCCGGGCCACCCGTTCTAAACACACAGTACAGTTAAAAAACGCTCTGCGAAACGTTATATATGCCCAGGCTGGCAGTGGCATACACGATACACAGTCTACACAAGATCTCCACTGTCTCTCGGTTGTCGCGAATAACTTGCCCACCTCCCCGTGTCGAAGGAAAGTTTCGTCTTTTTACTTTTACCGGCCTTGGTGTTTTTTCTTAAGAATAACCGATGTCACTGTGTAGATGTGGTGCCAACGATCAACAATCTCGGGCGAATCAAAGTGAGCCGTGTAAGGCAGCATCCGTCACCTCTCGTCATCGGCATCGCCCTCTGCCCTCTTGAGCAAGCCGGCACCAATTCGCACCGCTGCTGATCCCCATTGGAAGACGAAGGTGCCTGCGGCAAGGAGCAGTATGGGCGATGAGGTCGGGTCGATGCGGAAGTTGCTGAACTCCTTAGAGGCCAACCGCCGCTTCCGCTGCAAGCACTCGGTGTCCTCCCGCTCGCACTCGATGGCGTAGTACGGCTTGTCGTCCAAGCACTCACCGGCGTCGTAGCACTCCTTCTGCTTCTGCTGCATAGCCTTGACAGCGAGGCGTGGCGGCGAGAGGTAGTCAAAGGCGCTAATCTCATCGCCGAACGCGGCCGGTGCTTGCGCCATCAATGACAGCGCGCCCAGAGACGCCACCGCCATACGTCGGTTCACTTGCTGGAAGGGACGGGATGCCGGCTGAGGCGAGGACGCCGCAGGAGGGGGCGAGAGGCCGCCAGGAGCCCCATGTGGTGCACAGAGCGAGCAAGGCGCTGAGAGGAGGAAGAGCATGGCGGTCAAACGAGTGGGCCGTCAGATGCCGACAGTTGCGTGCGTCACAGCACGGGCAGGGCACCAACTTTCGCTCGCGCGGGAGGCAGTGCGGGTCACGCCAAGCCGTTATCAGATTGTGACTTGTCTCGTTAGTGACTGTGTCTTGTTAGTGGGACAGACACAGGATATCGCTGTTCTCGCCCTCGGCGGGGGCGGGCGGCACGGGCCCGGCGGGCGGGAGGCCGGACATATCCCAGATGGTAGCGGAGAGCCCCTTGAAGCTCAGCAAGCAACGGAGCGTCAACTACTCGGGCAAGCGTGAGGAGGTGGTGACCTCTGACTACGGTTTTCGGCGATGTGGCGGAGCGCCTGCTCCACTTGAACGGAAAGGAAGGCTACTCGTTCTCGGAGTGGACCAGCATGTGTGACAAGGATGCCGCCCAACGACCAGGTGAAGAACTACATCGGGAAGCCCATCCCGGAGGAGCTGTACTCGCAGCTTGTGGCCACCCACCAGTGGCTGCAGAAGAAGGGGGGGGGGGCACCTAGATGCTCACAGACACGTGGGGGGGGCTCACGGGCAACGGAGGCAACGGGTATCTCGATCTGGTAATAAAACTACTACCACAATCGGCTTGCATGGCAAGAGGGCAGTGGAATTACAGCAACAATAACAACTAACACGCGAGCGGCAGTAGTGAAAACGCCGGTAAAAAAAACTGGCATTTAACTCTGATGACTCCCCAGGGTTGGTCGCGCGTGTTGGGTGATTTCTCCTTCGCTGCATCTGAGCCGTGCGATGTCCCCTGCTGCTGCTTGCTTGCTGCCATTTGTTTGCTGAGGGGGAGGGCTAAGGGAGGACTAGTTCAGGGTTGTCCGCTCGAAGCGTGTTTTGTGTGCTGGTGCCCGCCCCCGTCCGTGTTGTTTTCTCCGGCTTCGGTCGCGCGTTCGGTGCCCACGCAGACCCCCATTAGACCCCCAGTGTCCAGATCACGTCTTTCACGTGAGCGCATGCGACGGTCACGCACGGACGCGATGCCGCTCGCCTACCTGAGTGCTGCCACGATCCTCCCGGGGACATGTTCACGGCCAGTAGTCCGCGACGCTATGGGCGCGGTCCTCACCTGACGAAGAAATCGGTCACCGATGCCGCGATGCCCCAGGGGTGCAAAACGTGCTAGTAGTCCCCTGTCATACCCCTGTCCAGACTCCAGACGTCCAGAGGGGTGTTGCATGGGTTTCATAGTGTATAGCGATGGATAGCTGTATAGTGTATAGCGCTTTATCCAGCCGCTCGCGCAGGCAGTCGGGTCTGCCTGCGGCGCGGATAGAGTGTCTGCAGGCAGTCGGGTCCGTCTACGCCCCGTCTACGCGACGCCACGCACCCACCCCCATCCGGCCGCTCGCGCACCGAGCCGGTTTCCTCTGCAATGGGCCGCCGTGCCACAGGACTCCTATGCCACTGCCGCCGCAGGTGTCCTCAGCTTCTCAGTGGCGGCCATCCTGTGGCTGCTCGGCCCAAACGGCCGCAGTACGTGCGCGTCCGCTTCGGATCCGCTTGTTCTCTTCCTGGGGGCGTGGGCGCGTGACTACGATATTTTGGGCGCCAGTTACTCGTAGACCAATGCGCGCGCCCATTGGGCGTCTCGTCTGCTGTCAGCACAGGTCAGCGCCTCCCGTTGCTGTCAAGCTGATGGCTGACCGGCAAGCCTAAGGGCCAAGAGGTTGCCAAGAGCGACCTCCTTGAGCTCAAGCTGCCGCTGGTGGAATGCCGGCAGCTCATCAGTAAGTTGAGCGACAGCATCTAGGTGTTTGCTGCACAGCAGTGCGACGGGAGGAGTTCTATCATTTATTCAGAGGCATGAAGCACTCACTTACTTTAATTCAACTAAACGCCCTTGAGCTTGTTCGGAGAGTTTTCGCGGCTACTTTACGGGCTACGTTTTCACGTGTGTGTGTGTCGTTAGTTGCCCGCGCTGCGCATCGTGCATGCATCGTACAGTACAAGAGCGTCTACAGACTGCACACTGTAGTCTGTAGACACTACAGTAGGGTACTTTCTATCTCTCTAGCTCTGCCCAGAGCGCACAAGCCCACACATAACGCGTCGAAGACGCGGTTATTGAAACGCGTATTCACTAAAAATGTAAAGCCCGTACGGTTACTTTAATAAAAGCCGTGCACGCTTTGTTTGTGCCACACGCACACCGCTACCGGTTTATAGGATATAGCCCGCTTTACACGCGGCTTACCTGCTGAAGAACACCTGCGCTGCTGAACACCTACGCTGTTGAAGAGCTGAACTCACTCACACGCCTCCCACAAAATACTAAACTACCACATACCCACTCGATCACGAGCGCGCCATTGTGTCGGGTGCGACCTTGGCCGAGCTGCCGCCTGCTGCGGCGGCGCCGTTACGGAGCCTGGCGTACATGCTGATCGTTGAGTCCCCGTGCTTAAGCTCGCAGGTCGCGTCGTGCTCGCCAAACCCCTGCTTCGTGTAGAAGGACAGCAGCTGCTCGCCCGCAAACTCCACGTAGGTGGGCGCGCCGTCCTTGTCGGCGAGGTGGTGGACCGCCTGCACGAGGGCCGTGCCAACGCCAACGTTGGGAGTGTCGACCGAAAGGATCTCGAGCTTCCAGTACTGCTTGCGGAGTGGCTTCCACACCGCCGCGAGCGCCTCGCTCTTCATGGCCCGCTCAAAGGCCGCGAACCGAGGCTTGAAGGAACTCATGTGCAGGGCCTTTGGGTCCTGGGGCGGCGTGGCGCAGGACATCTTACAGCAGCAGATGTGACCGAACATGCACAACTCGTCGCACGAGCCGGGGTCGATCATCCTGCCCGGCGGGTACGCGATGGCGATGCCGGCGAGCTGCCCATTGAGCTTGGCTCCCAGCACAACACCACCGAAGCTCTGCGCCTGTAGGAAGCTGAAGCGGATGAGGTAGTCGAAGTGGGCCTGCCTACCGGCAGCAGTCGGAAGTGCGCCTGTGGGATCGCCGGCGTGGACCCACGCCTGCACCGGCTCGCCAGGAGTCGATCCGTTCCCTGCAAATCCCACACGGCCCACGCGCACAGCCTCCGCCATGTCTTTACGTGTCAAGACGGTAACCGCCAGGTTGAACTGTGCTGGCGGCAGGTCAGCATCGGAGAGCTGCGCGGGCCCGCCGATGTGGCAGCAGCAGCAGACGGTCATCAAGCGCGGACGAGATACAGATAGGGACGCGACCCGCACGACAACATGGTCCGAGTTTTGGGGAGCAAGTCACGGTACTAGTTTTTCTGTTTCTTGCCTTCGTAAACCCGAGACGTTCTCGAGAGCCGATGTCCGAAGTGTGTGCGGAAAACCGAATGCTTGTGAGCAGCGCAGCAGCCAGAGCAGCCTGAATGCCCTCGTAGGCGAGCAGACCTACATACAGCAGACCGAAGATTGCAATCGCGCCACACCGCCATCGACCTCCTGCTGCGGGATTGCGGAGCCGCCTTTGATGGCTCGGGCGCGCGACAGTAAGGGGCAGTGGAAGAGGCCACGGGCCTGCTTCACCACCGGAGGGATTCGCGTTCTGGGCTCACCGCACCGTCACGCCTCAAGGGCGCTCGTGGTACATACCCGAGCCGCTATTCCGCGGGCCGCGGATGGAGCCCGAGCGTGCGCGCGCGAGCCGCTCCGCGTACTTGTCGCCGAGATCGGGCGAAATCGGGGTCATCGTCCACTCTGTCATTTCTTGAGGCCCGATGTCATGCACCTGACGAGGGTAAGGCGAGGGTGGCGGGTGGCGGGTGGTGGGTGGGGTGTGGCGGTGGGAGACAGTGGGCTACAGGCTGGATGCATCGGGATGCAGTTTGCAGGCTGCAGGCTGCGCCTCCGCGTCGTCGTCGTCGAGATCGAGCACGAGCGAGGCCACCACCACCTCTCGGGTCGGCATATACCGCTCCTCGCTGGAATCTCGCCCAGAGAGGCGGCCCATGCGCTCGGCCAAACTTCTGCTTCCACCACCCGATGCCTACCGTGGTGGTGCTGTGGTGATGGCGTGGTGATGGCGTGGTGATGGCAAGGGGATGGTACTATCATGGTCGTGACGTGGTGATGCCACGGCGATGCCACGGTCATGATCATGCACATACCTGCGTCCCGGGCGTGGCGGCCGAGGAGCCGCCTGAGCCAAGGAGCCGCCTCTTGTTCCCCGTCGGATCGCCGCAAGTGAGGACGAGGATCGTGCCGCCCGGTAGCGCGACCTGGCACATGCATGGCACGTGCATGGCACGTGCATGACATGTGCATGCGCATGTGCATGTGTAGCATGTGCATGTGTAGCATGTGCATGTGCAGCATGTGCATGTGCATGGCATGTGCATGGCTGCAGCTGCACCTAAGCCTCCACCTACGCCTACACGCGTACGCCTGCGCCTACACGCTTACGCCTACACGCCTAACCATGGTCGGGCCACCTTGCTCGATGGCGCGCGGAGCGTCCTCTGCACCTCACCTACCCCGTCGCACATCTCCCCCTCTCCAGATTGGATCTCCTCATCGGCAGTCTCGTCATTCATGGCGCCGATTAAGATGCCTCTGATGTCACTCAGCGTGTATTGCGGAGCGCCTAGTGAGCGGAAGCAAGGCGAAGGTAGTAGGGGCCAGCCAGCTGGTAAGGCAGTGCAAGGAGAGGGCAGGCGCCCGATGAATAGGTGAATGGGTACAAGGGGACGATCGTGCGGCGGCGTGCCGCGTTGCTTGTTGTGCTCCTTGAGGAAGTGCACGATGACGCCGCGCGCAAGCGAGCGCCCCATCGTCCGCTTGCCTACCTTAGCCTCGGCCCGCACGTCACCAAGGCAGATGCGGAACAGGTGGCCCTTGTCGAGCTGTCCCCTGGCGAGCCTGGCCAACGTAACTACGCCATAGTAAGGATGCTGGCGTTATCTAACTGCTGCTGCTGCTGCTGCTGCTGCTGGATGTGGTGGTGTTGGTGGTGCTGCTGCTGCACGGCAGAGTGATAATCAGTGTGCCTGGCGTCCCACATGCCGATCTTCACGACCACCGGCCGCGGCGCCGCGCCCGGCTCCTGGTTATAACCAACGAAGTCACCCGCCGCCATCCGATAGCCCTCGCCCTTTTTGCACCGTAGCGGCAACTGGCTATCGTTCACCTGCGACGGACAGAATCGCCAGGCGTGACGCGCTTGGTGCACCGCGCTGGGCCGACCGCACGGGCCCGCGCCGTCGCCAGTGCGACACCCTACCCAAACCCAAACCCTAACCTTGACGTGCAGCCCCAGCCCAAGGCGGGCCGTTCACCTCCAGCGAGCTGATGAACAGCTCGGTGGTCTGAAGGTGGGTCTTGAGGTCGTTGACGAAGGGCGTGATGATCGCCTCGAACAGACTCTTCGCGAGCCACTTGCCTCTGAGCTCGGTCGTGAAGCCGTCAAACTGAAGCTGTGGCGAGAAGTCACCGTCGACCAGGATGACCTCGAACGGCGTCGAGTCGGTGCACATTTGAATGTGGGACGACGACGCTTTACGGAGTTTGTTGAGCATGGCAAGCAGACGCGATTCTCGCTCGCGCGACGAAGGACACCTGTTTCGGTACCGAGCGGAGCGCCGTGTTGGCTGCACAAGTTTGCGAGCACGCCGCGCGACGTGCGACCAGCGACCCCGGTCGCTACACGAAAAGGCAGACTCGGCCGTTCGCCCTTCTGCCCCCTGGCACCCCACCAAAAGCTTCGCGGGCGCGGCGGGTGAACGGCGAGTACATCGCGAAGGCGCGCACGCTGGACCAACCACGAGCACAGCAGGCAGGCGGACGGCACGCGCTACCCAGGTGTGCGTGAGCAGGTGCAGGGTCACCTCGTCGGCCCTGTGCTGGCGGCGCTGCGGGCCTGGGACCCGGTGCTAGGCCTGGTGGTGGGCTCGTACCAGGGCTGCAGCGAGGCGCTGCACGGCCTCGCGCGGGAGGCGGCAAAGGAGAAGGCGACGGCGAAATGGCGTCAGATGGGGGTGCGGAGCGTGCACGAGGCGCTGGGGATCTACACGCACGACGTGCACCGCCGTTGGGGTAGCGTTTTCTGGCGGTCGTGGGCGCGCGCCATCCGTCCGCGGCCGCCTGCCCGTCATTGGGCGGCCGAACGCCGACATCCTTCTATCACCACGGCCCGCCGCCCGCGTACGCGCAAAGCCGAGAGGCTGTTGGCGGGGCCGAGGCGTGGCCGCAGGTGCACCCCGGCGTCGTGCGCGGGGCACGCGCGGCGGCAGGCCTGTGAGCGGCTCTCGGCGGGCTGGCGGGTACCGGCTGAGCCGACCGTGTTCCGGCTAAATTCGCATTTCCTCGGATGTTAGCTGCATAGCAGGTGGCTGGCAAAAGCATCGACACCCCTAGCCCTAGCCCTAAAGGGCGTCCCTCAAGCGTGCACTGGCAGGCATGTCGATCCAGCATGCCCAGCACAATGCGCCGCTGCTCGAGACTGGAGATGAGCCTCCGGAGCCGCCTCCAGAGCTACTGGAGCCCGAGCCGACAGCAGCCAAGCCGGGCTTCACGCTGAAAGGCGAGTTGTGGACGATGTTCATGCTGGGCTGGCCTATGGTGATCTCGTTCGTCTGCCGGATCGCGATGGCATCGACGGACACCGCCTTCGTTGGCCACCTCACCAACCAGACCGTCGGCGCCTTCTTCGACCGTCCCTATACGGGCGAGGAGTACCTTGCAGCGGCATCGCTAAGCGACATGGTCGTCAACGTGCTGGTTGTGCCGCCGCTCGCGTTCAACCAGGTGCTCAACGCGCTGGTGGGACAGGCGATCGGTTCGGGCAACAAGCTGATGGCGGGCACCTGGTTGCAGCTCTCCATCTTCTTCTTGGTCCTCTCCTACCTCCCGATGATGGCGCTGCAGTATTTTTTCGTCGCGGACGCGGTATGCCACACAGGCCTCGAACCCCGGACTAGCAAGCTGACAGGGTTCCAGGCAGGCCTGCTACTCACACGTGCGAGCCCTGCCTTGGGCAGCTGCGACTGCTCGGCTTCTCGCCGGACGTGTGTGACCTCGCGGGTGACGTCCTTACTTGCTTACTAACTTACTTTTGTAATAGACGATATATCGGCGAGCTGGATATATTACACCGAGTAGATACGACTATCTGGATATATCGGCTGGTAATATTACTACTATCTGGAAATACTACTATCTGGAATACAACCCTCTGGAAACACTACTGTCTTAGGCTATTACGCCAAGTGGAACCTCTTCTGGCCTATCCCTAACGGCATCTACCAGTGCATGTATGCCACACAGGGGCTCGAACCACGGACCCGCTCGACCCCCATGCGCACTGGCCTTCTACTACTCACGCCTTCTTCCGGCCTCGCCTCGGTTGCACCGCAGGCGGTTCTACTTCCAGGCGCAGGGCATGCCGCGCCCCGCCATGTGGAACAACCTCGCCTTCGTCCTGGTGAACGCCGCACTCAACTGGACCTTCGTCTTCGGCGGCCCTTTCCAGTACGCGCCGATTGGCTGGCACGGCTTCGGCTTCGTCGGTGCGCCCATGCGGCCATGCGGCCATGCGCACCAGTGCCTCGCCAACCCGGACCCTAACCACTGACCCTGACCCGGACCCGGACCCTAAGCCTAACCAGGTGCGGCCATGAGCATCAGTGCTTCGCGTTGCCTGCAGCCGCTCACCTACTACCTCTACATGTTCGCCTACCGCAAGGCACACGCCGAGACCTGGCCGGGCCTCTCGTGCGCCTTCCTGCGGCGCGAGCGCGTGCGCGCCTTCCTCGCGCAGTCGCTTCCCCTCATCGGTACGCTCATCTTCCAGAGTGTCTCCGGCCAGGTCACCACGCTACTCATCGCGCAGCTCGGCACCTTAGCCATCTCCGCCTCCTCCGCTGTTGCTGCCGCCACACAGGTTGCCTCCTCCGGCACCTGACCCGACGCTTAACCCTCACCTACCCCTCACCCCAACCCTAACCCTAACCCCAACCCCAACCCCAACCCCAACCCCAACCCCAACCCCAACCCCAACCCCAACCAGGTCGCCTCCTCCGGCCTCTCGGCCGCCTTCAGCGCGTGCGCCGCCGTGCGCATCGGCTACCATCTCGGCCGCGGCGACGTGCGCGCGTCCAAGGCGGCCATGTGGATCGTGGTCGCGGCGAGCACCGCCAGCACGGCGCTCATAGTGGGCGTGCTCTGGCCGTTACGCTGGCAGCTCTGCTCTCTCGTCACGAGCGACCGCGCCGTGATCCCCGTCGCCGCCGAGCTGGTGGCCGCGGCCTTTGTCGCCGCCGGCCTCTCACAGCTCGTTTCCATCGGCACGAGCGGCGTGCTCTCTGGTCAGGGGCGAACACTCGTCACCACGCTGCTCTCCTTCGGCTTCGAGCTGCCGGCCTCCATCGGTGGCACGGCGCGGCTCTAACCCACACCTACACCCCACACCCCACACTCCACACCCCACACTCCACACCCACACCCACACCCACACCCCAACCCTAAATCTAGCCCTCACCCCAACCCCAACCCCAACCCCAACCCTAACCCTAGCCAGGTGGCACGGCGCTGCTCGTCTTCGTGGCAAAGCTGCGCGGGCCGCAAGGTCTCCTGTGGATCACGTGGGCGGGCGGCGGCATCTCCCTCGTCGAGGTGGGCGTCGTCGGGGCCGTGATCCTGCTCGGCGACTGGCCGCGGTACGCACGCGAGGCTAAAGCGCGGCAGGAGGCAGCCAGTGACACCAGCTGATGTGCTGGTCGTGTAGGCGCGGTGGGGTGCAGACGGCAACGTTCATCTCGGCACGGGACACAGCGCACTCGTCCCGGGTTATGCCCTATATATATATATGCGTTGGTCCCCGACATACAATAGTTGTTGGCGTTCCATCGTGACCGTTACGTGTGTTGTAACAACGTTATCGACACAATGTTCTCTCCCAACCCCCGGCCCCGCGCCCCGGCCCCGAGGCCGAGCACGGCCCCCGGGTCAGGGTACACCCGCGCACGCACGCCGCAGGAGGGCATGAGCCCAACCGCGCTAAGCGCATTGTTCCCCACGGCGACGACCTCCGAGCGGAGGGGCTGACGGCGACCGAGGTCGCGTCACAGACGTTCAATATTGCCATTGCTAATGCGCCCAAAGTGCAAAGACAGTGGGACAGACAGAATAATGGTTTCGTATACTACACGCGGACACATCGTATACTACGCAATGCCGCGATGGCCGATGGCTGGGCACCTCACTGCTGTCTGCTCACACCCAGACACACATCTACACTTGCAAAAGAACAAAAAAATTGCACGGTGTGGCACGACGATGTGTCCGATGACGTAAACTACATGGTAAACTAGACCCGATACACGCTTGTAGACCCGATACTGTCTGTCTGTCTGTCTGTCTGTCTGTCTCTGTCTGTCTGTCTGAGATAGATAAAGCCCGTAGATAAGATAAGATGGCTGGGTCTCACGACGCTACACGACTCGCGACGCTACACAATTCCGCGTGGGCCCCTCAGCCTCACACCCAGACACAAATGCACCGCGGTGGTGTGCGGCGATGATGATACGCCCCCCGATAAACCTAGGGACTCGGGCCGGTCGGCACTGCTGACTGCAATACGTTACCGACGATCGGTCGGGCCTTGCCTTGCACCCCCGAAGGGTACTACACGGCCTTGCTTGCGGCCCCTGAGCTGACTGGCGCGGCGAAATACGCGTGCGTGCGTGGGGCGCACGAGGACGTTGAAACAAAGATCGAGATTGGCCTTCGACTGCGAGTAGCCCATGACAAAGTCCGTCCCATCGCCCCGACCGGTAGGGCAGAGGGAGTCAGAGGCACGAATGCCAAAGACCGGTAGACAGGTGCTAGCACCTGCCTACCCCCTCGCTCGCCCCTCCCGGACGGACGCTCCGCCCCCGGCTTCTGTGCGGCTCGCCCGCGCTTGGCGTCGCCGCCGCCCGTCGTCGCCACACCGCCGCCGCTCGCCTTATCTTATCTCTTATCTATCATCTCATCATCTCTTATCTCTGATAAGATTGTTGGGTTTCACGACGCTACACGACTCACGACGCTACGCAATTCCGCGATGCCTGGATCCCTCACACCCAGGGACACAAAGGCACGGTGTGCGGCGATGATGAATACTCTTATCTTATCTATCTTATAAGAGATAGAGAAGATAAGATAGATAAGATAAGAGATAAGATTCTTATCTCTTATCTATCTTATCTCTAAGATAAGATGAGTATCTTATCTTATCTATCTCTCTATCTATCTCTTCTCTCTGAGATAAGATAAGATACGATTGTCTTATCTTCTCTCTGACTCTGCCTTGTCCGCAACTGGCTCCCCCTCCTCTGCAACTGGCTCCCCTGCTCGCCCTGCACTGCGTCGCGCTCGCGGCTACCCTGCCTTGAAACTGCTCTCACGCACATGCCGCCCATGATCGAGCCGCCCACGATGAAGAAGCCCAGTTCCAACTTCCTCAGCAGGATGCGCAGTCCTCGCAAGTCGTCAAACGCGTCAAGCCCTGGCGATGACGACCCTTCTAGCTCACGTAAGCAGCCGCACAAGGATTCTAGCTCACGTAAGCAGCTGCTCAAGGACCAGTACACTGCCTACAGTGAGAAGAAGGATTACGACAGGCACGTCAAGGAGGTGGAGCGGCAGAACAGGAAGAACCAGGAAAAGCAGTCAAAGGCGGAGGCGTGGCTGATAAAGAAGGGCTTCACCAAAGAGGAAGCAAAGAGGAACGCCGCCGCGACTGTGCTGCAGGTCTATACCGCGCTATGCAATCTGCCCTCACGCTGCCACATTTACTACTCTGTGCGAATGGGTTCCATGGTCTGCACCCCGCTGTACCATCGCGCCCTATTCGCGGCGCGCTTTAATGCGTGTGACGTTGCCTGGCAGACATCCGTGCGCGGCCGAAGAGTTCGAAGCGGGCGCGGCATCTCGGTCAGCGCAGCGCTCCACGAGAAGAAAGAAGACTTGAACCAGGTGAGATCAGCTCGGCCGGCAGGCCAGGGCCCCCCCTCCCCAAACATCGCCTCGTCTCTTTTTACCGCAGAGAGTGGCGCATGTGACCCTGCCCCGCCCGCCCCACAGCGCCACCTTCAGCTCCTCTGCACCCTCCCAGCACCCCTCCCCCACCCTTGCCCTCTGCTGCCCCCTTCGGCCACGCGCCTCCCCCCTACCCTACCCCTGACATGCACCCCTGACATGCTCCAGAAACTCGCCCACGCCACCAACCATATGACGTTTCGGCTGGTGCGAGACTGGGTCCAAAGCTCGCTGCGCAACGGTGTGCACGATGACCCTTGGCTGCCCCATGGCGCCAACGACCAGATGATGGTGTGGGTGGACGCCTTCCTCAAGGAGCTCAACGTGCGCATGGACAACGAGGAGGACGAGATCACGTCGGTCGAGTTCAAGAAGGAGATGCGTGAGCTGATCAACATCAACAACTGGCCGCCGCCGCCGCCGCTCTGGCGCAACCCGCTCTGGTGGGCTCGCTGCCGCATCCTGTACGCCCTCAGCCCCGCCGACCGCAACAGCACCTACTCGAGTACCGTCACGGTGGGGCGGTGGATGTCCCTACTCTACCTGCTGCTGTGGATGCCCTTCGGGATCTCGGGCCCGGCCTGGCTCGCCTACCTGCTGTGCGTGCTTACCGTGGACGACGAGTACCAGCTTCTCACCTTCCTGCTCCGCTTCAAGGTCTGCGCCGGCACACCCTAACCCTGACCCTGACCCTAGCCCCAAACCCAAACCCAAACCCTAACCCTAACCCTGACCCCAACCCTGACCCCAACTCCAACCCTACCCCTTACCTAGGCCTTCGCGTACATCATGTGGGGCGTGGTGCCGATCGTCATCGACTGGATCACCTTCTACGGGGCCGTCATCGAGGGCGACTTCACCAGGAGGCGCGCGCGCGACGCAGGCGGCGAGCAGCACCACCCTGGCGACCTAAACCACGTGTGCATCACGGGCGGGCCCTCCACCACGACTATCGACCAGTTCAGTGACCACTGCTTCATTCTCACCTGGTTCCTCGGCTACGTCGTGTGTGCGCGCTACAAGTGGCTACGCCGTGCACATCTCTCGGGCCGCGCCCGCAGCGTGTGGACCGGAGACATGGACCACGGTACGGCACAGCCAGCCACCTCCGAGCCGCACGGCGCACGCGCTTTAGCTGCATCGCTCTCTACATGCACTTACCATACACATGCACATGCACTTACCATGCACATGCACATGCACATGCACATGCACATGCACATGCACATGCACATGCACATGCACATGCACATGCACATGCACATGCACATGCACATGCACATGCACATGCACTTACCATGCACATGCACATGCACATGCACATGCACATGCACATGCACATGCACATGCCACATGCACATGACATGCACATGCACATGCACACGTACACGTACACGTACACGAACATGCACATGCACATGCACATGCACATGCACATGCAACATGCACATGCACATGCAACATGCACATGCACATGCACATGCTACGTACTGCAAACTACATCCAACGTGCTACATACTGCATACGGCATACTGCATACTACAGGCGACCACGAGGTGCAGGCCGTCATGGTATGGGATGGCCTCACTACGCTCGTCTTCACGCTACTAACCTCTGGCATCCTCTTCTACGTCGCCGGCGCCGACAGCAACCTTACTTGGTTTAGCACCCTCTTCCGCGAGGCGCCGGAGCTCAACTCCTAACCCTACCCCTGACCCTGACTCCAACCCCGAACCTTGAGCCTTGTACCCTTACCCTAACCCTGAACCCTGCCCCTAACCAGCTCGCGCACGTGATCATCATCACGCCGGGCGAGGAGCAGCTTGTGGACGTCAAGATCGAGATGTGCATGGCCTCTCTCTAACCCTAGCCCTAGCCCTCAGCCTCACCCTCAGCCTCACCCTCAGCCTCAGCCTCAGCCTCAGCCTCACCCTAACCCTAACCCTCACCCTCACCAGGTACATGGTCTCGCTCTACACGACGCTGCTCGGCCTCTTCTCCATGCCGTGGCTTGTCTTCGCCATCCCGGGCGTCGGCGGGCTGCTGCACCAGATGAGGCCGACTGGATTCGACGAGGCAGGCGGACTCAAGCTGCAGATGAACCTGCAGCAGGCACGCAGTGAGCAGTGAGCAGTGAGTCGTGAGTAGTAAGTAGTAAGAGTAGTAAGAGTAGTAAGTAGTAAGTGGTGAGTAGCAAGTACTAGTCTTCACGCACGAGCTACCTATACCTTCCGCCCAGCTTACCATACACACGCTCACCGCCCAGCTTACCCTACACACGGACAGATGAAGCGCAAGCAGAAGCGGCTGATGCACGCCAACCTGCTGGGCGTCGAGGAGGCGGAGCTGCTCTATGCGCACGTGCAAGCATTGCCCGAGCTGGGCGTGACCGCACGTGCCAGATCTGCAGCCCGAGATTTGACCCGAGATGCGCTCAAGCTAGGCGGGGTCTCTGCATCCGACCAGCCGGAGTTTCTGCATAAGACAAGCGGCCACGAGAAGCTCATCGATCTGCAGCAGAAGAAGGAGAAGAAGACGACGAGGAAAGCGGGGCCTTCCTCCCCAGGCATTGCGTTCTAGTCCGTGTAATGCCACCGTGTGATGCCACCCCTGGCGTGTGTGTGATGTGTGTATGTATATATACGACTCCGAGCGGAGGACACGGGCATACGTGAAGTGATTTGTTGCGAGGTCGCGGTGTAGGCGCTTTTTAGCAGCTTTACGCCCCCCTGCTAAAGTACAGTCACTGGTGGGTAGGGGTACAGAAGTGTGCCCGTCCCCTCCCCATCGACAATTCGACATCGCCCGTTCGCCCCCCTTTAGCTGCTTTTTAGCAGGGGGGCTTCTTTTTAGCAGGGGGGCGAACGGGCGATGTCGAATTGTCGATGGGGAGGGGACGGGCACACTTCTGTACCCACCAGTGACTGTACCAACGTGTAAGCTAAAAGGTCTGTAGCACTTATTTAAGGCCGTTTCTTCGCTGATCGTGTATATCTGCCCACCGGATAAGATTATTGCCCACGGGGTAGACTCACTCGCGCAAGTTTCCGAAGTTTGCGCGCGACAATGGCGAGGCACGCGACTGTTAGCCAGCTTGCGGCGGCCATGTGCCGCGGCGACCGCGTCGCGCTCAGCCGAGCACTCACGCTCGTGGAGTCCAAGAATCGTCAGAAGCAGAAGGAGGCCAGCCAACTGCTGTCAGCGGTGCTGCCGCAGCGCCCGCCGCAGTCTTTACGGATCGGCATTTCAGGACCACCGGGCACGGGCAAGTCGACGCTCATCGAAGCCCTGGGCGGCGAGCTCGTCTCACGGGGCCACCAGCTCGCCGTGCTCGCCGTGGACCCCAGCTCGCAGCGCAGCGGCGGCTCCATCATGGGAGACAAGACGAGGATGCCGTCGCTGGCAGTCAACCAGCGAGCCTTCATTCGACCCTCCCCGGCGCAGGGCGTGCTCGGCGGCGTGGCTCGGCGCACGAGCGACGCCATTCTTTGCTGCGAGTGCGCAGGCTACGATCGGGTCATCGTCGAGACCGTAGGGGTGGGCCAGTCGGAGACAGCGGTCGCAGGCCTGGTCGACATGTTTGTGCTGCTCGTGCCACCAGCAGCTGGCGACGGGCTGCAGGGCGTGAAGCGCGGGATCATGGAGCTCGCGGATCTAGTGGTGGTGACTAAGGCGGACGGCGCACTCAAGGAGGTGGCCAACACGATGGCACAGGACATGCGCTCGGCGCTCCGGGTGCTCCGTCCGAGGGCCAAGGCATGGGCACCGCTAACTTTAGCCCCAACCCTAGCCCTAACCCTAACCATGACCCTAACCACTGACCCTAACCACTGACCCTAACCACGACCCTAACCAGAGACTCTAACCACTGACCCTGACCAGGCCTGGGCACCGCGCGTGATCAAGACCTCGGTGGTGAGTCACAGCCCGCGCTACGCCACTGCCATGGCGCCTCTCGCAGACCTGCTTGAGGAGTTTCGTCACGCCATGGAGAGCTCGGGCGAGCTGCTATCTCGCAGGCATGAGCAGGCACAGAGATCCGTGCGCCGGCTAAGTTCAAGAAGTGGCACGCCTAAAACAAGCCACACGCGGCCGTGCGGTGAGGCCGGGCGGGCACCACTGTGGACGCTGTGCTGTGGCCTCGCGCCTGCTGCCTCGTGGGAGCACCCCACTCCTACCAAGGTGCGGGGTGTACATGCGCCCTCAGGTGTGGGAGCATGCGTCTGTGGAGTTGCTCGAGCGGCTGGCGGCTGCGCCCGAGGTGCAGGACCTCGTGGAGCGGCTCGGGGCGCGCGCGGCTTCAGGCGAGATCTCGCTGAGCCAGGCGGGCTCGGTAACTGTCGAGCACTTGCTGAAGTTCGCAGTCAGCACGAGTGAACCGAGCCGAAACGTAGCCTAGATTTCGAGTTGGAGTGTGCTCGCGTCTCACATGTATCTTTTGTCTGATTGCGGCGACCCTCTCAAAAACGTCAACAAGCCCTGCGCCTGCCGCCTGCCCGCTGCCGGTTTGGTGCACGCCTGGGTGGGACAGATTGTGACGTTTTTCGCGTATCGTCCCCCTAGCCGCCCCCAGGGCTCCCTAACGCCTACCCAGCCCGGGAGGGTCACTAACCCGACTCAGGGCCACCCTGGGCCGCCTTGGGAAGCCCCTCAGGCAGAGTGCCGGTCGCTCAGGCGTGAGCCC
>Ga0209302_10000765_pt1 | contig 18581 bp, 18 predicted proteins | sample ArcOceMetagenome_2_FD_187445 | JGI IMG/M metagenome (GOLD analysis project Ga0209302, IMG submission 187445) | Marine eukaryotic phytoplankton communities from Arctic Ocean - Arctic Ocean ARC135M Metagenome (SPAdes) (version 2) | ecosystem: Environmental > Aquatic > Marine > Oceanic | place... | reverse complement strand
AAGACATGCGACGACATAACAGCCCTGGTTATACTAATTTATCTCAAGGGGATAAAAATTATATTGAGGATATGATTAATAATGCATAGATGCGGGACAAGAATTTCATCAATCGCGAATTACTATATAAAAAAAAAGTGTACAGTGTGTATAGTGTATAGTTGGTTTTACCCCCGGTCCCCCAGCCCCTGTAATGTTTTTGTTACGCTAATATTATTTTTTCTCAAAAGGTCCCAGACTGTGTTTCAACTATACACACTATACACTTTTTAAATAAATAGAAGAATAAAGCCTAAGAACCATACCTAAGAAAAATAAAAAAGAGTGTATAGTTGGTTTTCAACTATACACTTTTCACTCCAACTATACACTTTTCACTCCAACTATACACCTTTTGGATTCATTAAATAAAAAAATGATTTAATTAAATGTGTAAAACAACTTAAATATTATTCTTAGTATATTATATAGAAGTAAAATTAAAATAATGGAAGTTGCAAATAATCGTTCAAAAACTAAAGACCCTAATTACCATAAAAAATACTATAAGGAACATAAAGATACTGTAGGAGTATATACCGTTCCAAAATATGCAAAAAATAAGTATCGTGTAACAGAGGAACAATGTAAGATGTATGGCGAGGAAATATGCAATTATGGTAAATACGTCAAACTCAAACAACATCTTGAATCCAAATTTCCAGACTTAGTATTTTAATATTAAGTTAAAAAAAACAACTTAAGCATAATATATAATCTTGTGTATAATATATTATGCAACAAACACAACCTAACGAGGAGAATAACTGGGTTAATGTAACATCTATTTTATTTGATGATAGATTGGTTTTAGCTGTTTTAACTTTACATGAACAAAACCCAGACGAATGTATATCATTAATTAAATCTTTTGACCATTTACAAATTGCCAAAGGGCAGGCAATCATTCGAAATTGGTTTGTTCAAAATCAACATATGTTTAATATGAAGGGACCTAGATTAAGCTTGGCTTCAGTTCATATGCCTAATTTTTATGCTTTACTTTGTCTTAACATTTGCAATGTACGAGAATGTAAATCATGGAATGATGTTTCTTCCCAAATTATTGATGCATATAAGACTTGGATTCCTGAGAAAAATATAATTTTTTGCAATTTTACAATTGACACAAAAATATCAAAATGTGCGTGCAGTCATTTAGTTTCTTCGGAGAACACCTATATTATTAAAAATTCAATTACAAATTTACACATTATGTTAGGAAGTGACTGTGGAGAGAAACTTGGAATCATATCAAAAGCATTGTTTAACAAAATGAACAAGCCAACTATTTATGAAAAATTACAACTCAATCGTAAACTTCAAAATGAAGAAAATGCTCGTGTCAAAAATAAGTCAAAGCAACTCACTATAAAATGGGGATTGCTGGTTAATAGATTAGTTACCAGTATAAAAAATTATCGCAAATGTCTTGGGTGTGATGTTAGATGTATTCAAAAAACTTCAGCTAATTGGGTGATAAGATGCAAACCCTGCTACGTTCGTTATAAATACCCAAATTCATATATCAATCATTAATAAAAAAATGAGAGAAACAATATTAATGTCGTTTAAAACAACTTAAATATAATATTATACTATAGTATATTATAATAATCCAATAAACATCCAATGCAATTTACCGAAAGAATCAACCTCCAAAAAGCCGAATATCTCAATCAGATGGATATTGAAACCTTTAGCACATTTATTTCCCAAGATATGAAAAAAAGTGATGTAGCAAAATCATTTAAAATTCTTAAGACTGTTTGCAAGCAACAAATTCGAGCAAAAGGAGCTATTGACCGTCTTTTCGCTCATACAATGAGGACTCCTCTGGAGTGTGGAGGTCGCATATTTTGTGGAAATAGTATTCAAGGAATGACAAAAGTGTTTCGTGGTTTTTTATGTGAAGGTGTAAATACCGATGTTGATATGGCAAATGCGCATCCAGTGATATTAGCCCACATTTGCAAAGAAAATTCAATTCAATGTCACCAATTGAATACTTATATTCAAACTCGTGAAAGCATTCTGGCTGAGTTCCCTGACCGTGATTCAGCAAAGAAGACGTTTTTGAAAGCCTTAAACGATGACAAAACAAATCGAGTTGAAAAAAATCCATTTTTCAGAGCATTTGATACTGAAATGAAGACTATTCAAAAGTTAGTAATTGCTCTTCCTCAATTCAAATCAATTGTTGAAATGCCATCTACAAAATTATATAATATGACTGGAACTCGTTTGAATAGAATTATGTGTTTTTACGAAGATAAGATTTTAAGAACAGCAATTGAGTATATTCAAAATTCGTGTAAGAAGGAGGTGATGACACCTATGTTTGACGGTTTTTTATTATATGGAGACCATTATCAAAATACCGATTTATTACACGATGTAACAGAGTGTGTTAATAAGGCATTTCCAAATCTTAATATGAAGTGGACCTATAAGCCACACGAATCATCTATTATTATGCCTTCTGATTTTGAACCCGCCCATCAAAAAATGGCTGAAATGAAAACATATGAGATTGTTAAAAAAGAATTTGAAGAGTCGCATATTAAAATTATTAATAGGTCTGTATTTTTAAAAAGAAGTAATGATGGTGAATTGAATACATTTTCAGCTGATAAATTAAAAACTTCGTATGGGCATCTTAAATATGAAACATATGATGATGAAACTGACAAAGTGGAAAAATGTAGTTTCATTGTAAGATGGTTGCAGGATGAGTATATGAATCTCAAAGAGAATACTGGCGTTTATCCAAATGCGGCTCTTTGTCCAAAAAATATTTATAATTTATGGATCCCTTTTGCAATGGAATCTGTAATGGAATGGCAAGACAAACCAGATGCTCTTGCCCTTATTCGAAAGCATATTTTAATTCTTTGTGGAAACGACCAATCGGTTGCGGATTATTTTGAAATGTGGCTTGGACAAATGATTGCTCATCCTGAAACGAAATCAACCTTCCCTGTTATTATTTCTGCAGAAGGTAGTGGAAAGGGTACTTTACTTCAACTTATTAACAAAATGCTTGGAAAATCAAAAGTTCTTGAGACAACAACACCCAGCAGAGATGTGTGGGGTGAGTTTAACAGTCCAATGGCAAGCTGTTTTTTTGTGTGCTTAAACGAATTAAGTAAGAAGGAAACAACCGAATGTGACCATCGAATTAAAGGTTTGGTTACCGACACTTCGCTGACTATTAACGCAAAGGGAACCCAGCAGTACGCCATTGATTCATATCATCGATTCATTGCTTTTACAAATAATAATGAGGGTGGAATAAATACAGTTCGTGGGGATAGACGTAAGTGGATTGTTCGAGCGAGTGATGAATTGCGTGGAGATTGCAAATATTTTGATAAATTTTATGCATTATTGAAAGATGAACACGTAATTAAAACCTGTTACGAATATTTTAAAAATCTTCCCGATTTGGATAAATTCTCACATTTACCACTCCCAGTAACTGAACATCAACTGGATTTGAAAGAGGTAAATAGTAGTCCGATTGAAAGGTGGATTGTTCAATATGCCGAATCGTGGGATACAAATTGTTCAGAAACCTTAAAAATTCACGCAAATTCTGCATTTGACGATTATAAAAGTTGGATGAGAATAAATGCTCCAACCTATGAAATTTCATCAACTTTATTTGGTACACGTTTAAAACAATTAAATATCGACGGAATTTCAAAGGGGAGGTCAAATCGTGGTAATGTGTATAAATTTGAAGTCCCTTTAGTTAAGCAGTGGATTTTAAACAATGTTATTCATGAAGCAATCGATGATAGTTTCAATATTGACGATAGTTTGGGATGTGTATTTTAAAAAGTAAGTTGTTAGTTATCATTTAAAAAAGTGCATAGTGTGTATAGTGTATAGTTGGTTTTACCCCCTGTTCCCCAGCCCCTGTAATGTTTTTGTTACGCTAATATTATTTTTTCTCAAAAGGTCCCAGACTGTGTTTCAACTATACACACTATACACTTTTTAAATAAATAGAAGAATAAAGCCTAAGAACCATACATAAGAAAAATAAAAAAGAGTGTATAGTTGGTTTTCAACTATACACTTTTTACTCCAACTATACACTTTTTACTCCAACTATACACTTTTTATAATTGTTCAAATTAGCATCCCACCCCGATGTTGGTAAAAAAAAACATGTATAGTAGGTGTTCCCAGATTAGCCAACCGTTACACACCCCAAATTAACATTTAAATTAACTGTAAATTTACAATTAATATTATAAATTTACATATATGGAAGAATTTATGTTGTAATATGGTCATATTTACAAATTCGTAACAACGCATTACATTCAGAACACCAACAAATACATCTACCAAATTCATTTTCTGTGTCCATTCCTTTCACACAACAATCACAAGCATCCTCAGTGTTAAATTCCGAATCAGAATCAGAATCTGAATCAGAATCTGAATTGGAGTTTGAACTAAGGTTATCAATTTGGTTATTCATATGTTTGAACATCTCTGAAAGTTCTAAATATTTACCTTCAGGAATATTTGTTGATTCATCTCCGACTAGATCTTCAATAAAATTGAATGTGGTTGCGAGTGTTTGTTTGAGTTGTTCTTTTGACATGTTGTTTGGCTGACTGTTTTATAATTAATACCTCTTAGAATGTTATTAAAAAATCAAATCATTTTTTTTATAAAAGGGGGTCGGGGGAACTACCCATATTTTTCTCTCTACCTATAGAAATATGCCGACTTTTTATCCTTCCCCTGATGCAACCGAGCTTAGAAAAACAAAAGAATATGCTATAGCGGTAGACAATTTGCCTATAATTTTCCCGAAAAATCGAGCATTAGATTCATTTTCGCTTCAATATTTGTCTATGTCATTAAATCGAGTTCAAAATCAACCAACTATTTCACTTGATATTTTATTCTGGAGTTTGCTGGATTCTGGATATGTATCTTTTGTTTTTTTAAACGAATGGTTTTTTAGAGGAAAATGAACAAAATCAACCAATAATTCTACTTGCTTTCATAACACCAGGCTTATCAATCACGTTTTCAGATTTTAGAAATCTTGTCCCATGTGTAACAATTGCATCATTTTTTTTACCCTTTAGAGTAATGCCTTTTCGTGCAGTTTTTTTTGCACTTAAAATACTAGCAACGTCGTTGGATGTTCTAATATCTGTTTGTTGTTCATTTTTTTTTGTTTGACCATTTGCAAGCTTATTATATGTAATAATTTTGCCATGTACACCACTGTTTTCACTGAGCCACCCTCCAAGACTGTGCCCTAACGCATGTGCTGGTCTTCCATACTTTAATTCAACTTGTTTTGCAACTTTTTTTGTATGGGTTAGCCGTTTTCCGCCGATGCCCAAAAAAGCCTTTATATCAGTAACCACATCATGTTTATTTTGAGTGCCTCTGTATGCGATATGCGGTTGACCGGTTTGGTTATCAACATAAACTTTTGCACGTTGACCCGACAGTTCGTGGTCCAATGTATATCCATGTGGTTTTAAAAGTGCGGCTGCTGGTTTATTTCCCATATAACTTGCATTCAGTCCTGCGCGCAGTTTTTCTAAATCGATATTACTCATTAAATTTCTTTTTATATACCTTTACAGCATAAAATAAAAAAGCAATAATCGCATTTAGTTTCAATATTTCTATTAGTTTAATATAAATCCATGCAAATACGCCATATTATATATTAAACTAATAAATGAAATAAAGATTATTCCACCTATAATTATAGAATGTATTGTAAATTATATGTAAATGTGGAGCTACAATAACAAAAGAACATTTAGCCCGTCATTTAAAAACGAAAAAACATGAATCTAATTTAGGATAAATCAATACTTTTTTTATGAAGATTAATTATAAACCATAAGATAAAAATGTCAAATCAACCTATCAATTTTTATGAAAATAAAAAAGTTAAGAAATTTTTGACGAAATCTCACAACCCCCATTACGATGAGCATAAAATAAGTGTACCATTCAGATCAGCGCTGATTGGAAGTTCGGGCTCAGGAAAAACAAACATGTTTTTGAATATTTTGAAAAAAATGAGAGGAACGTTTAACAAAATATTTATTTATACACAAGCTGAAGAGCCGTTGTACGATTATTTGAAATCTCAGATTCCGGATGATATGCTAACAATTTCGTACGATTTAGATGATTGCCGACAATTCGACCAATCAAATTATTATGGACAAACATTAATCGTATTTGATGATCAATGCAACCAAAAAGACCAACGCTGCATTCAAGAGCTATATATTCGAGGTCGAAAAATAGCAGGTGGAATAAGTTTATTGTATTTAACACAAAGCTATTACAAAATTCCAAAACTGATTCGATTGCAATGCCAATATATTTTTATTATAAAGGTGAGTGGGAAAAGAGATTTGAATATGATGTTATCGGAGTACAGCTTGGGGGCAACAAAAGCTCAGTTGCAAAACATGTATAACGCCGTTTGCAATTCTGGTCTTTTTGGGCATGCGTTGCTTATTGACTTGAATGCAAAACAAGACAAAACATTTCGCAAAAATTTTCTTGAATATTTGAGTCCAGATTCATTTTAATTTAGAAGAGATAAAAATCTTATTTTTTTTTATCAATGATTAATATATAAACACACAAATATGAGAATAATTCCGCATTATAAGAATATTTTACAAGAACGAGCGAATGCACGAGCTGCCCATTTTTTGCCTGAAGCTATATCAAACGAAAAAATACTTAGTCGCAAATATAAGGACATTGATTTGGGTTTTGAAAGTGATTATGAAGATGATACACGCTCAAATAGTGAGCTTTTAGCTGACTCTCATTATATGCAAGCACAGTTACGACCAAAATTTTTACAATTATTTGGTAAGCATTCTGCTAATGATATTGAACAATTATCATCCTTTTTACAACAAAAAAAAGTGACTGTTCCGCAATTCAATGAGGTCTATCCAGACTTGCTTAAAATGGGCAGACCAATTACGGCTCAACATGTGATTTCAAAAATGGTATTGTTATTAAAAAACCTAAAGGCAACTGGTTCAACTAAAATTGCAGCACCAGCAGCGGTACAACAGGCACAACAGTCTAAATTAAATGATGTACCCATTATGGAATTGCACGCATCCTTGATTGATGCAAGAATACTAATTGAAAAGTCTAATACAATTGAAAAAAAGAAACTTACAGATTCGATTGATATTATAAATCATAGTTTATTTTCGAGTGATTCACATTCAATAAAATATAAACTTGCAATAGAATTAAGTAAAGGAATAGACTATATAATGGAAGCACCTATAACTGATTCTAAAAAAATCAGTTCGATAGATCATATATTAACAAAGGTCAATATAAACACCCCACTTAATTTATCCTCAGCTGATGATGAACAAGAAAACAAACATATTGCTCCATCTCCACAAACCAAATCTGGAAATCGTAATAAAAATAAACGCAAATAAAGGCTGATGAATTAATCTATTACACTAATATATAGGAGGATATGGAATTACAACCAGAGTTTATTGATAATAAAAAAAAAAGTTTGTGCGATGGAATCAAGCGAATACGAAAAAAAGAAACCCCTTTTGCAAGAAATTATCGCACGTTTGGTAGATTTTCTATCAACGTAATGTTATTAACCAATGAAAATATAGTTCTAATAAAATATCCAAAATCACAAGGAAATGTATTAGGATTTAAAAGAAAACTAGTTTCTAATGAATTGAAAGACCTATTACTTGATATGTGCAACAATGGAATATTGAATACACAATTATTGAAATATGTTGAAAATACAGATGAAATTGAATATTTAGAACTACTTTTAAAGAAATGTATGCTAACAACTCAAATCGATTATAAAAGACATATTAATAGTATAGACGATTTTGTCGAAAAATTTACAACTTTAAAACAAAAGATAATTATAACGGATGATGACGCTGAAACAAGTTTAAAAATAAATACACAATTAATCTCAAAATTGAAGCCCCTCATTTCGTTGTTAAGCAATCCAACTATTAATAAAATTTCTGTTGAGGATGCAGAATTTTTGAATAGTTGTTTAGAACAACTTTTATAAAATATTATTATATGCATCCATTTTTCTATATTTTTTCCTTTTATTATAATATATAACAAAAATATTATAATTATTATGTCAGAAACTATTGTTTTAAATAAGACAAATATTGTCCATTATTCAAACAGCAAACTGGAATACAAATTCCCAAGCCCAATGGAATTTTCAGATGGGGATGAAATTGCGATGACTTCGTGCAACCTTTATAAAAGTATTTATAACATTTCAGCTTCACAAAAAAACAATAAATTTAACTATTATTGGTTTGATGAATTTGGAACAATTGATATGAATACACCATTTACAATTATTCTGCCAGATGGATATTACAGTGTAAACACGATTTACGAAATGTTCCAAAAACATATGGTGGAAAATGGTCATTATTTACAACTGAAAACTGGTGGAAGTTTTATCTATTTATTTGAGCTCATTATCAATACGACTTTTTATTCGGTTGAACTGAGAGCGAATACATGCGCCAAATTTTTTAATTTCAACAGTAGTGGAACTGAACGTGTGTTTGACGAGATAGATCCAATTTCTGGTGATGTGTTATTAGGCGTGGCAAAAACGCCCACTTCCTCGTGGCGGTTGCCTGATGTATTTGCATCTCCAGTTTTTGAAATAACACCAGACCAATCGCTCTTCGGGGATCTAATTGGTTTTGAGCCGCAAATTATTCAATCACCGTCTGGTATACAAACTACGTATGCTCGGTTATCTTCTCGAACCCCACAGATGGAGTCAACTTCGTCGCTCATTATCAAATCGAATCTCGTAAAAAATCAGCTCAGTCTGCCCAACAACGTGATCCATTCTTTTCCAATGCCCTCGGCAGCGTTTGGAGAACAATTCAACGGCGTGTCAGAATACGTTTATTCAAAAATCTCACCCGGACATTATACGCATATGACAATTGAAATTGTGAATCAACTTTATGAATCAGTTGATATTCGTGATGACAATATGTTGCTCACTTTCTCAATTAAACGCAAGCCGGTTTCTTAATTATTATTTTTTAAATATATTATATTATATTATAGGAATAAAAAATGGATTTTAAAATTAGAAAAAGTAAAGGGAGACAATATTTGGACCTGATGAATTCAGGTACTTTAGGCAAAAAATCAAATTCTCAAATTATTAGTGGTGGGGCATATTCTGAAATATCCCAGGAAGAAAAAGATAAAATTAAAAATGTCGTTACAGTAAAATCAGAAAAAATAAGTCAGCAACCTTTAGCACAAGCACCGATTTCAACAAAACATAAATTGATAAGTGATGAAAAATTGAAAAGGTTTATTGATTTCAAAATTTAAAGTGAATTTGGATGTATTTAAGTTCGTTCGCAATATTTTTTTAATTGTTTATATTATACAAACAAACAATTAAAAAATGAGTGACGTTTTTACCTATTCCGAAAGTATGTCTTCAAGCTCTTCTGCCAAGCATATTTTTTTAGAAAAAGAATTGAGTTACATCACTGATTCAAACAGCAAAAATTACTCCAGGAATCAAGTTGATTTTGAGACCGTTACACTTTCTAATGGTGGTCGCTGGGTGGATTATAAGGAGGCTTTTATCAGTATCCCACTGGTTATTAAGCTTACCTCAACCAAGGATATCACCAAGGAAGACGCTCTGAAAAGTGTGAAGATTAAGAACAATTTATCACTTATTGACTCGTGTTCTATCTCGTACAATAACACCAACGTTTCGCAAGAAGTGAGTGAAATTGCAGCATCTCGAATTTTTCTTCAGCATGTCGAATCTAGTGTGGATGATGTTACCAAATCTGATTCATACGGATACGTGAAGGACAGCCCTAGTTGGAATTATGACCTTGGTGTACTTTCGAATAATAAATTGACCACGGCATCGGCTCAGCGCCAAATTTCTCCATGGGAAACAAGTACTCCCACGACTGAATTATTGAAAACTGAAACCAATATCTCTGAGTCGGGTGCTGATTATTATCAGGCTGGTGCTGATTTAAAAACGCATTATTTTATGTATGATTGCCGAATTAAGCTCAAGGATTTGAGTCCCTTTTTTGCTCAGATGCCCCTAGTTAAGGGCGCGAATATAAAAATTACCCTTAGATTGAACCAGGGATCTGTTGAAACTGTTTCAACCGCATCTGCCGCAGGTCCACCTGCTGTTGCCCAGACTTTCAGCGTTACTACCAGTCTCAAGGGTTCAGAGTTTCCTTTGATGCGTATGATGGACAGTATTGTCGACGAAGCAAAAACTGAAACGCTGTCCGTAACTGTTGGCAAAGACAGTTCTGGTGTAAGCCATAATAGAGGCGAATGTCGACTGTACACTCCTGTTTATGTATTGAGCCCTCAGTATGAATCCCAGTATTTGTCTCAAAATAGTAAAACGATCGTTTATGAAGACGTGTATATTAATAAACTACGTGCCGCACACAGTTCGTTTAGCCATCTGATTACCAACGGACTTTCTAAGACTACTCGTATGCTAGTTGTGCCGAACCTGGCTCGCGATGCGAATCATGTGTCACCCCCTGAGTCCCCGTATTACAGTGCGCCCTGTAGTCCTCATCAAACTCGGTGTAATCTCAAGATTTCTGGCAAGAACTTGTACCCGAGCATGGTTCAATATTCTTTCGAGCATTATTTGAACGAGATTTCCTCACTTGGGTTGAATGGAGGCATGCAAAGGGGCGAGGCATCTGGTATGATTTCGCTTAAGGACTTTCAGTCAAATCATGGATATATGTATTTTGATCTATCAAGACGCCATGCCGAGGACGATGAAACACCGTTATCTTTGGAGATTTTCGGCTCAATTGATTCACCCAAGCCACTCGACCTATTGTGTTGTGTGTTTTATGAAAAGGAGGTGACAATCGACATCGCTACTGGACAGTTGATTGGTTAAATGGAAAATCTCCCCTTATTTAGGAATAAAATAAAATAAAATAAAAATATAAAAAGGGTGTTGTTGTTGTTATTATTGTGATTTTTTTTTAATTGTGCATTATATATACAAATTAAAAAATGCATTCTGGTTGGATTCAACACGTGAAAAAATATCAATCGGATCATGGATGTTCGTATAAGGATGCAATGTGTCAGTCAAAAAAAACTTATTGTACCCCATCAAAGTCTCAGTCTCAAACTGGCGGCAGTGCAAAAACCGTTATCCGAAAGGCTGTAAACACCGGTAAGCGAGTTTTGCCGTTTATTGAGGCTCTAAATCCTGAAATGATTGCTGAGATTGAGGGAGCCAAGCTTGCACTAGATATTGCGAAAAAACTGACAAAGAAGAAGAAGACCAAGTCTCAAACTGGAGGGTCGTTCTTGGTGCAGGGCGCAGGTGCTAAACGCCGTGTGAAATTATCCACGTCTGAGTCTTCAATGATCAGCCCACATCACCCGTCGTTTGCACCGGTCAAGGTGAAATCTTATAGCCGAAGCCTTCATGAAAATTAAGTTAAGGGATTCTTCTCTAAAATAAATTCACTTGATAATATAAAATAAAATGCTTACAAAATTATTAACCAATTTGGATATTAATTATTTAGCAAAAAAAATAAAATTGAAAGATTTTCATGCATGTGTAAGCAAGAATGTGCTTAGACAGTTAACCCCAAAATTGGGATCCTATATTATAAATTTGGATGATGATGACGAGATCGGCTTGCACTGGTGTGCCTTTATAATTTATCCAACGGTAGTTTGCTATTTTGATAGCTATGGTTTACCACCACCATCAAATTTGATTCGGTTTGCAAAACGGTTTTTAAAAAATATTAGAATAATATTTTCAAAAGACAGAATCCAGCACCACCATTCAGTATATTGTGGGTATTTTTGCTTGTACTTTATTTATTTTATGACCACAAAAGGCAGTCGCAATCTAAAGAAGCCTGGACTATTATTAAATATTCATAATAATAATTTATACAAATCGAATTCAAGTATTGAGAGAAAAGAAAACGATTTTGTATTAAAATCATTATTTGCTCATATTGTGGATGATGTTTAGTAGCATATTTTATTTTATTTTTATAAAGTATACAACAAAATTATAAGTTTTTTGCTATGAAAAGACTATCGCCCCCTCAAACCCCACGAGATCAATCTGAACCCCAGCTTCAGCCCCAGCCGGTTGTGCAGCCTGTTGTGCAGCCCCAGCCTGTTGTGCAGCCCCAGCCTGTTGTGCAGCCCCAGTCTGTTGTGCAGCCTCAGCCTCAGCCTGTACAAATTCCACTAGCCACATTACACGGTTCTAAAAACAACTTAAAGAAAATCAAATCATTTAAATCCTTACGACAAAAGTATAAAGTATCGAATCAAAAAACTATTTTTCTGACCGATATGAAGACTATGTTAAATCATTTACATGTTGACGATAACAAATTCAATTTAGAATTACTTATTGAAGTCTCAAATATAGCAAACGAGTTTTTCATTTATGGTGAGAAAGATGCTAGAGAAGAAAGTAAATATCAAGCAGTTCATGAACTACTATTACCTTATTTTCAAGATGATAGCGATATCCTTGAGACTATGCTTGTGTCAGTACAGAATAAAATTAAGAAGTCAACATTTTTAAGACGTATATTGAAGCGCGCATATAATTTTTTTTGTTAAATAAAAAAACACTGCTAATAGATTTCATGAGTAGCTTGTTATCTGATTTAATTATAAAGCTAGTAACCAAACGTTTATTAATTCTAGTACCTTTGTTAATACTTTAAAAAATACTATAAATATAGGAATATTTTTTTTATTCCACGACATAATACGATTATTTTAATATTATATCATATTAAAACAAACAATTAAATGTCATATTATCCAGCATTCAATACTAAATCAAATGTTTTCAATTCACAAGATATTTGGTCAGCAGAAGAGTCAAGTGCTGGCGGCACCACTGTTTCGCTTGATTTATCGTCTTTTGTTCAAAAAAATTCAGCAGTTTTTACAGACGAAGTCTATTTGCAACAAGGTGTTGGAATCAATATGAATGGTAAAGTGCAAAGTGAAAGTTTTTCAACTGAAAAAGTCACTGATTTGGCAACAACCAAATTAAAAACAACACGAATTACGTATGACGCTTCGACAAATTCAACCAAATTTTTTAATAATTTAGATTTGTCAGAAGCTAGCACCACATTTCCTGATGAACATATTCCGCAGCAAAAGGTTTTTGGTTTGGTTTCAAAATTAAATGAAATCGATGTAAATTTATCAAATATTATTGGCAATGATGTAGATATTACTAGCTTGGAAACGCTTACAATTGATCATACAACACGATTGGATTCGGTTGAAACACTCAATACTGCTCAGGATGTGAGACTGGATGCGATTGAGATTCTTGATACAACTCAGGATGTGAGACTGGATGCGATTGAGATTCTCAATACTGCACAGGATGTGAGATTGGATTCGGTTGAAACACTCAATACTGCTCAGGATGTGAGATTGGATTCGATTGAAATTCTTGACATTGCTCAGGATGTGAGATTGGATTCGGTTGAGATTCTCAATACTGCACAGGATGTGAGATTGGATTCGGTTGAGATTCTCAATACTGCACAAAATGTGAGATTGGATTCGGTTGAAACTCTCAATACTACACAGGATGTGAGATTGGATTCGGTTGAAACTCTCAATACTGCACAGGATGTGAGATTGGATTCGGTTGAAACTCTCAATACTGCACAGGATGTGAGATTGAATTTGGTTGAAACACTCAATACTGCACAGGATGTGAGATTGAATTTGGTTGAAACACTCAATACTGCTCAGGATGTGAGATTGGATTCGGTTGAAACTCTCAATACTGCACAAGATGTGAGATTGGATTCGATTGAAATTCTCAATATTGCACAGGATGTGAGATTGGATTCGGTTGAAACACTCAATACTGCTCAGGATGTGAGATTGGATTCGGTTGAAACACTCAATACTGCTCAGGATGTGAGACTGGATGCGATTGAATCGAACTTAAATATTTTAGATGGATTACAAGATTCTGATTTGGCAAACATCCCTGTAATTCAATCTGATATATTAACTTTGCAAACGAATGCTAGTGCATTAGCATCGACTGTTACTTCAAATCAGACTTCAAATATTGATTCTATTTCTTCTCTCAACACCCTAATTTCAAATGTAACTTCTTCATCAGCCACCAATGCAACATCAGTAACCGCTTTAGTGAACTCTGATATATTACATGATACTCAAATAGCAGCATTAACATCAAAAGATCTACTATTACAAACTAACATTGATTTGAAGCAAAATTTAATTTCTCTTTCAAGTCAATTAGATACGTCTTTGATTTTTGATATTGGAGAGAACGATTCACTTGATAATATTATTTCACTACTTGATGCAAATTTAGAATTTCTTCAAAATGATAAACAAGATAATATTAATAGTGTGTCAAAATTAAACAGTTCATATTTGGATTTAACCACAACCCCATTGCAATATGTGGACATCACAGCCCCTTTACAATCTCAAATCACATCAATTATAAATGCAGTCAATACGTTGCAGAATCTCACAAGCAACGACACCATCTCAACCTTTCAAGATATCGAGGATAATTTTGATTCGCTTGATGCAAATAAATTAGATGTCAGTGTTTATGACGATACCATTTCACCACAAATCACCAGCATTTTAAGTTCAATCTCAACCCTTCAAGGTTTGCAAAATGGTGATATTACTTCATTTGACAATATTAACACAACATTAACAACGCTTCAAACGGATGTTGATTCGAAACAAGCACAAATCACATCTGGTGCGAAATTGGATTCTTCTCTTTTAAATCGCGATGACAGTCTCCAACACGTTGATGTAACTAGCTCTATCAGCAATTCGCTGACTGCACTTCAGACGGATGTTGATTCGAAACAATCTCAAATTACTTCTGGTGCCAAGTTAGATTCTTCTCTTTTAAATCGCAATGACAGTCTTCAATACGTAGATGTCACCAGTTCATTGTCAGCTTCTCTCAATACTATAAATACAAGTATCAGTAATCTAAATGCATATGATGTGGCACAAACTACGTGGAATAGTTCACAAACAGACCAAATAAACACTCATAGTACAAATATTTCAACCTTGGCAGCCTTTAACACGGCTCAAACTACTATCAATTCAACCTTGCAATCTAATATTGATGCAAAAGGAAGCAAAACTGAATTACATTCAACCTTATCCTATGATCCAGCCACGAATATAATTAGCCACACATATGATGAAAATAATTTGTTTGTAAATACATTGGATGATACGGCTTTGATGGAACTGCAACTAACCATCGGAAATGTGAGCAATAATAAATCATACAATCAACGTGTTATAATTGATGCGATTGAACATAAATCATATATTAATGTGTTAAAAATTAATGACGAGGTTGTTGAAATTAAGCATAGAGATGGTGATGCTGCGATTAATTTAGCACCGATTGCTGGCTACTCAATGCTTGAACAACATTTAACAATCTCAAGAATAAATGACAGCTGGTATGTACAAAGTTCTCTAGAATTATTTTATAATTCAAATTCGAACGTGGTTTTTGATAATACACCACCAATTATTATACTCACAGGTTCAGCCAATATCTCGCACGAAATAAATACAACCTATACAGAGCCAGGCTTCAGCGCAGAAGACCAGCCGGGTTCAATTGATATGACATCAGACGTTGTTGTAGGAGGTGATACGGTGGATACAACTGTTTTAGGTGCGGCTTATAATATTACGTATAACGTTGTTGATGCAAAGGGAAATAATGCAATTCAAAAAATTAGAACTATTAATATTGTAGATACGACAAATCCTGTCATAACACTGGGAACAGCTGAGATTAATTTGAATACAGGTGATACCTATGATTCAACATCTGCGGGAGCAAGTGCCTCTGATAATTCTGGCGAAACAACATTGACAATCACAGTTGATGAATCAAATTTAAATATGGCGGCTGAAGGTGCGTATACTGTTACGTTTTCAACTTCCGATTCCACAGGAAATTCTCATTCAATTAATCAAATCGTAAATGTAAGCTCACCTGCTATGACATTAAAATACGATAATGCATCCCAAGATATATTTCAATTATTAAATTTCACATCGAAAATTGCTGGTCAATCTCATTCAACAAAAACAAATTGGACTGAATCTAGTGGTGATTTATGGAAACAGGGTGATTATCAGGTGCGGGTTACATCATATCGTGGAGATAATTCTATTCCATATTATGACTCATTATTTTCTGGTTTGACTTATGCACAGCAATCGAAGTACTTCGAACACAGATTACATTCGCATCCTTGGGTTGACAATACGTATGGAACGGTAACAGGTACTACTAATGGTTGGAGAAATTCTGGTATGAATTTCACTCCTTATAATATCTCAAATGGAGGAATAAATTTCACGACTCCAGGATGTCAAACAGGTGAATACGTTGAAGTATCAATGCCATTTCATGTTAAGCCATCCAAATTTACTATTTCAGGCTCACTTATTATTGCTCATCGGTTTCAAATTGCTGCTTCTCTGGATGGTGTTAATTGGGGTTCTCTTGGATATATCCACACTGGATCGGTGCCAGGGTCGTACGATTTAAATTTAAATTTGGCATCCGATTTTACAGGATACAATAAGTTTCGGGTAATTTTGTACCAAAATGGTTCGAATTATAGAGCATTCTATGACAATTTCAAAATGTACGGAAAAGTTTATACATTTTAGTTTTTTTTAAGTATGTAGGTGATTTTTTTAATGTCTAATAATATTATATATATTAATAAAAAATGGCGTATTACCCAATTCCGAAAAATATTGATGGTAATATATTTAATAAAATTGATTATGAATCAATTAAATATAGTGAAGCATTTCTAAGCGATATTTCACAGAATACAAATGATATCGCTACCAATACAAACAATATTCAAACTACTGCAAATGATGTAGCTTATAATGCATACAATATTCAAACTAATGCAAGCGATATTCAAACTAATGCAAACAATATAGTATTAAATTCTATAAATATAACGAAAACAAGACATATGTGGGCGAATACCGTAATGACCTTTTTTGAAAGTGATATTGTAATAAATGGTGAAATTCAGTCTCATGCTTTTACAGATGCTGATCACGACGCAGTAAATAAAGTTTTAGCAATTGAAGATGACGTAAAGAATGTAACACCTAATATAATTACTTTTTCGGATGACACTAATACATATGGAAAAATTGGGCAAGGACAACAAAGTAATATATTTGTAATCGAAACAGATAACACACTTAATAATAATTTATATCTAGATACACATGGTGGAATATGTAGAATTATATCACAAACTCTATGGTTAGATGGTAATATTTATATAGGAGATGAATTTCAAAATTATGCTTATACGGATCAAGATAAAACCGATGTAACCAGTATCAGTACGATTTCAAGTGATTTAAATTTATTAGAAATTAGTGTTGGTCAAAATATATCAAGATTGGATGCATTAGAAGAAACAAAAGAAGAAACAAAAATATTCATACCCACATTCAATATTGGTTTACAATTATTAGGTATATCTACAATTAATTCTGGAACGGTATATAATGCTACAAACTATTTTAGTTTAAGTGATCATTATAAGATGTCGAGTTATGTTAATAATAGTGGTAAATGGACAGCTGGAGATCGAAATATAAGTGTAAAATATGCATTTTCTTTCAAAACAAATGGATCATTAATTATTACTTTTAAATCAAAGATACAATTATATAGGTTTGGTCAAGTACATCGTGAAAGTCCATTTCAAGGGGTTGATTATAATTCAGGAAATACGACTGATAAATATATTTATCACAATGGAGAATTATCGTTATCGATGAATGACGTAAGTAATTATAAAATTTATTTATATACTGAGTATCATTTCGCAGCCAATATAGGTGTTGTTAATACAGATTTTCATTTAGATTGTCATATATCGGTTAATGAAATATAGGGGGAGTTCCCGGGGGATGTTATCCCCCCGCCCCCCTTCTCCAAATCGTCCATCGTGGGGGGTAATCCTTCTTTTTTTCAAAAGGTGGGGAATGGTCGGGTTTGTACCTTCTCTATAAGTAATAATACAAACCCGACCATTCCCCACCTTTTCCACGATAATGAATTCTTATTGAATTCTTTCCATTTAGTGAACAAACAAAAGACGGATACAAAATTATTGTATCCGTCTCCAAAACATACACTAAATTTCATATAACCTTGGACATTATAAGTGTATAATAAATTGTGTTTTATAAAGCAAGAAACTTTTGATGGGGGAAAGAAACTTTTGATGGGGGAAAGAAACTTTTGATGGGGAAAGAAACTTTTGTCAACCAATCAT
>Ga0209302_10000764_pt1 | contig 18589 bp, 14 predicted proteins | sample ArcOceMetagenome_2_FD_187445 | JGI IMG/M metagenome (GOLD analysis project Ga0209302, IMG submission 187445) | Marine eukaryotic phytoplankton communities from Arctic Ocean - Arctic Ocean ARC135M Metagenome (SPAdes) (version 2) | ecosystem: Environmental > Aquatic > Marine > Oceanic | place... | reverse complement strand
CTGTCTGTCCTCCGCCACGCTCCGCATCGCTGTCCTCCTCGTCTGAAGCGCCCCCGCCACCTCTTCTGGACCCCATTCGTCGTCTGAGCTGTCGTCACGCGCGGCCACCTTCAGCCGCTCTGGCATCGCAGAGCGGCTCTCTCGGCGCGCCACGATTGCGGCAGCCCCCGGCGACGCAAGCTCTGGCCTCTGCACCTCGGTCCTCGCCTCAGATAGATAGATGAAACAGATCGCCTCGCTCATCCTCATACCTCAACCTCATCGCTCAAATGCCTCATCGCTCTCTCTCGCTCATCGCTCGTCGCTCCACGCTCGTGAAACGATAAGGGCAACCGCTTTTCCCTTTTTTGAGGGCCCTTATCCCGTCCTTTTTTCACCCCTTATTTCACTTTTTACTTTAAGTATAAAACACGTTACTTAGCGACTCAGCTGCTTTGCGCCAAGAGACCCCCGCATCGCACGAGGGATTTGAACGGCCTTGTCCTCCTCGCGATGTTGAGAGCCGCGGAACGCCTCCTTGCTCTGCGACATCCACGGTGCATCGTGCCCCATCCCGAGGTCCACGGCCTGATACGCGTCCTGTTTTGCCCTGATGGCGGCGGCCTCGCCCTTCGCGTAGGCGCTGCGAGGTATGTCGCCGTACTGGCTCATGTACGCGGTGCGATAGTGCTGGTCGCCTCCGGCGGGCTTTGTCCTCGACAGCACGCCTGGGTTGACGGTCTTGTGGTCGGTGAACGAGGCAAACGTGCCACCTACACCGTCCGCGATGGCCCCTGACGGCTTGAGGAAGGTCGAGTAATTCTTCTGCGGCCGCTCGTGCCGCTGCCGCTGCGGCAGGATAGTGTGCGGCCACTCGAAGACGCGAGAGGAAGCGGACTGCTGCTCCGGTGGCGCCCGAGTCTCGACCGGGATGTTCCTGTCGAGCAAAACTGTCGACGCGACGCGTTTCGCACCCGAGGTCTCGCGCACGAAACGCGGCTGCGACTTGTCACGCCGACCGAGATGGGTGGCACTCATGGTGTGGAAGTTGGTCGTCGAATACATGTCCGCCTTCATGAACTGTTGACTCGCCGAACCGCTGCGCAACAAGGCGCACGGTCAGCCGAGCTGTGCGCAGCAGCGCGTGGTGTGTGGCGGCGCTGTAGCGCGCGCACTTGGTGCTGCCGATGGGCACTCGGGTGCGCTCAAAGGACTCTGCGTACTGCTTGGACCGGCGCTCCGGCGCGTGCTTGACTGGATGGACCGCGCTGAACTGTAAGTTGCTCGTCGTGCGGAAGTGGTTGTCGGGCGGGGCGGCCGGCCCGTATCCCAAATCCCACTGCGAGATGTTCGAGTGCTGGACCTTGCGGCGGTTGGACCCTTCAGATGTCTGAGGGCGCTTGTACGCCTCGCTGTTGTGTGATTGCCAGTGCCTAGTATCGGCATCATCAGTCATCGAAAGGCCCGCGAAGGACCAGTTAATGAGCTCCGGCGCCATGAGCTTGGCCGCCATGCGAGGCAAGCTCTCTCTCTCCGTTACGCTGCAGGGCGGAAGATGGGAAGGGGAGGTCATGAATGTCTGGTGAATATCGTTTGAGGTCGGGGGACCGCTAGGAGAAAGATAAGATACGATAGCGGTGACCGGAGGGCGATGGCGCAGGATTGTGCTCGGTGACGTTCAGGCCGAACACGTAGTCGAACTAAGAGGTAGGGCCCGTGTCTGGCCGTAGGGGTAGCGGGAGTTTGGGCAGCGGGGCCGCACCGCAGGGGGGAGGGTGAGATTTTAACTATTTTAGATTACTCGGACGGCCGTGTCAGCGTGCTCAGAACGCCTCCCACGCGGCGTGGTGGCGCGCCCCTCGGTCCTCCAGGTCCTCGCCGTCGCCGTCGCCGTCGCCGTCCGTTCGGAGGTCGGCATACGAGAAGTTGCTGGTGTCAGCTGGGCCGCGGAGGTCCGGCACGTACGGCGCTGTGGCCGTGCGCGAGGGCACGGCATCCCACGGCACGCCCGCAAAGAAGGCGGCGGAGCGCGCGCCCAGGGCCGCCTCCCACCGCCGCCGCTCGTCCGTCTGCAGCATGCCGCCCACGAAGTCGGCCGCGGCGGCTGAGAGCTGCTCGGCCATCTTGTAGGTGTGCACACGCCTCGCGATGCATTCCAGCACGTGCGCAGGCGACTGCGTGGCGTCGTCCTCAGCGAAGGGGAACGGCAGCCCATCGGTGAGGCACTCGAAGCACAGCACGCCCAGAGCCCACCAGTCGGCGGCCATCGTCGCGCCGCGCCCCTCCAGCTGCTCCGGCGCCGCGTACTCCCAGGTGCCCGTGATCGTCAGCGCGCGGCCGCTGCTGCCCACGTGCACCGCCGTTCCGAAGTCGCAGAGCAGTGGGTAGCCGCGCTCGTCGAGCAGCACGTTGTCGGGCTTGAGATCTCGGTAGACGAAGCCCTTGCCGTGCAGGTGCTCGAGCACGAGCACGAGCACCGACGCGTAGAAGCGCACCTGCTCGCCGGCAAGCGCCGGCCCGTAAGAAGACTGTCGGCGTCGCAGTAGCACGCCTCGCAAGTCACCGCCGAGGCCGAGCTGCAGCAGCATGTAGAGGTGATTGGCGTCCTGTGCCGTCCAAAAGAGCTGCACCACGAACGGATGCGGCTGCAGCGCGAGTAGCGCCTGCTTCTCTCGTACGACGGAGAGGGCGGCACCTGTGCGCAGGAGGTCCGCCTTGCGCGTCGCCTTGAGAGCGCAGTATCGGCCAGACATGCGGTCCAAGACCAGCGTGACCGTAGAGAAGGCGCCGCGGTTGATCGTGCGCACGGCTGACGTGTCACCCACCCCCATGGCCTCTGCAACGTCCTCCATGCCACTATCGGCTGGTGAGGCTAGCGAGGCCGGCGTGGTGAAGGCGTCGGCGCTGGTGCTGGTGGGGTCATCGACGCTCGGGCGGCGCGTCATTATCGTCGACGCTGTCCACATCGCTCAGACCCAGCCACGGGGACGGGGAGGTGGCCGGAGCGTGGCCCGCGTTCTGAGAGTGTGACCGGGGGGTGTCAGAATATGGAGGCTGAAAATATGAGAGATAACACCCACACACCCACACACATACACACCCACACCCCCACCCCCACACTCACACCCACACCTATAACCTCACATTCACCCACTCACACACGTGCACATTGAGCAAAACACAGCTGGTATCGCGCGCTCAGTACCCATTTTTGTATGCTCAATGCATGCTAGCACTGCGATGCCGAGCCCGGTCGGCTCCGCGATGGGCTTTGGCTCGCTTTCCGAGAGAAGGAGCTTTTCCTCGAGCCGCTTTTTCCTCCGCTGAGCTGCTCGAGCTCCGCTTTACGTTGCATGCCCTTCGCCATCACGTCTTCCTTAATGATCTTGCCATAGCCGTCACGGAGCGGGCCCTCCTTTCCCTGGAGCGGCCTCGCGTAGTAGGGCGACGGTCCATTACTTGTGGAGTAGACCTTCGCCCCCCCGGCAGCGGAGGGGTCGAGGCCCGCGGCGGAGGCGGCGGCGAGGCTCACGACCGTGGGGCTGCTGTCAACAGCGCAACGTTCGAGTCGGGCGAGCTCGCCGCGCTGGTTGGCATACACGTCCTCTGCAGAGCCGCCTTTGCCCCCCCCCTTCTGCAGCTGCGCGTTGTACCGCTCGTTCGCATCCTCGGCGGCGCCTGCCTTCCCCGTCCACCGTCCACTGGAGGATTGGCGGCGGGGCGGTTCTGGGCCGGATCCCGGGGGCAGTCGGGGGGGCAGCCCGGAGGGAAGGCTACCAGTGCTCGACGCGTACCCAGGGCCTGGCAGGTTGAATGGCGCAAGACGTAAGCGATCGGCGGGCACGGCCTCGAGGCGGGGCGGAGAGCCGCACAGGGGTGGCCCGCCACGCCGCCAAGGTGGCCTCCGAGGCTGCCCTCTCTCGCCTCCTCTCGCCCTTTTGGAGCGCCCCCCGGCCCCTCAGGGCCACAGGGCAAGAAGGCCCAATGGGGCGCCACCAGGAGGAGGGGCGCGGCAATCTCTTCAGCCCACCGCCGTGCGGAGGCCCTTGCGCGACCCGTCGCTCCGGAAGCTAGCGCCGCTCCGGCCGCTCATGCCGCTCTTCTGGCTTCCCGCGCCGCTCCGGGAGCTCACGCCACTCCTCTCATCGTCCTCGCGGCCTCTCTCGCGGTAGGAGTTGCCCCCCTGAGGGGGCAGCTCGACAGGCCGAAGTGTCGCCAGCGTCGCGAACGGGGCTTCTGAAGCTTGTTTGGGGGGTCTCCCCTCGGATGTGGCTTCGAAGCTCGGCTTGCGGTTAAAGCTCGGCTTACGTTCCCCCTCGTTAACAGGGGCACCTTTGCGTTCCTTCCCCGGTGAGAACGAGAGGGTTCGTTTGGGTTCCCGGGCGAACGAGGCAGTCCTTGAGGCCCCCCGGCTTACTGAGTTAGCGCCAGGGTGGCTCTGGTAGCGGGCCAGCCGCTGAACGGCTTGATCCAGCCGAGTGCTGGCTTCGAGCTCCGCCCCACGGTAGTCTCGCACAGGCTGCTGCTGCAGCTGCATCTGCTCGAGAACAACGGACATTGCAAGGAGTATCTCGTCGCTCTTTGCATCAATCATATCCACCTTTGCCGTGAGCCGTTTCATGGACTTTTCGACCGCCCTCACTTGATCAGCCTGCGACTTTACCATGTCTAGGAGCGGCACGCTCCACGCTGGCTTCGCAGCAGGGGGGGAATCCGCGTTGGATCTGCTACTTCTTGGGTTTGCGGGCTTGCTGGTTTGCCCATTGAGAGGAGCCCCATCCGTCCTCTGGGGCGCGTTCTCCGCCTTACGGCCGAAGATGCCCATTCCTACGAGGCACCGCGGCTGCGCCCACCCAGCGGGAGCTCGAGCTCAAGCCGAAGATGGAGGCGGGCGCCGCGCACTTCTCGCGTGCGACGTCAGACCTGTTGCTACCGGCCCTTAGAAACAGACAATCTCGGCGTCTGCGGCGAGGGCTAGGGAGTCGAGGCATGCGCGCCGCGGGCCTACAAAGACGTTCGTGGGCCGAGAGACAGAGGTTGTTTCTAGTTGTGGCTGCCTCTGCCCACCCAGGTGGGATGTTTTGGTGATTATAGAAACAAACACACCCAGAACGCCTTCTTACTTACCCTGCATGTTGCCATGACGGCCATAGATAAGATAAGATCTGACGGCCATGTATGTACCGCAGGCTACGAGATCGCGCGAGCTCACCGGAGATCGTCGCCAGGTCGCCTAATGCCGCGGCACTTTGCATGGCTCGAAGAACAACTCGTGAGAGGTATCTGGGCCGCCAATTAAGGCTCCGCGGCTGGGTCTCGAACCGACAACAACTAGAGCAAGAACAAGAACAATGATTAGCAACAACAACAACAAGAACAACGAGAAATTTGCGTTGTTGTCTCGTTTCCCCGTTAACTATATTTTTTGTTTGCTGCTACAACACCCTCTCTGCCTCAAAGCTTATACCGGATCAACAAATTACAAAACCCACCTGTGTTGTGTGTAGACCCAAAACTGAAAGTTACTAGTTACCGGAGGGCGAGGGGACGTAGACGCATATACTACAGTTATAACGTCAGAAATTGAGTACTTGGCCCCACAAAGTATATAAAAGAAGGGCGGAACGTATGCAACGTACATATCATAAACAGTACCTTTATCGTCGCCACCGCGCGCATGCGAACATGCACGTACTCGTCGCGCGTAAAACGCCTCAGCGTGAGCCCTCTCGGGATCCACCGCACCTCACTCGCCTGCCTCGCGCCGCGCCTCCTTCTGCTGCTTGGCCCTGTCGTTGGCTTGCTTCCTGAAGAGCGAGTGCTGCACGCCCTTCGCGGCGGCGCCGCGCGGCCCCTCGGAGTACACATGTGCCGTGCCGCCCGAGAGCTCACTCATGGACCCGCGCTTGCGTGAGACGGAGGGCACTCCCTGCTGATTACCTGCGGGCAGAAGGCGAGCGGTTGCCACTGTGGGCAAGCGGGGCCAGCCGGGGCGGCACCAGCCCGGGCGGCGCCCAGCCAAGTGGCGTCGCAGCAGGGCAGGCCGACGGGCCGCGCTGTGACCTGCGGCGCGGCTGCCGCCCGAGCTGGTGACGACGGCTGCGTCGTTGTCCTCGTCGGCCTGCATGTTGGCCAGGTTGGTGGTGAGCACCTTCTGTAATAGTTCGAGCTGCTCGGCCTGCGACGAGTAGCACAGGGCTCCCCCGCCCTCGCCGCCACCGTCGCCCATGTCAGTCAGCTCCGGGATGACCTTGAATGCGTAGCCCTGGTCGACGAGGAACTGCTGCCGCTTGGTCGAGTAGAAGACCTCCTGCGTGTCGCGAGACACGAGCGTGTAGAAGAAGGCGTTGAAGGCGGACACCTCGCCGGGGCGCGTCTTGGGCCGCAAGATGCGCCCGAGACGCTGGGCCTCCTGCCGACGCGCGCCAAAGTGCGACGAGATCTGGATGATGACGTTGGCGTCGGGCAAGTCGATCGAGGTGTCGCCCACCTTGGAGATGAAGATGGTGTTGTACTTGGTGCCCGTCTTGAACTGCTCGAGGACGCGCAGCCGCTCATTCTGCGACGTCGGTCCGTATATGAAGGGCCGCCCGAGCTTGATCGCGTACTCTTTGAGCGCGAAGACGTTGTCGGAGAAGATGATGACCTTGTCGCCGCGCGCCTCGTGGAAGCGCATGAGGTACTCGCACGCTCGGAACTTGTTCGGGTTCATCGCGTACAGCAGCCGCTGGAGCATCGCATCCGTGCGCAGGTACTCGTTGTAGAACTCAGCCGTCATGGGGCACCAGACCTCGGCGCACTGCACCTTGGCGATGAAGCCGCGCTCCTGCAGGTCGAGCCAGTTGGCCTCGTAGAGCTTGGGCCCGATGAGGAAGTTGAGGTCGTCGATCTTCTCATCCTCGCGCACCAGCGTCGCGGTGAGGCCGAGCTTGCAGCGCGACTTGGTCTTCGTGGTACACGTGAGGAAGGTGGCCGCAGGGACGACGTGCACCTCGTCCATCAGCAGCAGCCCCCACTCCCGGGTCTCGAGGTCCTTCAGCACGAGCTTGGTGTCGTCCGCGCGCTTGCCGCTGTGCGTGAGCATGTTGTACGTGGCCACGAGCACGCACGCGTCCTTGTGCGGTACCTCCTTCGAGCCAGCCGTGAACTTGGTGATGCGCTCGAGCGGGATGTCCGTCCACATGGTGAACTGGTTGTACCACTGCTCCACCGACACGGACGAGTTGCACAGCACGAGGCACGAGCGCTTGATCGTGCACGCGGCGACGATGCCCACGAGGGTCTTGCCCGCACCGCATGGCAGTACGATGATGCCCGAGCGCGCGCGGTGGTTCGAGAACATCCGACTGAGGGAGCGCTCCTGGTAGTCTCTGATCTTGGTCTCGGGTTTCAGCTCGATCGGCAGCTCGTGCGAGGCATGGTCGTTCCGGAAGTCGTACTCCTCGAGCAGCGGCCAGTCTAGCTCGTTGCACCTCGCCTTGACCTCCTTGATTTGCTTGGCGTCGACTTCGAAGCGTTCGAGCAGCGCGGCTTCGTCGCCCTTCGGTTCGTCATCCTCCTCGAGCGCGGCAGCAGCGGCGCCCCGAAATGTGTCCGCGCGCAGTTGATCTGCCACCGCCGCCGCCGCCGCTGCCGCCGAGGAGGCGGCGTCGCCCCGGCCCGCCCCGGCGGCTGCGGCTGCGGCTGCGGCTGCGGCGGTGGCGGCGGCGGCTCCCGCAGCCGCAGGCCCTGACGCCGCCCCGTCGGGTTGGGGAAGCTTGCGCGCCGCCGCGAGCACCGGGTCCTGCAGCAGCGTCTCGAGGACCGTCGGCTGGCCGGGGCACTCGATAAAGAACTGGCCCTTCTGCAGCACGAGCTTTACCTTGCCGTAGCGCGCCGTGCACGTGGTCACCATCTCGACGGTCTCCGTGGGCAGCTCCGTCTTGGAGAAGCGACGCAGCGCCGTCAGGATGTCTTCGGTGAGCAGCCCCATCGACGCGCCGGCGTACAGCGAGTACGAGGTCAGCTGGTACTCCTGCAGGAAGCGGGTGCGGCACACCGGCTCTGCGATCGCGATCAGGAAGTCGCACGCCTCCTTGTAGACCGGCGAGCTCGACTCGAGGATGATGCGATGGTCCGGGCACACCCACATAGGCTTGCTAGAGTGGCCACCATCCTCTCTCAGCTTTAGCGCGACGCTGTAGTCTTTGCCGATGCCGACCTGGCGCAGTTCGCCTGGCCCCGCCTTCTTGAAGAGCTTTGCCGATACCGATTCCAGCGGCCCGGACGCAGCAGGCACAAGGGCCATGGCGGTCTCCCGCCTTTGATTGCGCTGGCTTGCACGACGCCTTTCCGTGCACGACGCCTCGCTTTTGGCCGCGGCGCGCGTGAGCGCAAGTGGGTGATACGACGCCACCGTGTTGATATAGCGTCGTGAAACCGAGCCCAACAATCTTATCTTATCTTGGCGCTTCTTCTAAAAGTGTTACTCGAACGTCTTCGTCACTATTACGTAAACGACGAGACGTCCTCGTCACGAGGTCCAAGCAGCTCAGCCACCGCAAGCGGCGGATCCTCGAGAGGCCAAGCGGCACCGCACGCCGGATCTTGCTCCGGGGGCGCGACGGCCCACAGCGCAAGGGCAATGCGGGTCTCCCAGAGGAATGCCTCAGGCCCCCCGCCGAGCAGCGGAGCGCTGCTGTCGCGCGTTGCCGCGCCCTGCCGGGCAAGCAGCGTGCCATGCCACCTCGCAGCGGCGGCGGCGGCGTGCGGTGCCGCGGTGCGGGAGAGCGCAGAGCGCAAGAGTGTCGCGGACAGCTGCGCCTGCTGCACAGGCTCCTCGTAGAAGTTGTCCCTCTCCTTGTCGAAGAGGACACGGTGGAAGTTGGCCACGCCGCCACCGCCGCCCTCGCCTCCACCCGCACCTCCGTTGCCTCCGCCCTCGCCTTTGCTGGGGCCGTCGTCCCGGCTGCCGCCCCCTAGCGCCTCAGGAGTCGGCATCGCGTCCCGCATGGCGACGGCGTCCGCCCCAAGCGGTGCGCCCACAAGGCGCACCATCAGCATGTCGAGCAGGTCGGCCGCCGCGGGCGCGGGTGCAGGCAGCGCGGGCGCAAAGCGCTGCGCCACCGCCTGCCAGCCGAGCTGCAGTAGCACGGAATAGTGCAGCCCGAAGCGGCCGGGCGCGAGGCGGGGCGAGAGGCACGCCGCAGCCGCCTCGCGCACGTCGTCGTCGTCGTCGTCGAGAGCGCGCAGCGCCAGCAGCCATGCGCGCAGTGACCGCCGCGCCGCCGCCACCGCCGCCACCGCCGCCACCGCCGCCACCGCCGGCGCCGCCGGCGCCGCCGTCGCGTCGCCTGCTTCTCCCTCCTCGCCGGCTGCCCGCTCCTTTTCTCGCCTGCCGCCCCCGCCACCCGCGATCTCGTCGTCGAGCAGCGCGCTGCTCCCCAGTGCGGAGGCGGTGGCGAGGCGGAGGCAAAGAGGCTGGTCCGCCGCGCCCGCCGCGCCCAGGAGCTCCACCCATTCCTCGGCCTCGGCCGTGGCGCACGCCGCTGAGCACGCCGCCGCGAGGCGCAGCGCGAGCGCGCGCAGCTCAGAATCGCGCGAGGTCGCGAGCCGCGCCCGCGCCCCCCGCCAGAGCCGCGCGCACAGCGGCGCGAGCAGCGCGGCGGGCGCGTCGCACAGGAGGTGCAGCGCGTGCAGTGCGCAGGCGCGCTGCACCTCTGCATCGACCATCGCGCAGAGCGCGAGCAGGAGCGCTGTGCACGCGGCAGGGCGCAGCCTGGGCACCTCGACCTCCCCGATCTCCCCGAGCTCCTCCACCTCCGGCAGCGCGGCCTGCGCCACGGGCGGCACGCCGTCGTCGACCAACGACGGTGGCAGCCGCAGCAGGTGGCGCGCCTCGACGAGCGCAGCGAGCCTCACTTCGTACTCCGGGTGAATCAGCATCTGAGCGAGCATCGCCTCCTGTAGCTCCCCCGCCGCCCGCTGCGCCGCCGCCGCCTCGGGCCCTTCCTCTTGCCACCCCGCCTCCTCCCTCGCCTGCCTCTCCTCCTCCTCGCCGCTGTCGCCACCACCGCCGCTGCAGTCTCCCAAGGAGAGCAGCCGCAGCCGCAGCCCCAGCACTTCCGCCCGCGCGCCACTTTCGCCCGGCTCCGCCCGCGCCGCTTGCGTGTCGCGCAGCGCCTCGTGCGCCGCGGCCGCGACCGCGCGCAGCACCGCGCGCAGTGGCGCGCCGTACCGCGCATGCGCCCGCCGCAGCGCCGCCCGCCCTGTTGGAGGAGAGATGGTGTGAGTGAGTGGTGCTCACCGCAGGTCGCTAAAGAGTGCAACCCCTCCGCAAGCCAACCCCTTTCCTCCCCTCTCGGGCAGGCGCCCTCCCCACCCGGGCAGACCCGACACTTCTTCCCAGGGGGCGCGCACCGCCCAGCGCGCCGAGGCCGCGCAGTATTGGCGTGAGCAGCTGCAGTAGCGCGCTGCGCACCGGGGCGCACGGGCAGCGCGCCGCGCTCAGCAGCCACAGCGCGGGCCGCACTGCCGCGAGCGCCGCTGAGCACGCCTCCTCCACCGCGCTGTCCGGCTGCAGGCCGCCGCCGCCGCCGCCGCTGCCGCCGCCGCCGCGGTCGAGTGCGCCCGTCACAAGCGCGCGCAGCTGCAGTAGCAGCCCGTGCGTTGTGTTGTGCTTCTGCGTGTTGCGGCCGCCCGGCGGTGGCGACGGCAGCAGCTCGGCGGCGATGGTGGCGATGGTGGCGGCGAGGCGCGGCGGCGGCACGAGGGGCACGAGCGCGCGCGACGCGGCGACACGCGCGCGCAGCGGCGGCAGCGTCGCGCACCTGCCGAGGCGGGAAGTGAGCTACTAAGTAAGTACTTACTAAGTAAGCTACTAAGTAAGCTACTAAGGCGGGAAGTGAGCTACTAAGGGTGTCTACTCAGCCCCCGTGATAAGCTAAGCGGTTAGAAGGCGGAGCGTCGCACGCGCGTACGAGCGGCACGAAGGCCTCCAGCTCGAGGGCGTCCGCGGTGGTCTCGTGCGCCGTCGCGGAGGGCACGAGCTTGGAGAGGAGCAGCAGGATCGCAAACGTATCTGGCTGGAGCACGGCCTCACCGCCGCCGCCGCCGCCGCCGCCGCCGCCGCCGCCGCCGCCGCCGGCGCGGCCGTGGACGGCGCACGCTCGGAGCTGGCGGAGCAGGAAGGGGTGTAGCTCCGGCGCGCGTGCGAAAAAGTCGCGCACGCCGAGCGCGTTGGCGGCCGCGTGCTCGTCGCGCGAGCGGCGGTTGCGCAGGGCTCGCTCGAGGAGCGAAGCAAGCAGCAGCATGGCCGAGTTGCGCACCTGGTGCATGCAGCACATTGTGCATGCACATGCACATGCAACATGCACATGCAACATGCACATGCAGTAGATGCAGATGCAGCGTATACGTATACGTGGGGTGCGGCCGAGCCACGCACCGCCCAGCGCGGCGACGAGAGGCCTTTGAAGGCGCAGAGGAAACCGCGCGAGAAGAAGGGTTGCACCGCCACGCTGAAGGCGCGGTCTTGGAAGAGGTTTCGCAGCAGGTGGAGGGCGTGCACTCGTCCCAGCCACGCACCACCCTCGTCGCCGCCGCCACCGCCGCCGCCGCCGCCCTCGTCGCCGCCGCCACCGCCGCCGCCGCCGCCCTCGTCGCCGCCGCCACCGCCGTCGCCGCCGCCCTCGTCGGCGCCCTCGTCGGCGCCCTCTTCGCTGCCCGTCTCGTCACGCGGCGCGGCGCGCTCGAGCAGCGTCGCCATGGCGTCGCCCAGCATCGAGTCCGGCCGGCTATCGAGCCCGAGGCTCTGCTCGCTGTAGAGCACGGCGAGCATGGCAAAGGGCAGCCCCGCCGAGCGGCGCAGGTGCGTCAGCTCGCCCGAGCCCTCTGCACCCGACGCGCGCAGCATCCCCGCGAGCCATGCACGCGGCAACGCGACGTACTCGGCGTGATCGGCGTGGCCGCAGCCGAGCAGCCGATCGCACACCATGCCGAGCCCGGCGGCCGCCTTCTCGATGGCGCCTGGTTGAGATGGGGCTTGGGCTTGGGCTCGGGCTCGGGCTCGGCTTTGGGTTCGGGGCTTCTCGAGGGCACCGCTGTGCCGCGTGCTCAACAGCGTGTCGATCAGCGAGCGCCCCGCCGCGTCAAGCTCAGCGCAGCTGAGCAACGGCGCGTCGGCCGCGGCGGCGGCACGGCCCGTCACGCGCGCAGCGTTGCCCGTCACGGCGACCTCCGCGGCGCCCCCTCCCGCCGCCTCGCCCTTGCCGCCCTCGCTGCCGCCCGCAGTGCCAATGGCGGAGGCGGCAGCGGCGGCGGGGCGCGCGGCATGCTTGCGCGGGGGTGGCGGCGGGAGCGCGAGCGTGCAAGCCTGCCCAACCAGCAGCGAGGCCTCCTTGATCACCCTGCATAGTAAGTATAGGCATTGTAGGTATAGCCTCCATGATCATCCTGCGGTGGCGGCGGCGGCGGCTCAGCACGTCAGCTTGGCGGGCGGGCGTCAGCTGGTGCTCAAGGGTGTGGCGCGGAGTCAGCCTAGCGTCAATGACAGTTTGAGCCGCGTGCGCCGCACAGCCAACACATAGTGACCATCAACTCGCCCAGCCCCACCGTCTTGGACTGCAGCGCCTCGCCGCCCTCGTCGTCGCCCGAGCAGCCCCTGCCACACGTGACACCCGGGTGACACCCGCTAGTGTAGAACGCGCAACGCCGACGGCTGCGTCGGGCCGCGGTAGCTGCATTAGGGGTCGCAGCATCTGCAGTTCGATCTCGGGCGGCACACCAGCCGGCCACTAGTATGACCGGCATGTCGATCGGCGTATCACCAGCCTGCGGGTCAGGCCGCATGCCCTCTGCCGCGCCCGCTGCCACGCCCGCTTTCGGCCCCCCCTTCCAACCACTTCCGACGAGGGGGTCCGCAATCACCTCGAGGGCGCGGCGCGACGCCGCCGTGCACTGCAAGAGCAGCGGCGGCAGCCATCCACGTAGCCGCGCCCGCCACAGGCTTCGCCGCCAGGCGGGCTGGCCAGGTGCGATGAGCAGCTCGAGGTCGGTTAGCAACAGTCGCAGCGCCACTGTGCCGTACACGGGGCGCGCGTGAGGCTCGGGAGGCGTGGTGGCGGCTGTGGCTGTGCCCGGCCGCTGCGTGTGTTCGAGGTGCATGCGACGCGTACCGAGCGGCCCGTAAGTAGTGAGTAGTGAGATAGTAAGTAGTAAGTAGTAAGTAGTAAGATAGTAAGTAGTAAGTAGTGCGTACCGAGCGGCCCGTGCAGCGCTGCCCTCTCCGCGGCCGCGTGCGGATCTCCGGACCGATCTCCGCCAAGAGGGCGCGCCGCCATCCGCTCCGCAAGCATCGCCTTGAACCCCGCGATAAGCAGCTCGACACTCTCCGCCACGCGCTCCTCGGCCACCACCTCTGCCGCCTCCACCGCGGCCGCCGCCTCGCCCTCTCCCGCGCCTGCTCTCGCGGCCTCCGTCGGAGCGACTGCAGCTTCCGGGGTCACCGTCACGCTGCATGCATCTCCAGACGCGACGGGCGGCAGGGTGACGCGCCATCCCAGCTGCAGTACGTACCTGCAGCAGTGCGTGTGCATGTGCATGTGCATGTGCCACTGTGGGCTACTACGCGGCAGTGGCGCAGTTGCAGCTGCGGCGGCGCACCGCTCCCAGACCAGCCGCAGCACAAAGGCAGCCGCGTCGCTCTCGCACACGCGCGGCGAGCCGAGGTGCGGCAGCGCCCAGCGCACGAGCTGCGCCACGGAGGCGGCGGTGGCGAGGCCCGGCAGTTTGCCGCGAGGGAAGCGGCGGAGCAGCTCGAAGGCCGCGGTGCGCACCTGTGCATGTGCAGCGTGCATGTGCGTGTGCACGCGCGTGTGCACGTGCGTGTGCATGTGCGTGTGCATGTGCGTGGGCAGTGGCCTTCCGCCTACTTCGCCCGGTACATGCACACGCACGTGCACATGCACATGCACATGCACATGCACATGCACATGCACATGCATGGGCGTATGTATGAGCAGCTATCATGGCGCATGCATAGTGGCTGCGTGAGCATGAGCATAAGCATGTGCACCGGCTCGAGGTCCTGGAGCAGCAACTGCAGCAGCCGCGACGCCGCCTCCTCTCCGAACGGGTCGAGGGCCGGCGCCGCGAGCAACCCCTTGGGCACTCCGTTGCTCGCGAGGCCAGGGCTCACGATCTTGCTGTCGGCGGCCATCGCACCGTCGGGCGCCCAGGTGGCGAGGTGGATGTCGTAGAGCGTCAGCGCGAGCATAGAGCGCTCGAAGGGCGTGCCGGCGTAGAGTGAGCCGAGCAGCAGCCGCGCAAAACGGTCGACCCACACGCCGACGCGCGCGCTGTAGGCGCGGTGCGCTTCGACCGAGGCCGCACGTGCCGCCACCGCGGCGCCTGTCTTTGCGCTCGTGCTCTCCGTGATGGAGATGGCTGCGGCGCCGCCGCGCGCCGCGAAGCCCTGCGCGTCATACCACGCGCCGTCGCGCGCCGCGGTGGCAATGAGCGCGCTCGACGCACGCAGCCGCGCGAGCCAGCGGCGCATCGCGTTGCCGATGGCGCGGTGCGAGTTGGGCGAGCCACCCTTGAGGCGGAGCGGCAGGAAGGCGGAGAGCAGCCGCATCTCCAGCTCGGTCGCGGGCTCACCCGACCTGTAGGGCCGAAGGCGGCACGGCACCATCGGCGACCTTCGCGGCGGCTAGCTCGTGCACCAAAGGGCAGTGGCTGGGTAGTGGCTGGGCGCCTGGGGCCCGGTCTCTCCCCTCCAGGGAACTTGGAGCCGCCCAGAGCCGGTAGGCGCGCCCTGAGGGGGCGCACGGTCTGATCTCGGGCACTGCTAGCGGGGGGCGTTGTGGCCTGTGCCGCCAGAGGGTGCTGTGCCGTGTGGGCTGTGCTGCGCGGCTTGGTGCTGACGCAGAGCAGCTCGAGCGCGTCGAGCGCCAACTGCTCCTCCTCTCCCAGCAGGGCCGACGCGAGGAGCGAGCCGCGCACCTGGTGGGGTGATAACCAGGTAACGTGCGCGCATAACTAGGTGACGCGAGGAGCGGGCTAGGTGACGCACCGGCCACGCCTCGCTGCCCAGCTGCTGCTCCGCCGCCTCGAGGCCGCGCCCGTCGAGCAGCCCGAGGCCGCGCGCCGTCTTGAGCAGCGCCATCACCAGGCGCACGCACTGCTGCGTCGCCATCGCTGGGCCTGTCACCCCGGCCGCGCTGTCGGCCACGTCCTCGGCCGCGACTGCTCCGCTCAGCGCGCCGACTGCACCGACTGCGCCGACTGCACCGACTGCACCGACCGCGCCGACTGCGCTGACTGCGCTGACCGCGCCGGCGGTGGAGGCTGGCCGTGGCGGTGCGAGTGGCGAGCCTCCAGACTGGGCCGCGCTTCCTTCCAAGAGAGAGGCCAGGCCCACGAGGCGCGTGCGGCCGTCGGCATCGGTGAGCGTGAGCTGTTGCCGGTCGGTCGAGAGGGAAACACCGACGGTGCCGCGAGACGCCTCGAGCGCGCCCGACAGGCCGTGGCGCTGCATGCCGGCGTACGAAGCCACCTCGCGACCATCATGCGCCACGCGGACCACCGTCACCGTCTCGGTCGCCACAAGCTCGCCGCCGGCGCCCCGCACGCCGCTCTCGTCCGTCTGCCGCCACACCTCGAGCCCCGCCTGCTCCGCCTCGTCCGGCAGCGGCGGCACCGCGCGCCCGGCCGGCACGAACGGTGCAACGCCCGGCACGAAGGGCGGCGCGTCGGCGCGCACCTTCTGAACATGTGCATGTGCATGTGCATGTGCATGTGCGTGTGCATGTGCGTGTGCATGTGCATGTGCATATGCATGTGCATGTGCATGTGCATGTACCTGCCGCCGCGGTGCTGCACTCTGCTCGCTGCATAGTGTGGCGAGCCCGGCAGCGGCAACGGCAACGCCCGGCGGCGCGGCCGCGGCGGGAGTGGCGGCGTCGGCTGTGATGGCGGCGGAGCATAGCGCGAGGAGCCAGCGCAGCGCGGCGGGCTGCGCCTGCAGCAACGCGGGCAGGCTCGCCGCTGCGATCGTCTCCGCCTGCGGTGGTGCCGCCGCGCTGAGGGCCGCGAGTAGCGGCCGCAGCACCAGCGACCTCCACGCAGCCTCGGTCACGGCGTCAGCGGTGCCGTCACCACCTCCACCGAGACGCTTGCCACTGCCGCCACTGCTGCCGCTGCCGCTGCCGCTGCCGCTGCCGCTGCCGCCACCACCGTCGCTGCCGCCGCCTGCCGCGCGCCCGCCGAGGTTGGCGGCGAGGGAGGCGAGCATCTCGTCGAGTAGCTCCTTAGCGTAAGAGGCATAGTTGGGCACGCGGAGCGAGCTGAAGATCTCAACCAGCAGGCCGGGCCACGCGCGCAGCAGGGAGAGGCCACCGCGCGGCAGCAGTGGTGCCATGGCTTGCACCGACCGGTACTTGGCCCTACGCGTCCAATCGAGCGCGCGCACCTGCAGCAGTGTATGTGTATATGAGGCAGGGGTATATCTGTGTGCACGTGCACAGGAGCGCATGTGCATGTGCATGTGCATGTGCAGTGGTGCGCATGCGCCAGTCGAGCACGCACCTGTGGCAGCAGTTGGCGCAGCCATCGCGGCCCCTCGTCGGGCTCGCCGCCGCCGCCGCGTCCGGCGGCCGTGCCGTGGCGAGGGGCCGCGTCAGCGTCAGGCCGCGGCGGCTGCTCTGCACGAGACGCATCGAGTTGCGCCTCGCGCGCGGCGACCATGGCGAGGACCTGGTTAGAGTGCGGGTCTGGGTTAGTCAGGTTGTTCGGGCTCGGGCTCGGGCTCGGGCTCGGGCTCGGGCTCGGGTTAGGGCTAGGCCATGGCGAGCACCCTGCGCTGCAGCGGCGCAAACATGACGACGAGGGACGCGAAGGGCACCTCCCAGTGGTCCCAGAGTAACTGCAGCGTGCGCCGAAGGAAGACGTCCAGGTGACCCGACGCCTCGGCCGCCCTGGCCGCCCCGGCCGTCTCGCCTGCCGCGCCCGCCGTCGCGCCCGTCGTCGCGCCCGCCGTCGCGCCCGCCGTCGCGCCCGCCGTCGCGCCCGCCGTCGCGCCCGCTGCGCCCGCCGTCGCGCCCACCGCGCCCGCGGTTACGGTTAGGCTTAGGCCCGCCGCGCCCGCCGCGCCCGCCGTTACAGTGAGGATTAGGCCCGCTGCGCCCGCCGCCGCGCCCGCCCCATCTGTGATCCCGTCGGCGGCGCGCGCGCTGCGGCGCGCGTGGTCCGGCGTGGCCACGGCCTCGACGTGGGTGAGCAACGACTCGAGCGCACGGAAGGCGCCTAGCTTGTGGGCGGGCACCACACAGCTAGCGCACATCTCGAGGATCGAGCTGCCGAGCGGGCCGAAGAGCAGGCAGCGAGATCCAACCTCGCCTGATGAGTGGGCCTCGCCTCCGCCGTCCGCCATCGTGCACCGCGGCGCCTCCGGCTGAACCTCTGCCACCGCCGCCGCCGCCGCCGCCGCCGCCGCCGCCGCCTCGGGCGCGGCGGGGAGCGGCGCGAGCAGGGTCGCGGTGGCGCTGCCGTTGGCGAGGCCGCGCAGCACGGCGACGCGCGCCGCATCGCTCACCGCGCGCGGCCAAGTGGTGCGCAGCAGCGAGGCCATCGCCGCCGCCGCCTCACGGCGCGAGGGCAGCAGCCCAAGGCAGCAGCCGAGCAGGTGGGCGGCGCTCACCGCGGCATCGGCGGGCAGCAGTGGTAGCCGCAGCAGCTGCAGGCACATGTCGCACAGCAAGCCGAGCGCCTCACCGTCGCCGCACGCCGCGAGCTGCTCGTCGAGCTGGCCGTCGAGATCGCCATCGAGATCGCCAGGCGTGTCGGCGGCGGTGCACCGGCCCAGTGGGGGTATAACCAGCTCGCTCCGGCGCAGGTCGCGATCAAAGTGGCGGAGCAGCAGCTGCTGCAGCTTGCACAGCTCCTGCACGGCCGCGCACGGCGCCTCCGCCGCCGCGGAGCCTGGTGCGCGGCGCAGCGCGCAGCACGCGTCGTGCAGTGAGCGCGTGACCAAGCGGAGTAGAGGCCCCGGTGGCGTGCGGAGCAGCACGAGGCCGGGCGGCGTGTCAAGTAGCAGCGGCAGCCAGCCGGGCATGCTCCCCTCGCGCAGCACGCCCGGCAGCACGCGACCGCCCGGGCAGAGGCTGCGCGCCGCCAGGAGCGCGGCCAGTCGTGCCGAGAGTGTGTCCAGCAGCACGCGCTCCGCCTCAGCCGATGCCGAGCACAGCGCGCCGAGAGAGAGCTTGAGCTGGGTGTGGAAGGCAAACGGGTGCGGTACCAGGAGCAGCTCGGCCAAGCATGCGGCCAGCAGGCGTAGCTCCGAAGCGGAGTCCGTTGGCTCCAGGAGCGGCAACAGCCGCTTCAGCTCGAGCACCTGCGCCGTCGGCGTCTTGGCAGCAGCAGCAGTGCACAGCTGCTCAAACGCCTTGCCACTCGTGACGCTGTGCTGCAGTGCCAGCTCTGAGAAGCGGACGGCCGGGAATTCCACGAGCGAGGTGGTTTGAGGCTTCTTCTTCATGTCGAGGCCTATCCTGTCGCGCGCCGGCCGTGGACGTATGAAGTTACATCCGCCGAAGGGAGGGGGACACGGGCCAAATACATTCTTAGAATTGTT
>Ga0209302_10000763_pt1 | contig 18591 bp, 18 predicted proteins | sample ArcOceMetagenome_2_FD_187445 | JGI IMG/M metagenome (GOLD analysis project Ga0209302, IMG submission 187445) | Marine eukaryotic phytoplankton communities from Arctic Ocean - Arctic Ocean ARC135M Metagenome (SPAdes) (version 2) | ecosystem: Environmental > Aquatic > Marine > Oceanic | place... | reverse complement strand
GAAACTGTTGCTAACAACCTGTACGACAACATTGTCCAAATGGAACTCACCAAGCATCGGTGGGGATTTGCTAGGCGTAAAGCGCAGTTAGCATTAACTACAGAAACTCCAATTGGCAACGAATATCAGAATGTTTTTCAATTACCTACTGATATGCTTTTTCTTATTAAGATAGACCCAGCAATCCAATACAGAATATATGGCAATAAGGTGTATGCAAATACGTCTGGCCCTTTGTATTGTGACTACATTGCTAACGTGTCTGAAAGCGAGTGGCCTGTCTACTTTGCTAAAATGATTGAATACGCTTTGGCTATGGATTTTGCACCTTCTATTAGAGACAGTGCAGCATCAGCCGAAGTTAATGCGGGTAAGTACACGAATGCCTCACGAATGGCACGTTATACAGATTCTCAACAATATCCTACCGAGCCGCTTAGAAGCCAACCCTTTATTAATGTGAGGCGCTAATGCCTAGATCAAGTTTTCTCCAGAGCAGTTTTGCTAGTGGGGAATTGTCTCCGTTATTAAAAGGCCGTACAGACCTAGAGCAATACTATGCTGGTGTAGCTACTGCTGAAAACGTAGTTATTGTTCCCCAAGGTGGCATGAAAAGACGGCCTGGCACTGAGCATATTGGCGATGCTATTAGAAACACTACGCATTACACATCAGGGTACACACTGACAGTTCCTAATGGCGGTACGGTGGGTAATGTTAATGACCTTGACGATGCAACTAATAGCGTTACTACTGCCAACATTGGCACTACTGGTGTAGGCGCTACAGAGTATGTAGTTGCTCATTATGATTTAAGCACCCAGACTACTGGCGTTAGATTTGTAGATGTAAGGGGCATTAAATTATCTGTTGTTAATACAGACACAGCACAGTTTAAAATACAAATATCAAACAACAATTCTACTTGGGTAACATTGCATACTATTGCAGTAACTAGCTACCCGCAAAACATTCGGATTAGAAACAACGTAGTTTATTCTAGCCCTTACGTTAGGTTAGTAAGAACAGGTGATACTGGCGATCTAGGCACTCAAAAGCTGTCTATCTCTGATTTTAATACTTATCTAGAAACTGGCAGCGCATCTCCTGTTAAGACATTTGATTTTAGCATTGAGGACGATAGACGTTACTTAGTTGTTATTAGTCAGGGTAATGGTGCTTTCTATCGGATTCCTTACGAGGGCCAAGCAGGCACTACGTTTGTAGGTGACATTAGGCTTCCATACACTGCTGCTCAAGTAACTGGAGTGCGTGACGCTCAAACAGAAAACGTCATGTTGTTGTTCCATGAGGAACATCCATCTAAGCGAATTATTAATGACGGCGCTAATAACGCTAATTCTTTTGTTGTGGATAACATTCCATTCTTAAACGTGCCTCAGTACGATTATGATGATGCCAGCAGCCCTACACCTACTAATGATGTGCAAATTTTGACGTTTGGATCGCAATTTGTTGCAGGAGATACATATCAAATTGATGTAGAAGGCGTGTTAAGTAAAAGCATTACCTTTGCTGGTGACACTGGCGGTAATCAAGAATCATCTACAACTTTTAATTTACAAAAGAATTTACAAGAAATGCCTGTGTTTGGTGAGTCAGGTGTTGATGTAGCTAGAACTGGCCCTTTGCAATACACAATTACTATTAGCGGCGAGTCTACTAAAAACTTTGAAGTGTTTACTGGATTTCCTACTAGTGGTATTAGCCATGCAAACCAGAAAATTACGTTTGCTAAAACTCAAAATGGCTCCCCACGCAAAGAAGATGTTTGGAGTGCTACCCGTGGCTACCCTAAAATGGGCGCATTCCATGAAGGTCGCCTATGGTTAGGTGGTACTAGGTCTAAACCGCAAAGTTTATTTGCCTCTAAGTCTGGATCATTTTTTGATTACTTCTTTGAAGAAGGTTCTGACGATGAAGGTATGTTCCTTACTATTACTGCTAGAAGTTTAACTGACATTGTAGATATTAACTCTGATCGCGGGCTACAGATATTCACTACTGGCGCTGAATTTCTTGTTAAAAACAACACTCCATCTACAGTGTCTATTGTTGCTCAGACTCAGCATGGTGCAGCAGACCTAGAAGCTCAGTCAGTAGATGGTGCTACTTTGTTTGTAGACCAAAACGGTAGAACGCTTAGACAGTATCTGTTTAACTTTAACGAGGATGCTTATACGTCTAATGACATATCAGTGTTGTCATCTCAGCTTATTGATAACCCACAAGACATTTCTATATTGTCAGGTACTACTTCAGAAGATGCTAACTGGGTATTTATCATCAATCAGGACGGCACAGGAGCCGTTCTAAACACCGTTAGGTCTCAGGACATCAATGGGTTCACTAAATGGATTAATGGCGACACAGGCATCTCAGACAAGCTTAAACTGGCTTCTGTAACGTCAGTTAACAACGAGATGTATATTGTTAACAGTCGCGGTGGATTAACCCCTTGGTACTTTATTGAACGGTGGAGTTTTGATCACCTAATGGATTCGTCTGTTAAGCTGTCTAACGTCACTACTAATGTAGTTAATTTGGGTACAGATCACCTAAACAATAAGGTTGTTAGTGTTCTAGCTAACGGCAACACATTACCTAAGAGACAAGTAGACCTTAACAACGGCACAATTACATTAACTAATGAAGAGCTTTCTGGGGGTGCATTAGACCTGGAGGTAGGGTATAACTTTGTACCTAAGATTGTTCCAATGCCGTTAAACACCAGTTCTCAAGCTAGTAGCCAGAACGCTATGCGCGAAAAGAAGATTACTCGTATGAACATTAGAGTCTATGAAAGTGCTAACGTGTATATTGATGGCAACCCTGTCCCAGTGAGAGCATTTGGAGAGTCTGCTAATAGCCCTGTAGGCACCCCCTTTGATATTAAAACTGGTATTATTCAGGATAACAATGGTGGTAACGGTTGGGGTGTAGACGTAGTTCCTGTAATTACTGTACCTGATGCCGCGCCATTCCATATTCAGGCTATTGAATACGAGGTAGAATCATCGTGAATCTAGCAGTTCAAGACAACATCTATAAGTTTCAGTCTATGCTTCAATCTAGCGACACTATAGAATTAGCTGTAGAACATCATTTTTCTGATGGCCTGTATGCTAGAGAATTGTTTATTCCCGCTGGCGTTTGCCTTGTAGGGGCTTTGCATAAGACTCGCCACATGTACATGGTGATGAAAGGTAAGTGCAAAGTATCAAGTCAGTTTGGTGAACAAGAAATTGAAGCGCCTTTTATTGGTGAAACAATACCGGGTACTAAGCGCATTATTTATGCAGAAACTGATTGTGTCTGGGTAGGGTTTCATCCTACAGACCTTACAGACCCAGAAGAAATTGGTAAACAAATTTTAGAACCGGAGAAAGTCTAATGTGGGCAATCGTAGCGGCTATTGCTGTTGGAACTACCGTGACAGCAGTGGGACAACGAAACGCTGGTAAAGCACAGCAAATAGAAATGAATCGAGCCGCAGAAGAAGAAAAGATTGCTGCAGAATCTCTTGAGCTTCAGCGTAGGCAAGAACTAAACAAAGTCTTAGCTGCTAACAATGCTGCTTTAGCTGCTGGTAATATAGGCATGGAAGGTACGCCTTCTAGTATTGCTTTATCATCTGCTGAACAATCTAGTCTTAGTGAAGGCATGGCTGGTCTAAGCTCTCGTTTAAAGCAAGCTCAGTTTAAACGGCAGGGGGCAACAGCAAGAAGTGCAGGTAATCTTCAAGCTGCTAGTACATTGCTTTCTGGTGCTGTGCAAACTGGTCAAGCATACAATGCTGCTCAAGATCGAAAAAAATAAAGGGTAATAAAGATGGCACAAAAACCAATTGGCTTTTACGGTAAGTTTACCCCTACTAGCATAGACAGCACTGTTGGCGATAGATTCAAAGCATTAGCAGGCTTATCTTCAGATGTAGGCCAGCTTGCTGTGGGCATAGGCAAAGCTAAAGCAGCAGCAGACGCACCTGAACAAGCTGCTGCGGCTGTAGAAGAAGCTATTACAATTGACCCTGAAACCGGACAAACAGTTATTGGTGAAGTTAAAAAGCGCAGTTCATTTGCATGGGGAAACGCGCAATTTAATCAATCTTTAACTACAGGCATTATGGCTCGGTTAGAAAATGACTATACAGCAAACATCCCTAGAATTGCTCTTGAATCACAAGGTGATTTAGAATTATTTGACGCTAAAATAAAAGGATATTTGCAAGCAACTAAAGGATTTGAAAACTTACCTGTAGAAATTCAAAATGCTTCTAAAAGTTATTTGCAATCTTATAGAAAGCAAGTAGCCACTGAAAATACTAAACGTACAATTGCACAAGATCAATCTGACAGGGCGTTGTATATTAAAACAGGGCAAGACAATACTTTAAAATTTGTTGCTCAAGGTGATCTGGTAGCTGCTGCTGATAGTTACACAGCTACTGTACTAGGGATTCAAGCTGGCGTAGGTATAGATTATAGTCAAAATCAAGCTAACCACGACATATCTATTTTACAAGCAGATTATAAAACTGCTCAAGCAAGAGCAGAAGTTATAGGTATATTAGAAAATAGTAGTGACGTTGCAGCATGGCAATATTTAGAAAAACAAATAAAAGCAATGCCAAAAGAATTTACGCCTGATCAAAGAGATGCGTATGAAGCTGCTATAGAAACAGAAATTAAACAGCATATTACTAACGAGAATATAAAAGAAAATGAAGCTGCTGAAGGTAGAGTTTTGCGTCAAGAAGCTAATGCAAAAGATATATCTGTAGGCATTTCTAATGGAACTGCTAATAGACAAGATATTGATAATGCTGACATTAGCTTCACTCAAAGAAACACGTTGGTTACTCAATATCAAAACAGAGGCAAAGGCATAGATGATTATGTAGTGCTGGGAGAAATAGAGCGTTTAATCTATACTAATCCAGAACAAGCCGAAGAACTAATTGCGTCTTCTTTAGGGAATTCAATTTCTCAACAAACAGCAAATAAATATAATGCTATTTTAAGAAATGATAAGTCTTCTGGAAAGTTGCTGCAAACTGAACAAGCTATAAAATTTGCAGCGCATTTGCGTGAAAATGTAATGGATACTAGTGCTTTTGCAATTGTAGATAAAAAAGAACGAGTATTGGCATCTAAATTAAATATTGTATTTACGGAAAGAGTTCTTGCTGGCGAAGACCCAGCTAGAGTAGCTTATGAATTAATTGAAACAATTGATCCCGGCAAAGCAATTAGTAGTGGTATTGGAGCGCCCCCATATTTTAACAAGTCTGCTCAAGAATCAAATGGGCCTAATAGCGATTTACAAAAAGCATATGATGAAGACAAGATGACTGACGAGCAATATATCGATGCTGTTAAAGAAAACAAAGCTTGGGAAATAAAAGTAAATGCTTACAATAGGTTTATAACTGATTACGACAAAATTATAAAAGGACAATAACGTGGCTAGAATACCTAAAGCACTTCTTCAAACATCTAATGATGCTGTGCCTACTAAGCCAGTGCTAGATCAGTTAGATGCTGATGTTGTTGACCCTGTTGTTAATGATTCACTAGGCATGGACGTTTCTATTCCTGATGATGTATTAACAGATTTGCGCGCTCGTGACATTCAAGATGATTTAAATATTCCTGAAGACGAAATAACAGCATGGCATGGCACTCCAAATGATTTGCCGCCTGTTACTGAGCTAGTAAGTCTAGCGCATGGTGGCCGCGTTCTTGTTGATAAAAACCAGTTTCCAGATTGGACTAAACATCCTGACCTTAAACCTGGCGATTATGAGTTTGTAAAAGATCATCCTTTAGGAAAATTTGATTCAGAAAAAATTGGCACTGGAGAAGGCGCTCAAGCCTACGGGCATGGTTTATATTTTGCTCAACGAAAAGGAACAGCAGAGTCATATCAAACAAAATTAACTACTGCAAAAATAGATAATGAAGCAGCAACTACAACACCTACTAGGTCTAATCTTTTTACTTCTCGTATGCCTTTAGATGTTGAGTCATATATACCAATTTCTAAAACTGGAATAGCTGCTGCAAAAGATAATTTAAAATCTATTCTTAATTCTAGTAATAAAAGTAAATTTTTTGCAAGTGGGAAAATTACTAATGCTGAAGCATTTTTATATACAAGATTTCAAGGCGTTAAAGATGTTAAAACCGCAAAAACTATAGCAAGAGTAGAAATTAACGAAAAAATTGATTTTTACCAAAAGTTGAGTGAGGATTTAATTAACCCGCCTATTAATGAACCAAAAGCTTCTTTGTTTCAGCGTTCAATTGATTCTTTATCGGATTCATTTGATGGGCAAATTACCCCAGCAAAAATAAATAAAAAACTTAATGCTCTTGTAAAATTAAATAAAGACGTTGATAAAATTGATGAGGCTCGATTTTCAGCAGACAAAGGTAGTTTATTAGAGGTAAAAATTAAAGCTAGAGAAGATGAATTTTTAAATTTTGATGAAGTTCTTGACGAGACTGACCAAACTAATATTATGTCTCTTTTAGAAAATGATAAAGAATTGTCTGATTTTGTTGATCTTACTTATAACTCCTTTACTGAAAGCGGTTACAATCCAACAGGCATGAATTTATTAAAAGCAATGGAAGAGTCATACGAACCTCAAGAAATTGCAAAAGTGTTGTCAGATGCAGGAATTAAAGGCATTAAATACAAAGATGCTCAAACTAGATTTTCTGCAAAAGGCGCTACTTATAATTATGTAGTATTTGATGACAACATTATTTCTATTGCTAATAAATATTCTATTGGTTTAATTGCTGCTGGAAGTGTTTCTTTGGGTCTTATGACTCCACAACAAGCAATAGCAGAAGTAAATCCTATTGGCGCTCCTCAACCCGCAGCAGGAACTCCTGAGTCTGCAAATAACAACACTACTGATTCGTACATAGAATATAGAGAATCAATAGACTCACCTGAGTTAATTGCTGCTAAAAAAGCTAAAGCAGCATATCAAGCTGAACAAGCTAAGAAAGATTCTTTTCCTGTAGCTGTAGCAAAAGACATTGGCAGGGGTATTGTTGATGCTCCACGAGCTATTGTTACCGGAATAACTAGCGCAATTGTAGAGACACAAGAAACGGTTAATGCTTTATTTGGCAAAAAGAAAACAATTAGCAAAGCCGATGTTTTTAAGGCTGTATTAAAATCTCAAACGCCAGAAAATGAATCTATTACTAGCGGCATGGTAGAAGGCATTAGTCAATTTTTAACTGGCTATGTAACGTCTATGAAACTTTTGCAAAATACAGGCAAAGCTGCACCTTTTATTGCTGGAGCAATTGCTGACGCAACTGTTTTTGATGAGCATGAAGCTAGACTTTCAGATTGGGTAGAAGAATATCCTGAATATAGTAATTTTGTTACTCAATATTTGCAGTCTGATCCAGAGGATAGTGTCGCTGAAGGTAAGTTTAAACTTGCATTAGAAGGTTTGTTTTTAGGCGGTGTCGCTGAAGTACTAGTTGGAGCAATTACAACTGTTCGCCAATGGAAAAATCTAAAAAAAGAAGCTTCTGCTGAAGGTCTAACGCCAGAAGAATTTGTTGGCCCTATTAAACCCGATGAGTTAACTGAAAATGTTCCTTCATTAAGAGATGAAGAACAAGAATTTATTCCGTTTGATCAAATGACAGAAGATGCTAGTGCTGTTGTATCAGAGCCTGCAAAAATGGGTAAAGGAACAGCGCCAGACGAAGCAGCTCAAAATATTAACCTTGACCGCTTGCAAACTACAGACGAAGTTAAAGAATTAATTGACGCTCTTGCAGTTGCCATTCCCAAAAAGATTAACGATGCTAGACGGCAGACTATAACTAATGAAGAAACTGCTAAGTTAGCTGACGAATTAGGAATGACTGTCCAAGATTTACTAGACAGAAGAACAGGCTCTGCTCCAACAGCAGAAGAGGCAGTAGCAGCAAGAAACATTTTAGTAGCTTCAGGTGACAACCTTATTCAGTTAGCAAAAAAAGCTGAAAATGGTGGCGATATTGACATAGCGTTGCTTAGAAGAGCAATGTCTCAACATGAAGCTATTCAATTAACAGTGTCTGGGATGACAGCAGAAGCAGGTCGAGCTTTACAATCTTTTAGAATTTTAGCTACTAGCTCTAAAGAACAGATTCAAATGATTAAAGAAACTATTGAATCTAGTGGTGGCATGGACGTTAACCAAGCGTTAGCAAAACGACTTGCTGATGTAGGCACAGCAAACAGAAAGAATCTTGGCAAGTTTGTACGAAAAGCTTCTAAAGCAACTACAGTAGATATGATTACTGAAGTGTATGTAAATATGTTGTTATCTGGTTTGCCTACTCACGTTATTAACATTGCTAGTAATGCTAGTGTAGTGTTAAACACTATTCTTGAAAGAAAAATAGCGGGTGTTTTTGGAAACGAAGTTGAGTCAGGAGAAGCTGCTGCTCAAATGCTTGGCGTAGTTGAGGGGGCAAAAGAAGGATTTAGACTAGCTAAACTTGCTTTAAGAACAGGTGAGTCAAGCGACATAATGCAAAAGCAAGATTTGCAAAACCAAAAAGCAATTAGTGCAAAAAATTTAGAATTGTCTGGAATGCAAGGGCAAGCTGCTGATTTTTTAGGCAACACTGTTCGTTTGGCTGGCCGCGCACTATTAGCATCGGATGAATTTTTTAAAGCCATAGCATATAGAATGGAATTAAATGCTTTAGCGTATCGTACTGCTGCAAAAGAAAACTTATCTGTAGAAGATTTTACTAGTAGAGTTGCTGAAATTATTGACAATCCTCCGTCACATATAAAGATGGAGGCAGATGCTGCCAAAAGATACCAGACTTTTACAAACCCATTAGGAGAAACAGGCAGAAAATTTCAAGATTTAAGAAATAGTGATAATGCTGCTGCTGCTTTAACAGCTAGATTAATTATGCCTTTTATTAGAACTCCTGTAAATGTTGTAAAGTATGCGTCTGCAAGAACTCCATTAGCTGCGTTAATGCCAAGCGTAAGAGCTGATTTTGCTGCTGGAGGAGCTAGAAAAGAAGTAGCTATGGCTCGTATAGCATTAGGCAGTTCAATGATGGCAGTTGCTTCAATGATGTCGCATCAAGGAATAATAACAGGCAATGGCCCTGTTAATTATAAAGATAGACAAACTTTAGAGTTAAGCGGTTGGAAACCTAATTCTGTTTTAATTGGTGGTGTTTATTACAGTATTGATCGGCTTGATCCTATATCTGATATTTTGCTAATGTCTGCAAACATTACTGAAATTATGGGCCAAGTAGATGAAGCTGACAGAATAGATTTAGCAACTGCCGCTGCTATAAGCACTTCGCAAACGCTTATAAATGGAACATTCTTTAATGGACTAATAGCCTTTTTTGATGCGGCTGCAAGTATGAGCGCCGATCCTGACAGCGACAATAGAGTTCTTAATAATTGGGTATCGGGAAGAGGGACATCTTTTATTCCTACTATGGTAGGAGTTATAGAAAGAAAGGTAGACCCTACTGTTCGGTTAACAAACGATTTAACAAGTAAAATAAAAGCTAAAACTCCAGGCTATTCTGAAGATTTGCCTCCAAGAAGAAACATATTTGGTGAGCAAATTGTTTTAGAGGGTGGGTTAGGCCCAGATATTATGTCCCCAGTTTACAAGTCAACAAAAAAGCACGATCCTGTTGTTGATGAGATGATAGCTAACAAAGTTGATACTGGAATGCCTATTTGGAGTATAGAAAGCGTTGAGTTAACTTTAGAAGAATACGACAGATATGTACAATTATCTGCTGGAGTTGATTTCCCTAGAAGCTTGTCACAACAAATAAACATACTAATTAAATCTCCGTTATATAAAAATTCTACAACTGGCAGAGATGGGCGCAAGGCTTTATTAATTGAGGAAATAATTATGAAGTATAGGAAGATTGCGCGCACTAGAATGAAAGAAGAATTTCCAAGTTTAAATTCTCGCATTTTGGCTTCTAAGTTTCAAAGTCAAGAGGCTCTTCAAGGTGTTGCTTATCCTGACGCATTTAAAGAGCGCGCAGGGGTATTGCCAGAAGACCTTATAGAATGATCTATAAACTCGAATGTAGTATAATTAGCACAATTATTGGGGTGCAGAAATGACAGTAACAGCAGCAACAACTAGGGATGACTTTATTGCCTCAAGTGGGCAGACGGTATTCCCGTATACGTTTACGGCTTTAGCTGAAGGCGATATAAAGGTATTGCAGAATGGCGTAGCTTTATCGCTGGGGTCTAACTACACCCTGAGTGGCATAGGTTCATACGGCGGTAATGTAACCCTAACTACAGGTGCTACTCTTAGCGACAAGATATCTGTCTACTTAGATATGGATTTGGCGCGTACTACTAACTACCAGAACAGCGGTGACTTCCTGGCCCTAGACGTTAACGGGGACTTTGATGCACTGTGGTTAGCACTACAGCAGGGTATAACCAGCACAGATCGCTCCGTAAGGATGCCTAACGCCGATCCCAGCACAATCAATATGGTTCTACCAGTTGCTGCTACTCGCGCTAATAAGCTGCTTACATTCGATTCTACGGGTGCTGTGTTTGTTAAGGACTATATAGAGGGAGAGCTAAAGACACTTGATGTTAATGTGTTCTCAGGTGACGGCACAACTACTACCTTTACACTGACTAGCGCACCTACTAGCCCTAGCTTATTGCAGATTACCATTGACGGTATTATGCAGCAGGTATCGTCTTACACAGTATCGGGTAACAACTTAACCTTTTATGAAGCCCCTCCCCTGAATGCATCTGTTGAGACAAGGGCGTTGGTAGAGGGTGAGGTTAATGCTGCTGACACTACAGACTTAAATGTCTATTCCTTTACAGGTAATGGTACTACTACAGCCTTTACTATGCCTGAAGCTGGCATTGAGAATAACGTATTTATCTACATTGACGGTGTGTATCAATCTAAAGCTACTTATTCTGTATCAGGCCCAGTGGTTACTTTTAGTCAGGCTCCTCCTCTTAACTCTGCTATTGAGATGGTGGTAGCAGCGTTTATAGAAACAATAGTTAATGTGCCAGCAGACGGATCAGTAACTACGCCTAAACTTGCAGACCTAGCAGTAACTACTCCTAAACTTGCAGACGGCTCAGTAACTACAGCTAAGATAGCAGACGGCTCAGTAACTACAGCTAAGATAGCAGACCTAGCAGTAACTACAGCAAAGATAGCAGACCTAGCAATAACAGCAGCCAAGTTAGCTTCAGTTCCTATTTCAGTAGGCATAACCACTACGGTTACAGCTTCATCTTTAACGGCTACAGTAAACACTGCTGTTTATGTCAGCGCAGCAGGGCAGACTATTACTCTTCCTGCCAGCCCAACAATAGGACAAAGAGTTATTGTAACGGTAGGCAACTTTGTCAACACAGTAGTAGGTAGGAACGGGTCAAAGATAATGAGCCTAAATGCTGACTTTACTATGGATGCAGCTTACCTCTCAATACAATTTATATATACGGACGCAGTCCAAGGGTGGGTGATGTCGTGAGCAACTTTAGTGATTTTATAAGCAGTAGTGGTGGCTCTGCGTCATTTCCTACAATCTTTTTAAGCAAGTCCCAGACTTGGGTTCCACCTCAGGACGGTAACATAATGATTCACCTGATTGGTGCTGGTGGCGGTGGTGCTTGTTCTGGCAACTGGCAAACTAACAGGTCAGGTGGAGCCGCTGGTGGGTACTCCCGTAAAAACACTTTAGCAGTAACCACTGGCGGTTCATTCACTTTGTCGTTAGGGGCTTTTGGTGAGCGAGGTAGTTATGCTGCTGTAACCAATGGTTCTGCTGGCGGCAACTCTACGTTTTCAGGTACTAACTTGTCTACTATGACTGCCAACGGCGGCGCTGGTGGAACTGCTAGTGCCTCTTCGGGGGGAACGGCTAGTGGTGGTAGTGTAAATTACACGGGGGGTGGGTCAAATCCTGCTTCTGGTGGTGGCGCTATTGGTCTAACAGGTACAGGTCAAACAATGACTGGCGAGTGGTACGGTGGCTGGGGTGCGCGGTGTGACATTATTGGAGATTTTTGGTCTTCCAAGATGGGTCAGATAGCTGGTGGTCTTCCTGCCCAAGACTGGGCTAGTAATGCGTATGCAATGGGTACGCCTCCTCCTGCCGCTGGCTCTTTGTCTGGTGGAGCTATGGTACGAACCGCAGGGGCCAACAGTTCTACTAGAGGCGGTGACGCTTCTATAGGCGGTGGCGGTGGCCCAGGCCAAGGCAGCGGCCCAGAAAGTTCATATTTTGGTGGTCGAGGTGGCGCTGCCATCTGTGTAATTCAATACATCCCATAAGGATAATACAAATGAAATACAATATTCTAGACAATGCTGATGGGAATGTTATTAACGTAATTGAAGCTGATGCTGAATTTGTTGCAAAGCATTACGAACACTATGAATTATACGTTGAGCCTACAGCCCCCCAACTTACAGCGGCAGAAATTGCACGTTCATGGCGTAATGTTGAGTTGTCATCTACAGACTACATAGTACCTTTGACCGACCATCCGCAACATGCTGATTATTTAAGCTACAGAATTTTACTAAGGAACTGGCCGTCTACGGATTCGTTCCCCACAACTAGACCGGAGTTATAAACATGGCATTAACACTCGCACACAATAGAATGATATCGGGAGCGCCTAATAATGTTAAAGACTTTGGCGCTACAGGTGATGGCGTAACTGATGACAGCGCAGCTATCCAGGCCGCACTAGACCTCAAGGGTCAGGTGTATATTCCTGCTGGCACTTACATCATTAACACTACCCTTAGAATTAAAAGCAACACTAAGCTATATGGTGATGGTACTGAAGCTACTATTCTAAAGGAAGGTGGAACGGTAGGTACTACACTAGGTACATTAGCCACTTCAATTCTTGTTAACCAAGCGTATTCTGATGGTGACTCTGCTGGTAATGACTCGATGCATATTGAGAACATTGCGTTTCATGGCAATCGTGTAACACCTGTTGCTGATGGTTCTGCTACTAGCACTAACAAAGGTATTGGTGGTGTTTACTTACAGTACGCTTCTCGCTCACGCATTAGAGATTGTTACTTTAAAGACGGTTGGTCTGGGTTCGTTATTGCTGATACTCGTGCTGGTTTTAATTTTCAGTTACAAAATTCCATCTTTGATTGTACTGTTTATAACGCTACATCTTGGTCTGTCGATGGTAACTCTGGTACGCCACGAGGAATCTTAGTAACCTCTGCTTACACTTACATGCGCGGATGTTCAGTCAACACATCAGCTACTTGTTTCTACGTTGGCGGGTTTCAGGTTGTTGCTGATTCTTGTAACGCATTTAACTGGACGTATGACAACGGGTGGTATTGTCTAGCTCCTGAACTAGCTATGTCTAACTGTCGTGCAGACGGCAACAACTTTGGTAATGGCTTTGCTTTAGCTTATAACACAGGCGCACAGCTTACTAACTGCACCGCTAAAGATTGTTCCAACATGGGCTTTAGACTTCACGCTCCACAAAGAAACACTAACCTCACTAACTGTATTGCAATCAACTGCGGTTATGGCTTTAGAGCAGAGAATACTACTTCGTTTACTGGGGCAACTGCAACTGCTGCTGATGAAGTTATTAACGTAGCACCTACAGGTACATCTAACGTTACTGTAAGAATGGTTACGGTAGACATGGGTACGCCGATATCAGGCACATTGTTTACTGCTGATGGCTGGATCAATATGTCTGGCGCTAGTGTTGCTGGCTTTAACGGATCGTTCCCTGTCTACAGTGTTAGCGGTAATATTATTAAGTACATTTCAGAAGATGCTACTGTTGGTAGTTCTGGCGGTACTCCTCTTGTTAAGTACTGCACCCACGATATCCACTTAAGCAACGTTATATCTGACACGTCTGAGCTAGATGGTATTCAGATGTATGAGGCGGGTAATGTAGTAATCAACAATGCTACTGTAAGGACTGCCAAGCGTAACGGTGTTGGTATTGAAGACTCAAGGGGCATTACAGTACATAACTCTATGTTCTATGAGACATATCAGTCTGCTGTTTTTTCTACAAACTCGCGTAATGTTTGTATTGATAACGTCAAAACCTATGACACTAAAGGTTCAGGAGATAGCGCATCATCTCGCGGTGTTGTGTCTTTCTATCAGACGCAGGGCATTACTGTTACCAATGTTGTAGGCACAAGTTACAAAGGTTGGTGGATTTCACAGTCGCTTACAGAGACTATCCCTTCTACTGGTCTTGTCAAAGACAACTTCCGTACTGACAATCAAGCGCAACTTGATCAGACTACTTACCCTGTCCACTACGAAGGTTCTGGAGCAGGCACACCAGAAGGCGCACGAATTGCTGGCATAGGTTCTGTTTGGTATAGAAACAATGGTGGTTCAAATACTACTTTGTACATTAAAGAATCTGGCACAAGTTCTACTGGCTGGGTTGCTAAATAATTTAACTAATTAATTTTGAGGTTCCAAAATGGGTAATCCATTCCAAGGTGTAAGCGGTCAGTTAAACGGTAGTGTATATGACATGGTTCCTGTCACTCCTAATGACGGTGCAGACAACGTAGGCGCTGATAACATTGCTATCGGCCTTTACATTACAGTGGCAGGGGCAGTGACCTTCCTTAACAAAGATGGAACGCAAAGAACTGTAACCGTCCCAGATAATTTCTATTTGGTATGCTCAATATCAAGAGTTAAATCTACAGGCACTACTGCCACTGGCATACACGCATTGGTGCTGTAAATGATTGGCGTTGGCGTAAGTCTTAAATTCCTTGGTAAAACCGTAGGGGCTGGGCCAGGTAATTTGGCTCCTGTTATTACTAGCAGTCCTGTTACCAATGCAACCGATGGCGTTGCCTATTCTTATCAGGTTCAAGCTACTGATCCTGAAGGCGGGTCATTGAGCTATTCGCTGCCTACTAAGCCTAGTGGTATGACTATCAGCGGGTCTGGTCTAGTTCAGTGGAATCCTTCTAGCGCAGGTTCTGAAGCCGTCATTGTAAGAGTAACTGACGATAAAAGTAAATTTACAGATCAGGCTTACACAATTACGGTTGCAGTTAATTTGGCTCCTGTTATTACTAGCAGCCCTGTTACTACTGGCACTCAGACAGTGGCGTATCAATATCAAGTGCAGGCTAATGACCCTGAAGGTGGGTCACTAATCTATTCTTTACCTACTAATCCTACTGGCATGACTATTAGTGGGTCTGGTTTAATTCAATGGACACCCTCTAGCGCAGGTTCTGAGTCTGTTGTTGTTAGAGTAACTGACAATAAAGGTTTGTTTGCAGAGCAACCATACAGCATTGCGGTTGCAGCCGTATTGTCACTTGATATTATGGCCGCTGGTGGTGGTGGAGCGGGAGGTACAACTTACGCTGGTGGAGGAGCGGGTGGTGCTGTCTCTTCTTTTGATGGTGAAACAGTTCAGTATGACAATAATTACACTGTGACTATTGGAGCGGGCGGGGCGAACAGCATTGGCACAGCCAACGGCGGCACTGGTGGAGATTCAAGTATTGCTGGCACTGGTATAGGGACTTTATACGGGCGAGGCGGTAAAGGAGGCGCTTACCAAAATGGTAACGTAAATGGTTACGTTGGGGGAGGCGCGGGAGGCGAGTTTTTTGGCGTTTCATTTACTGGAGGCACAGGTTCTATTGGTGGTGATGGTGGTGACGGACAGGGTGGAGCCAACTACATAGCCGCTGGTGGTGGTGGTGGTGGTTCTTCTGGCGATGGAGGAAATGCTACTGCAATTCGTGGTGGAAATGGAGGTGAAGGGACAAACTGGAAAAGCTTAAACTTTGGAACCTACAATCAATTCGGTCACGGAGGCGGCGGTTCTCAAGGTACTTTTGTCTCAAATAATAACATCGATACAAACCCCTCTGAAGGTGTTACCTCAAGCCTTGGATCAGGCGCAGTAAATAAAGACGGAAGCTTTCTTGCCTCTGCAACTGCTGGCCCTGCTGGTGGACATGGCGGTGGCGGTGGCACAAACAATACCAGTGGTGGCGATGATGTCGGTGGGTCAGGAGGAGCGGGAGCGGTAATCATACGCTACGTCACAAGTGAGCTAGATGGTTCAGCTACGGGTGGAACTGTATCTACTGCTGGTGGGTACACATACCACTACTTTACTTCTTCTGGCACTTTTGCCCTGTCATCTTAAATTGGAGGCCATATGGCACATTTTGCTAAAGTAGTAGAAGGTATTGTTGAGCAAGTTATTGTTGCAGAACAAGACTTTATTGATAGTATCGAAGGCTCATGGATTCAAACGTCTTATAACACGCACAAAAACATCCATTATGGAGAAGATGGAGAGCCAGATGGTGGCACAGCATTGCGAAAGAATTTTGCAGGAGTTGGTTATAATTATGATGCAACAGATGACTTTTTTTATAGTCAGCAATTTTTCACCAGTTGGATATTAGACAGGACTACAGGTGTCTGGGAAGCTCCTGTTTCTTATCCCGCTGATGGAGTGCATACATGGGATGAAGACACAACATCTTGGGTTGAGGTCGCGTAAATGATTGCCGAGATCACTATGGTAGTAGGTGCCTTAAAGACTCTTAACGCAGGTATTAAAACTGTTAAGGAATCTGGTAGTCACCTGTCTGACATTGCTGGTATTTTCTCTACGCTTACAGAATCTAAAGCGGCAGTAGAAACTATCGAGCAAGCTGCTAAAGCTGGTGATCATTTACTAACTCAAAAAGAAGCACTTGAGTTGGCCTGGGCTAAGAATGCTATTCGTGAAGAAGAGAAGGCGCTAAAGAAAATCACTCCCCGTGAGGTTTGGCGTGACATGCTGGCTATACAGCACCGTTCTCTTATGGATCATAAGGATAAGCTAGAGAAAGAAAGACTAGCTAAACTCCGGCTTCAATCTAAGCATGAAGATATTATTAAAAACATATGCGGTGGCCTGCTCTTGTTAGCAGCGTTTGCCGCAGCCTACTACTATGGATTCTAATATGGCAGAAGACACGATCACCCGCATGGAAGCCCATGAAACTCTGTGTGCTGAACGCTATTCCAACATCGAACGTAGGCTTGATGATGGCGCACAAAGATTTAATAAACTAGAGCGCATGTTATGGATGATGTACCCCATGATCATCTCCATATTTGCCGTAGCTAAGTGGATACAATAATATGTTGCAAGCATTGATAGGCCCAGTTTCTAACCTGCTAGACAAGTTCATATTAGACAAAGATGTTAAGGCCAAGCTGTCTCACGAGATCAGTACGATGGCAGAACGCCATGCTCAAGAGTTAGCCAAGGGCCAGTTGGAAGTTAACAAGGTAGAGGCTGCACACAAGAACATGTTTGTTGCTGGCTGGCGCCCGGCTATCGGTTGGATATGCGGATTCGCCTTAATGTATTCTACTATCTTATCTCCTATCTTGGGTATCTGGTACACTGTACCTCCTGTCGATAGCTCCCTGCTGACTACTGTTCTAATGGGTATGCTCGGACTAGGTGCTATGCGTACAGTTGAGAAGACCAAAGGTGTACAAAGAGAGAAATGAGATACTTTAAACTATCAGACTTTGACTGTCAGGAGACCGGGAACAATGAAATGTCAGATGTATTCCTGTGGCGGCTTGACGAACTTAGGCATGTCTGTGGCTTCCCGTTCATTATCACCAGTGGTTATAGGGATAAGACCCATAGCATTGAAGCAGCCAAGAAAAATCCTGGAACTCATGCCCAAGGGATTGCCTGCGACATCAAGGTTAACAACGGAGCAGAAGCCTTTGCCATCATTGAGAAAGCACCAGCGATGGGATTTACTGGTATAGGGCTGCATAAGAACTTTGTACATTTAGATACTAGGGAAAGCGTGCCAGTAGCGTGGTGTTACTGACTTAGTAAGCTGGTCTTCTTAGATCGCTTGAATGCCTTGGCTGTAGGTGCGCCTTTGGTTCCAGGCTTACGCATCTTCTCTTTAGAACCTGCTGCAATGCGCTTACGTTTAGCGTGTATGTTGGCGTATAAACCTTTCATTTGTCTCTCCCAGTTGCTTACATTATAGCAAAAAAAAGCCCCACATAGTGAGGCTAAAAGCTTGGGTAAGCTACCGCGAGTTAGGCGGGTCGAACGATTAAGAGACTAGACGGCAATCCAATCCCTGAGGAAGTGTGAACCCTACAAGGTAAACACACAGTTAGTCTACATCAAATGTAGGATTAAGCAACCCTAATTGTTCTTCATCAGGCGGTTCTTTTTCTAACTCTTGGTGTAGCTTCAATGTTTCGTACTCATTATTTAACTCACCTAAAAGTACACCTAATTCTTTTCGCGCAAACCCAGAATGATTGGCGACAGCAGCCCCTAGAATTTCGATGAATCTATCCTTGTACTTGTCCTCCATGCCCAAATCTTCAATCATGTCCAGCATCATTTTTAACTGTTCACTTTCAATTTCTTTTGTCATAACAAACCTCAGTTGTAACT
>Ga0209302_10000759_pt1 | contig 18635 bp, 22 predicted proteins | sample ArcOceMetagenome_2_FD_187445 | JGI IMG/M metagenome (GOLD analysis project Ga0209302, IMG submission 187445) | Marine eukaryotic phytoplankton communities from Arctic Ocean - Arctic Ocean ARC135M Metagenome (SPAdes) (version 2) | ecosystem: Environmental > Aquatic > Marine > Oceanic | place... | reverse complement strand
ACACAGGCAGCAGCGGTGCGCATTGCAGGTTGGACAAGAGCACGAGCGTGTCAGTGATCTCGACGGCCTTTCCAGTCGAGGAGGCGTCCGCGCGGCTTGAGCAGGGGTGATAAGTACGACAAGTACGAATGCTCCCGCTGTTATTTTCCCCACACACCGAGCGCGATAAGATCAGAAGAGAAATCTGAGCGCGCGCTGAGTTGGCACACTTGTGCATGTCGGAGTGCCGCGCGCCCGCGCCGCACCAAGGCCCTCGGAGCGCGGCTCGCCGCGTCCACCTGGTGCACATTGTGGCCGACGATCTCGGGTACAATGACCTCGGGTACATCAACCCTGACCTAGTCACGCCACGCCTCGATGCTCTGGCGAGGAGCGGCGTCCGTCTCGACACCTTCTACACGTTCAAGACCTGCGCGCCAACGCGCGCCTCGATGCTCACAGGCCGGTACCCCTTCCGGGTTGGTGTGTATAGTAATCAGGATGTCGACAGCTACGGCGTCCCATCCAACTTCACGATGGCGCCTGCGCTGCTGCGAGAAATTGGCCACTACGCGACGCATGCGGTCGGGAAGTGGCACCTCGGCTTTCGCTCGCCGGAGCTGACGCCCACATGGCGAGGGTTTGACTCCTTCTTTGGTTACTGGCACTGCTGCTCAGCTGGCTACGAGCAGCGGCGCTTCGCGCACGGCAAGCACTGGTTCCTCGACCTCACCAACGCGACGGGCAAACGCCTCCGGCCAGCGCTTGGCCACGATGGCAGGTACTCAGCCTTCCTCTACGCCGACGAGGCGTCCCGAATCATCCGACGCCACAATGCTCGCCGTCCGCTCTACCTTTACCTCTCGTTCCAGTCGGTCCATGGGCCCGACGCGGTGCCCTCGCGCTTCGAGCAGCTCTACGCTGCGCGTCACCCAGAGTGGAGCGCAGCACGCCACGTGTCTGCAGGGATGATCACTGCGCTGGACGAGGCGGTAGGGCAAGTAGTCGACACGCTGATGGACACCGGACTTTGGGACAACACGCTGTGCATCTTCAACTCGGACAATGGGGCGCATTGGGGCGGGCACCTCGAGTCGTACAGCAACGCTCCTTTGCGCGGAGCCAAATTCGGGCTGTGGGAGGGTGGCGTGCGTGTCCGAGCCTTCCTGGCCGGCGGGTTGGTCTACGCACAGCGGGGCACGACTTGGAATGGGCTGGCGCATGCGAGCGACCTCCTTCCGACAATGCTGGCCGCCGCAGGGCTACAAATGCCCGCCGACACCGGGCCGACCCCCATGGATGGCTTCTCGCTCTGGGAAGCTGTCCGATCCAACAGCACTTCTCCAAGGAGTTCGGTCGTCCACCAGGTCCTTAATCAGTTCAATTTGCGCGATTGCTTGGGCGCTGACCATGACAAGGAGAACTGCGGGGCGGCAATCCGCATAGGCAAGTACAAGCTCCTCGCCGGATATCCTGGATGGTCCCAGTGGGCTGGCGATGTGCCGGCTAATCCGGCGTGGCGTGGCGACCCCGACTGGCAGCGGTATGGCGATGACGTTCACAAGCAGCCGCGTGGAGACGGATGCCGCATCCTGAGCGGCGATGATTGTCCGTGCTGGCGCTCGGCCTGCCTCTTCGACCTGGAAGCCGACCCCGGCGAGCGCACCGACCTGAGTCGCACGCTGCCAGCCGTCACTCGGCGGCTTCTGCACGCACTGAGGGACGAGAGCAGCGGAGGCACTCAAGGTAGCCACCTGCCCCAGGGGCGGGCAGCAGCCGACACGCTCGCACTCGAACGCACGCTGCACTTCAAGCACGCGTTCTTGCCCTTTGCCAACTTTTCTGGGTGGCACAATGATGCGAGGGCGTCGTCGTGCTACAATCCCCTCACACCACGGCTGGAGCGAAAGCTGCAACGCGCAACCGGGTTGGATCCTGCCAAGTGGAATTGGGCGGTTAGTGGTCCTTAATAGTAGCAGTAGTCTAGACTTTAGTGTGGATCGTGAATCACTGTACGCACAGCCACAGCACACAGGGAGAGCGGGGGCGGACGCACACGTCGACACGTGCGGCTGCTGTGGTCAGACTCAAAATACGGTGTTGAAACCCCAGGTCCTCGCACACGCACTTCACACAATTAAAGCTAAAGTAGGTCGTAGTAGGGAATCGTTGTCACCAAATGCGAAGGAAAGGGCGCGGAGCCGAGCGCTTGGTCCTTGGTTGGTGACACGTGCGGGTACGCCGTGGGGGCGCTCACGGTGGCCACGAGGCCATTACTTCGAGGAACAGTAACAACAACTCGTACTCCTGTAAATATCTGAGATACTTCATCCGTTTTAAAAGGTTGTGCTGTAGTTGTGCTGTATTCTCGCGGTTTTTTTTAATAAGAGGGGCGTGTTTAGGTATCGATTCGGGTTCCCCACGCTAGCCTTTTGCGCTCCGGATGAGAGGGATTTTGTACTTATCAAAAGTAACACTATTGGATACTGGATAGTCTCAATCCCGGGATTTAACCCGTCCCCCTACACATTTTGCCTCACGCCCTTATCACTCCTCACACTAAATCTAGACCGACGAGACCCCGTTTTTATGCTTCGGACCTCACCTCTATATGCCTCGGCAACTTTTCTCCGTTGAGCGGATGCCCAAAAAAAGGCAGCGCTGAGCGACTACAAGCTTGTGCCAGCATGGCCTCCCAACCATCGTTCGTCCGGGTAGCATGGTGTGTCCTTGCCCTGATGGCGCTGATACTCAGGGCGTCAGCTCTAGTTTCTTTGATAGGGTTGCTTGATGCCTTGCCAGTCTGCCCCATGGCGCTCCTTGTCTTCATCGACATCCTCAGCCGCCGCGAGGCGACCCTTGAAGGCTCGGGTGTGGCAGATTGAGAGGACGGTCAAAACGGTCGCCAGGGCTCTCGCCCTGGCAGCCGCACCTCGCCCTACTATCACGGAAACCTTATCCGGCGCGGCAGTTGCAGCGGCTTGGCGGCCGGCAAATACTCTCAGTGAATGTGGTAATGCTAAACGCGCGCTTCAAGGACGGCAACCTTCTCAGGTGACCCCTGGACGGCCCCGCCGCGCATGTGCGATGTGGCGCTCTTTTCCGACCCCCTATAGCTCGCAGTCGCACGCCATACCGCATACGACTAGCAGCATGGCACCTGGAGCTCCTCTATCCTCTTCGGAGGCCGAGGGCGCGATGTTCCGATGAGGGTCCCGCGGCCACAGCGGCTGAGAAGCTAGGGGCGGTTAGTTCAGAGTTTCAGAGTTTATTCTCGAGCTTACACAACTCAGCAAACCTCGCGACTAAGCTGGCCCTATAAGCCGTGCCTAGGCCCTAGCGAGCAGCTGTGCTAGGGGCGGTGAGGGGTGATTAGACAAGACCCAGGACTCGAAAGGATGTTTAGACTTGGAAGCGAGATCACACGACCTGTAGCTACTGCGTAAAGTATATAAAGCCGGTACTGGTTACTGGCGGCTGTCAGGAGCACGCGGCGCGCCGTGTCCCCCTGAGGGCGGGGACAGGGAAAGGTAGAGGGGTGAATCAAATGCACGGGCTTTCTTAATGAAAAGCTGCAGGCACGGTCACCGCGCAGTCAGAGAGTCAGAGAGCATTATCGCTTACTCTTACCCCTGCCCCTCACGTTGCCCGAAAGGACGCCACTCGACAGAACGGCCCCGAGCGAACGGCCTTCTCTCGACGCCATGGTGGCCTGCTCGAGCACGAGTAGTAGCAGTACTTTAAGTAAGCAAGAGGGCAGTAGTAAGTAACTCTTTACTTTGACCAAGTGCTCGGTACCACTTACTCTATGGCGAAGCACTTTGTACTACTTCAGTACTGGCCTGCCCCTTCTCGAACTCGAGCTGCGCCACCCGCAGCTTGTAGTAAATCTGTGTCTCGGTGGGTGGGGGCTGGGGTGGCGTGGGATGGGGTGGGTGCGTGGGGTGGGGCCGGGGGACGAGGGGCGGGGCGGAACGGAGAGCAGAGGTCGGCGGGGGAGTCAGGGGGGGTGAAAGCGGGAGGTGGGAATGATGTGGAGGGATTGGCGGTTGGCTGGCGGGTGGGGGGGGGGCGCGCCATTTGTGAGCGCAGCTCGTCCGCCTCAAGCGTGAGCTCGCCATTATCTCGCACGAGCTCGCCGTTATCTCGCATGAGCTCGTCGCACTCGAAGCGGAGCATCGAGGCAAGCGGCGCCTTTATGATGCATGTACTCTACATTGCATTACATCTCCCAGTAGCAGAGCATGCCTATATGCATGTGCATGTGCATGCATGTGCATGCATGTGCATGCATGTGCATGCATGTGCATGCGTGCATGCATGTGCATGTGCATGTGCATGTGCATGTGCATGTGCATGTGCATGTGCATGTGCATGTGCATGTGCATGTGCATGTGCATGTGCATGTGAATCGAGGCTAGCCGCGCCTTGGCTGGCTCGTCCATCGACGCCTCGTCGTGACGCGACGTCGCGCGCCACCGCCGCAGGAGGAGGACATCGGCGTCGGTGATGGCGTCCGCGTTGTCGTGAGCATCGTCGTGAGCGTTGTCGTGAGCGTCGGCGTCGGCGACGGCTTCAGCGTCGGCGGCGGCGACGCCGCCTGTGGCGTCCGCAGCATCGACGTTGGCGCCGTTGGCGCCGTTGTCGACGTCGGCGTCCGTGTCGGCGTCGGCGTCGGCGTCGGTTGCGTCCGCGGTGCCAGCGTTGGCGATGTCGACGTCGTCGGTGGAGGCGGTGCTCTCCGAGAAGGCGACAACTGTCTCTGATGACTCGGCGGCGGCGACGGCGGCGCAGCCATTCGCGGCGGGCGCGCAGCCGTTGGCGGCGGCGGCCTTCGAGGCGCAGGGGGCATCGGAGGCGGCGGAGGCGGCGGAGGCGGCGGCGGCGTCAAAGTCGGCAAAGGCGTCAAAGGTGTTGCCACCCAGGCCACCGCCGCCGACGACGACGTCGAGCTGCCTCACCCCCACTTCCTCGTCGCCAGCTGTCGCCTTCTCCGCCTCCGTCACCGCCACCGCCATCGTCGCCGCCACCTCCGCCGCCGCCGCCACCGCCACCGCCGCCTCGCCGCGCGCCTGCCGTGCCTCCTCCTCCGTCCAACCTCGCTCTTGCACCTTACCTATATCCACCGCCGCCTCGGCCATCTCGCGTGCCACCTCAACGGCGGCCGCGCGCGCTTCCGCCGCCGCCCGCCGCGCCGCCGCCTCCGCCGTCTCGACGGCCGCCACCGCCGCCACAACCTCAGCCCGCATCGCCTCACGGTCCGCCACCGCCGTCTCGGCCATCACGGCTGCCGCTGCCGCCTCCACCTGTACCGCCTCCATCTGTGCAGCCGCCTGCTTCGCCTTCGCCTCCGACGCTGCCGCCTCTGCCACGCTCGCTGCGGCCTCCTCCCGCGCCGCAGCCGCCTCTGCGGCACTCTGTGCCGCCTCTGTCCGCGCCGCCGCAGCCTCCGCCGCACTCTCCACCGCCTCCGCTCGCGCCGCAGCCACAGCCGCCGCCGCAACCGCAGCCGCCTCCGCCGCCTCCGTCGCCTCCGTCGCCTGCCGCACCGCAGAACGCGCTTCCACCCTCGCCGCCTTCGCCTCCTCGCGTGCTGCCGCCGCTGTCTCCGCACCCGCTTCCGTACCCGCCGCCGCGCCCGCCAATAGAACCTCCACCGGCCTACGCACCTGCGCGGGCTCCTGCGCCAGCAGGACCTCCGCCTCCGCCTCCACCTGCCTCTCCGCCTGCGCCGCTACCTGCGCCCCCGCCGCGCTTCGTGCCTCTTCCGCCCGCTCCGCTGCCCGTTCCGCCTCCGCCGCCCTACCCGCTGCCTCCGCCGTCCGCCCCTCCGCCTCCAGCGACGCCGCCTCCGCAGACGCCGCACGCCGCAGCGCAGTGTCCCTCTCCTCCTCCATCGCTCGCCTCTCCTGCACGACCTGCTCTCTCAGCTCCTCAGCTGCCTGCCTCGCCGCGGCCTCCTCCGCCAGCCGTGCCTCTGATGAAACCCTCGCCGCCTCCGCCTCTGCCTTCAGAGCCACCTCCACCTCCACCTTCAGCGCCGCCTCCGCCTTCGCCACACCCGCTGCTGCCTCCACCTCCGCCCTCGCCGCCGCCAACGCCGCCGCCAGCTCCGCTCGTGACTCTTCACCCGCCGCGCGATCCGCGTGAAGCTCCGCTTCAAGCTTTGCTCGTGACTCCTCGCCCGCCACGTTAGCCGCTCTCAGCTCCTGCTGCACCCGAGACGCCGCCTCCGCCGCCTCCAAATCCTCCACCGCCGCCACCTCCGTCTCCGCCACCACCGCCTCCAACGCCGCCGCGGCCTCCGCCCTCGCCGCCGCCACCTCCGCCCTTGCCGCCGCCGCCTCCTCTACCGCTGCTGCAGTATCACCCTCGGCCGCCGCCGCCACCTCCACGGCCGCCGCCGCCTCGGCCTTCGCCGCCGCCGCCGCCTCCACCGCCGCCGCCGCCTCAGCCCTCGCTGTAACCACATCCGCCCTCGCCGCAGCCGCAGCCTCCACGGCCGCAGCCGCCTCCTCCACGGCCGCCGCACGCTGTGCATCGAGATCGCCGATCTCGGCGAGCATCGCGTCCTGCAACCATAGCTAGTGGAGGCTGCAAGTAACCATAGCTATGAACAGGAAGCAGTTTGGTAAGGTCGTACTCTAGGTTAGCAGGCGAGTAGAGTAGTGAGTAAGGCCTGCTCTCTAGGCTAGTAGAGTAGTGAGTGAGGCCTGCTCCCCCGAGTGGAGCTCGCGCTGCTCCTCGGCGCGAGATCGAATCTCCTCGCACTGAGAGCGAATCTCCTCGCCGCGCAGCCGCTCGCACTGTAGCTCCTCGCTCAACCTCGCCTGCAACACGTACGCGTGCAGCCTGCAGCACACACGGGTGCAGCCTCCAACGCACAACGACACACGCACGCACACGCACACGCGCACACGCGCTCGCGCATGGACGCACACGCGCACCTCCGCCTCCCGCCCCGCCTCCCGCCCCGCCTCCCGCCCTGCCTCGACCGCTTCATCGCTCGCCCGCCCGCGCAGCTGTGCCTGCCGCTCCGCTTCCGCCTCGGCCACTTCCGTCGCGGCCACCGCCGCCGCTGCCGCCTCCACCTTCGCCTCCGCAGCCTCTGCCTTCGCCTCTGCCGCCTCCGCCTCGGCGCGCGCGGCGGCGGCCTCCGCCTTGGCTTCCGCCTGCGCTTCCACCGCGGCCGCCGCCTGCCGCCGCGCCGCCGCTAACTCCGCGTCCATTCGTGCCGCCGTCGCCTGCCACTCGCGCCGCTCGCGCTGCAGCTCCATCTCGATGGGCAGCAGAGTCGCCAGTTGCAGCCTGGCCGCGGCGAGCGCGGCCTGCGCCTTCTGGCACAGCTCCCGCTGCTCGGCCACCTGAGTGTGCAAGTGAGCGCGTGAGCGAGAGCACAGGCCAGCACCAGCCGGCATAGCACAATGGACCGCCTGTGCCACCGTATGCTGGCCCAGTGGCCTGTGCCCCCACCCACTGCCGGCACTCCGGGCCAGCATACGGTTACAAGGCTGCGCGGCCTCCTGTTGCAGCCCGCCCAGCCGCGAGCCAGCGTCCACCGTCTTCTCGGCGTTGCGCCACAGCTCGCTGTCAAGACGATCTGCCTGCTGCCGGGACGCCTCCAGCTCCTCCTCCAGCGCGCTCCTCGCGGCGCGCTCGGCCTCGCGCTCGGCCGCCTGCGCCGCCTCTTGCTCTGCGCTCAGTGACTCCAGTTGGGAGGTGGCAGCGGCCCGCTCCTGCTCCAGGAGCGCCTGGAGCGAGGCCGCCTTGTCGGAGATGGTGGCGAGCGACATGGCCATCAGCTGCCGGCCCTGTATCGCATCGTCCCGCTCCTTCTCGACAGCCGTGGTGGCCTCGACCGCCTGCGCCAGCGCATTGTTGAGCGTGCGCACCATGTCGCCATGCAGGCCGCCGTTCATCGGTAGCACACCAGATGTGCACGGCCAGCCACGGCTGCTTCACACTTCGGCTGTGGAAAGCTTCCCCGTTCGCGTTCGACGTCGGCACCCAAACTTCTCCTGCAAGTTCTTCCTCTCAACCACGGAGGACACGCACCTCGTTTGCATTTAAAAGAGCGGGGATTGGGCGACGGCGGCGGCTTGGGCGGCGGCGGCGGCGGCGGCGGCGTCATCGATCGCCCCTCCTTCCTGCGCTCTGCAACACGAAGTGCTGTCTGTCTCGCGCGCCGCGTCGCGCGCCTCTCGCCTCCTCCCCCTCCTGCTGCACCTCGCGCCTCGCCTCCTGCTTCTCCCGCTGCCTCTGCTCCGCGGCATACCTGGCCGAATCCGCCTACTGCCATATAACTGGCACGCGCTCCGCCTCTCGCTTCGTCTTGCGCGCCGCCTTGGCCTCCTAGTAAGTAAGTAGTAGTAAGGGTTAGTTATTTACTCCGAGGCGAAGGGAGGGCGTGAAAAGTCTAGAATACAATCTTTCAACAAACAGCTTTCAGTTTACACACCGATCGGAGAGGGGGGTCTTTTCGAGTCCCGGGTCGGCGCTCTGGGGGCTCATGTGTGCCGCGTACATCGTCATCAGCCCTATACATTCTAAATTTCTTACCACAACTAATACAGAGAATTCTGCGCGGCGACTGTGGGCGGCCCCCGTGACCCTGGCTGCGCGCGCCGGTACAAACACACATCAGCGCGTGAACTTCCTCTTGGACGCCTGCGCCTCCGAGGTGGCCTCGGCGCTACGGTTTCAAGAGGCTGGTGCCTCCTGTTGCCAAGCGGACGAGCACGGCGCCGCTCACGCGAGGGGGGTGGAGGTGCTGCTGTTGGTGTCTCGCATCTTCAGCGGGAACTCGGCGTCTAGCATGCAGCGCTTCGAGTCCCCGTTGCAAAGCACCTCACCGCCTGCGGCTTTAAGACGGGGGTTCTTCATCTCAGGCGGCCCTGAGGACGATGGGCACGGCGCGTACCTTAGGCCTCCGGGTGGCCTAGGCTGGGTTCCGCGGGGTGAGCAAGCAGCGTGCCTCTCGAGGCCTTCAAAAGGAAATTAGGCGCGGCTGCCTTGGCCTTCTGGGTGTGGCAGCGTGCCATTGAACCCCGCTGCGATGCGGCGGGGGCAGAGGTGCGCCATCCCGGGCTTGAGCGGCTCGGCCAGCTTGGGGAGGTGCTTGTACGCCGCCACACCCGGCGAACAGCTCCTCGTCCTCGCCTGCCGGAAAGGGAGCAAGTGTGAGAAATCACTGCTGCCTCGGCGCCGCTACCTGAGGGAGAAGAGGGGGGAGCACTTTCCGGACGAGGGTGAAGCTGACTCCGGCCTCGAGCGCCCTGCGCACGCCTTTGCTCACGCGCAGCGCGTGGTGCACGTGCGCCGCCCACATGAAATGGTGCCAACTGAGGAAGATGCCTGTGCAGCCGGGGAGCAGCGAGGGAGAGGAGTCGCGAGAGGCGGGCGGGCGGCGACGCATCAGCGGATCGCCGAGGAATGCGGCGCGGGCGGAGGTGGTAGAGGCGCGTGACCGGGGCGCTGGGTGGGGCGCGGGGCAGCGGGCGGGGCGGGGTGGGCTAGGTGGTGGGAGGGCGGTGGGCGGGGAGGCGGGCGCGGGCGGCGCGGCAGAAAGAGTGAGGTTAGCGGTGGCGGGGGAGGGGTGCGGGGTCAAGCGGGGCACCAAGCTCGTCGAGCGCGGCGATGTAGCGCTCGTAGTGGTCGTAGAGATGGGCCCACGTGTCGGCCGTGCGTGAGGGGGCGATGAAGAACCAGTCGTTGACGTACATGTTACGCTCAGCCTCCCTCGCCAGCGTGAACTTGCCCACGGCAGGGCCGAGGCCCTTGGTGGCAAGGAAGTGAGAGGTGCGGCAGAGGTCCGTCACACGACCTAGCCCGCCGAGGCACGCCTGCTCGGCGGTGTTGCTGGCGGCGCGCATTGTGTCAGGCACCGCATGGGTGAAGGGGTCAGGCTGCCACCTGCAGCACTGGCCGGGTAGCCACAGCTGCGCACGCGGCAGCTCCTCTAGCTTGAAGGGCTCCAGAAACGCAAGGTCGTACCTTGGCGGTGGGAGTTTGCGAGGTGGGGGGAAGCGGGGCCGGGGGCGTTGTCAAGGTGAGGGTGGGAGTGTGCGGTGAAGAGTGAGGGTAGAGTGAGGGCGAGGGCGAGGGTGAAGAAGGTAGATGAGGGCATGGGGGACCAAGGCGAGGGCACGGCAACGGCTGCACCGCATTGTCCACACCAAGTCGTAGGTGGTGTTGGCCGCCACTTCCGCCGCCCGTTTGGCTGCGAGCGCTAGCGACATGGAGCACGCGGCCGACTGCGACGCGTCCAAGTTGCGGCGCGGAGACTCATGCCGACTCCACACCGGCCGCCACGCCGCGTTGATGTGATATCCCACAGGTGGGCCTGTTGTGCACACAAAGGCACAGCAGCCTATATATAAACGAAAGTTGCAGCCCAGAGCACAGGGCTAGCCTGGAGCACATACGGTTGCAGCCTCGAGCACATGTACGGTTGCAGCCTCGAGCCCATACGGTTGCAACCTCGAGCCCATACGGCTGCAGCCTCCAGCACAGGGTTCGCAGCCTCGAGCACATAGGGTTGCAGCCTTGACTAAACAGGGTTGAAGCGCGACGGCTTGCTCCACGAATGGGCGAAGGCCTCGAAACGCACGTGAGGGTTGGCACTGACCACCCGTGCCTCGAAGGTGCGCCGGGCTTGCGTCAGGAGTGAGAATGCACCCTCCTGCCTGTGTGGTATCTAATGGGCAGCCCTGACATGGCTCACACACCTTGGGGCCGTCACCATGAGAAGTGCATGAGACACCACGAGCCAGACTGTATGGCGCCCTCACAGAGGCTGCAGCGCGAACTAAGCTGCGCCCCCGGCCAGGGATACGGCTACGGTTAGGGCTAGGGTGAGTGTTAGGATTCGGCTTAAGGTTGTGGCTAGAGCTAGGGCTAGGCTCAGGGCTAGGCTCATGCAGGGTTAGGGTCAGGGTTAGCGTTAGGGTTGGTACGCATGCTGGCGACCACCGCGGTGCGTGCGCGCCCAGAGGCTGAGCGGTCGGAGCAGCCTGCGGGGCGAGTGCGGCGCGGCCGTCATCAATGTATCACGCGCCACTTTTCAGACCCGCCGTCATGTGCCCATTAAGCTGGTGCTTAAGGCTGGTGCTGGACGAGGGCGTCTTCCAAGTGCCCACCTTACCGTAGAGCACGAGGGCGACGCGCATCGCGCCGTGCGGCTGCGGCAAATGGTACAGGCAGAAAGTGTGTATACTAGCCCTGTGTCATATACTATATAGCTCTATCAGCCGCGATTCCATCAACCCTGCCAATAAATTCGAGCGGCCCGGCACCCAGTTTATGAGAGTACTTCTTTGGCTGAGGGCAGGCTTGGGGTTCCGGGTGTTGGGAAGGTGACTATAGAGGGATTCGGCGCGCGTCTTAATTGTATATTTGGAACCGCTGTATCAGCAGTGCACGTGCCGTGCCTGCACCCACTCGAGAGCCCCCGTCTCGGCCTGGGGCAGACGCAGCGCGGTGCGCCTCTTCCTCGAAGCCGGGCGTGCCCATGAGTGATGAGTGCTGTTGTCGGCCACAGCAGCAGTGCGCGGGAGTCGGGAGAAGGCGCCAGCCGTCTGGATCGCGGACCAACTGCCACTGGGCGGGCGCTGGAGCGCGTTCATGTCGCACGAGTTGTACCACGAACCTGTGCAAGAACGAGAAACACGCGGGGGCTGCCGGAAGCACAGGTTAAATCCTGCTAGTTGTGGCGCGGCGCGCACAGTCCTTGAATACCACGGAGAGCGAGACGAAGTTGCACCGAGCGCACGCATTGCACGCATCGAGACAAAATCTCGCGGCCCGTTTCATCTGCTGCGGCTTCGGAACCGTCCCGATCGAGTGGGCAGGGAAGCCGGGAAAGCTGCCCATCTGGCCAATATTGCAGTCGCCCTCATCCTCGGTCGTGCCGCAGTGGCCATCGCGAGCGCGCGCGAGAAACTCTTTTGGTGAGAGAGGAGCAGCTGGTATAGACTCTAAGCTCCGTGCGAGAGGAGCTTCGATTGAGGAACTCAGTACGAGAGCAAAGAACATTGCTTGCGTGGCAAGCGCGCTGGTTGCGCATAAAAGCTTGGGTTGCAGCGTGCGAAAGCTTGGTTTCAAACAACTCTTTTGGTGGCACGCACTCACATCAACAACAACTCGTTCACAACAATTACGCGACCACACGAGGCTGTGCAATCCGTGCTGTGCAATCACTGTGTGTTCGGGTTTATTGTGAGACCGTGTGAGACAGAAAGCCTCCAGAGCGGGCCGCCGCCGCAAGCAGGCCGCACGAGGGCCACCAGCCCTGCGTTCTCCGATTCAGTCGCTGCTCAGGATGAGGTGAGGGCCGTTATCCCAGTAGGGCGCCTCGACTACCAAGGACGGCGCGCCAGCTGACCATGTGGGTTCAGTGATCACACTGCAGCGAGCCGCTGCCGTACGAGTAACCAAGGCACGCAAAGTCGCGCTGGTAGTAGCGGTGGAGCCGCCGTAGCGTAGTCGCCGATAGCTTTGCAAGGTCGCCGTCACTAGCTGACCGTGAGGGGGCCGCATTTGCGCGCGGCAGCGCGTCTTCCTTGCCGCGTAGCACGCGCTCGCAGAACTTGGTGGCGTTGCGCTCGCCGCCTGTGTGGTGGTTGTGGTGCACAAGGCTCAGTGGCGAGACGCGTTCCGCGTGGTCACATATTACAGTACTAGTACCCGTGCCACGCAGCCCGCGGCTGTATGAGAGGGCGAACTGTGCGCTCGGTGTATGTGCGAAAGAGGCGTGTGTGGTCTCTTGAGTCGCCGCCGACTACTGACCCAACTGCGAAGCAGAAACGCATGAAGTCGTCGCGCAGGTTCTCGAGGCGCAAAACAACGGTGGGCGGCGGTGGCCGCCCCGCGTCTGTGTCAAACAGTGCCTGTCGCCGCGAAATCCACAGGAAGTAGGTCTGCGATAGCATGTGGTGGTAGGCGTACCCACAAGCCGAACTAGCAAGCGAGCTGCCGTACTCTTCCAGAACTCCGAGCGCGCGCGCTAGTCGCTCGTCGAGGCTGCTGGAGTTGTCGAGCAAGTACGGGAACTTACTGAACGGGCACGCTGAGCCGCTACTGTTCGTCCGAAAGGCCGCACGTCGGTACGCTGTGCCGAAGCCACTGATCGCGCGGCAGGTCGGGTGGCGCACGATGGTGAAGCCAACGTCGCCCGGTTGTGGACCCGAGCCGTAATCGATGCGGCCTTGCCCCACGCCCAGCAGCTGCGCCACGGTCGTGCTGGCAGATTTGGGCAGCTCATACCACCACGCGCGCAGGGCAGGTACGCGGTGGATGCCCCCGAACCCATAGTGTGGCTTTGCTTGCTCGACCTTGATCGGCAAGCAGACACGGCCGTGTACAGTGTCGATCGTCTTTCCAGCAGCGACCAGAGCGACGATGGCGGCGAGGAATCCCATATTCTCCTGGTGAACCGACGGACCTCTTTTGGTGAACTTCTGGTTCAGACTCCTGGTGAACCTCTTCTGGTGAAATTCCTACTTCTGGTGAACCTTACAGTAAATCAGATCTCACAGTAGTAGGTTCACCATTTACTATGAGATCATTTACTGGTTTACTGTGAGATCTGATCTGTCATATTACGTGCGCGGTCATATTACAACGCTCGACTATCTTCCGACACGCACGTTGCTCGTGGAGCGTCGAGGGGAGCGTCGAGATAACTCGGGCCTCGAGATGGCTCGGCCCGCTCAGGACGACTCGGTCCGCTCAGGATGACTCGGTCCGATACGTTTCATCCCACGTTGCCCGCCACTGAAAGTTGTCGCCGACGTGTGGGTGATATCCACCGGACGTGCCTCCCGGCTGGCTTTAATCAGACCTAAATCTAATTAGTAGACCTAATTGATAAAACCTTTCTCCCAATCTCATTATCCCCCATTTTTTACACAAACCCACCCCCATCATTTGTCCGTGCAGGCGGTGGTGTTCACCAGCAGCGGGGTGCCGGCGAACGAAGCGAGTAGGCGTGGCGTTCGGCCGCAGCAGCAGCTCGGCGAACGAGCGGTCGGAGAGGTCCTCGGCTACTCGAGCAGCACCAACGAGCAGCGAAAGCAGCATGAGCATCGGGGGCTTCTGGCACGTATACCTCGCCAATCCCGGCCAGCCCAAGCCCTATGCGGCGCGGGTGCTTCGCGGCTCCAAGCTTGTGGGCCTGGGCCTAAACGCATTAAAGGGCGTTCATTTAGACGGAAAACAACGGACACGACCAAGCATGCGGGAGCAGATCATATGGCTAGCCGGTAAGCGGCACGTGTGTTCGGGGGCGCGGAGCTCGCTTAGGCGAGCGCGGCTGGGGCGCCGACGCGCGCATGCGGCAGAGGCGGCCCTTTGCGTGGTGCGCGGCGTCGATCAGCGTCCTCGACTCGGCCTTGGTGATCCCCATGGAGATTGCGCGAGTGTGGTAGCTGACGTACGAGATCTTGCGGTCGCCCTGGTAGGGCGTGCGGTCGACTCCGTGGTCTTTGGCAAGTAGCGCTCCGTAAGCCGTACGAAACACGCTTCAAACTTGCGCTTCGACGTTTTCGGATTTCTACATGTAACGATTTCTGCAACCGCCTTACTCTGTCACTCGTGCTGCTCTTCGACTGAGAAGCGAGCCTGCCACTTGAAGGTCCTCGCTGAAAGCATGCACCGCGATGGCCCGCCTCGCCGCCAAAGGAGCGGCAGCCGCGATCGCGGCCGTCGTGACGACCGTGAATGCCGCAGCGATGGCCGTGGCTCCCACTACGTAGATCGCGGCGGCAGACGGCCTGATGCCAGAGGGATCGGATGCCAGACCGCAGCCAGTGCGACGACCGCCGCGACGGCAGCGGCGGCAGGGCCTGCAGGGGTCCACGCTCCGGCACCGACGATGGCCGCGGTTACGGTGGCGCGCCGCGGCCGACGGATCGCGCTACTACGACTCCCAGGCTTTCCAGCACCTCCAGTCGCGCCCTGAAGCAATGGGTGTGCGCCACTCGGGTGTACGGCGCGTCGAGTCACCGCGACGGCATGCCGAGCCCTGGGAGTGGCCCCACCGTGACGAGCCTCAGCGGAGGTATGAAGAACCCTCGCGCCAGCACGGCGAGCCTCAGCGGCGGTATGATGAGCCCTCGCGCCAGCACGGTGAGCCTCAGCAATAATATGATGAGAGCCCTCGCGCCACCACGGCGAGCCTCAGCGGCGGTATGACGAGCCCTCGCCCCAGCACGGCGAGCCTCAGCAGCGGTATGACGAGCTGTGCTGCAGGCCCGGGAGCTGTGCCAGCTCCACCAGTGGCAGTCATGGCAGAAGGAACGAGGCGCCGCCTGGCCGCCGCTGTCGCCTGAGCTTGTACAGAGCTGCCGCGACGCCTTCAGCAGCGAGGAAGGCGTGGCCTCGAAGCTGCAGGGCGACGTGGTCGCGTCATTGCTGGCACTGTGGGGCTGGCCCCGCGAGAGGAGGTCCGCACCGAGCAGGGCTACAGCCTCGACGCCGTGGTCCTGCACGGCGGGCGCGAGGTGGCGATTGAGGTCGACCGGCACGACGGCGCTCAAGCGGCGGCAGCTGCGCGCGGCGGGGTGGGCGTTGCTGCCGGTGGCCTACTGGGAGTGGGACGCCCTCGACAGGAACGCGGAGGCCAAACAAGAATTTCTCTACAGCATTTATTGCCTGAGCCAACAGCAGCTGCCCAGCTCTAGCAAAGAAAAGCAGTTACCACACACTTGAGAAACTACCAACGGTGACGTACTGTAGTATGGAGTACGGGGGGTACCTTTGCTTGGTAGAAGTCTCTTGTCGTATCCTACGGCTTTACACTGAGTTCGTGGGTCCGGAGTGGCATCATTCTTTATAAAGTCTATACGTTTTTGTCGACAAATTCCGTACCCGTACCGCGTAAAACTACCGTAAACTGCGGTATACTGTACTAGTACAATAATCAATACATATATGTGATTAAAAACGTCTTTGCAATAAACCTCGATTTTTCAGGTTTCACACTGGGAAACCCGAGAATACAACCCTTCAACAAACAGCTTTCAGTTTACCGATCGGCCCTACACCCACCTCGGAAGGAATCCCTACCATACTCTACAAGTAGCGCCCAACAGATCCCCATGTCCCACTTAGGCACAAGCAAGCAAGGGGCACCCGCGGTGCACCGTGCATGCACCGGCAACGCGTCTTTCGCTTATCTTATCTTATCTCCCGACAGTGCGCTATGCAGACCGCGTTCCCTGTTTGTACCCTGTCGTGCGTCCTCGTGGTGGTGCGCATGCTGCTCCGTGGGCGCCCATCGATGCTGCTCAGCCTCAGGAGACGCGTGGCGGTCGGCGCGGCAGCGGCGGTGGCCAGCGGCGCCACACTGCTTGCGACCGCCCGAGCGGAGCCGTCGCTGCCGAAGGAGCTGCAGGGTGAGCCGGACGTGGAGGTGTTCAACTGGTCGATGACGCACAGTGTAACCGCGAAGCGTTACTTCCAGCCCGAGAGCCCCGAGGAGGTGCAGCGGCTTCTCGAGGCGTGTGACGCGGCCGGCCAGCGCGTGCGCGTCGTCGGCTCCGCGATCTCACCCAACGGCATCGGCCTGAGCGACCAGGCGATGCTCAATATGGCGCAGTGCAACCGCATGTTGAATCAAAATGCCGTCAGTGCCGCCCTACTGGTGCCACAGTTCGCTCGCTTGACCTCCCGAGGCTGGCCCTCCAGGCACCGCCCCGGGGCTGCGGGGCGGCCGTGAGACCCGGCCGAAGTCGCCGATGCTGCGCCCTCCCACGCCCAGGTGCGACCGCGTGCTGGCGGTCGACGCCGAACGGCAGCAGGTGACGGTGCAGGCTGGTGCGCGCATCAAGGACGTGGTGGAGGCGCTGCGGCCGCACGGGCTCACGCTGCAAAACTACGCCTCGATCGCCGAGCAGCAGGTCGGCGGCTTCCTACAGGTGGGCGCGCACGGGACGGGCGCGGCGGTGCCGCCGGTGGACGAGCAGGTGGTGCGGTACAAGCTGCACACGCCTGCGCTCGGCGCGCTAGAGCTCACGGCCGAGAGCCATCCCCGCCTCTTCTGGCTAGCCAAGGTGGGTCTCGGCCTCATCGGCGCTAACCTCAACCCCAACCCAACCATAACCCCAACCCTAACCCCGACCCTCACCTTGGCTCAAGCCCAAAATATCACCATCACCATCACCATCACCCCAGCCCTGACCATCACCATCATCCTGACCCCACCCCTGACCATCGCCTCACCAAGGTGGGCCTCGGCCTCTTCGGCGTCGTGAGCGAGGTAACCATACAGTGCGTGCCGGCGCACCAGCTGCTCGAGCGAACCTACGTGCAGACGCGCGCCGAGGTCGAGGCCACCCACGCCGACAACCTGCGCAACCAGCACATGCGCTACATGTGGATCCCGCACACCGACGCCGTGGTCGTCGTGGCCTCCAACCCGCTCCCCGCCGGCGCGCCGCCGCCGGCGCTGCCGCCGCCCGCCTTCTCGGAGGAGGAACGCACGCGCCCGCTGCGTGAGCTGCTGCTCTCCCATGCGCCCGCCGCCGAGGCGGCGGAGATGGGCTTTTCGCAACTGCGCGATGCGCTGCTGGCGCTGGCGCCGCTCGACAAGAAGCACGTGGCCGCCGTCAACCAGGCGGAGGCGGAGTTCTGGAAGCGCTCGCAGGGCGAGCGCATCGATTGGAGCGACCGTGTGCTCGGTTTCGATTGCGGCGGGCAGCAGTGGGTTTCGGAGGTGGCCTTCCCGACCGGCACGCGCGCCGCGCCGAGTGGCGCCGACCTAGGCTACATGCGCGACCTACTTGCTATGGTGGAGGCCTCCGACCTCCCCGCACCGTCGCCAATCGAGCAGCGGTGGAGCGCGGGTAGCCGTGCGCCGATGTCCCCCGCACACTCGAGTGGCGAGGATGACCTGCACTGCTGGGTGGGCATCATCATGTACCTGCCCGAGGGCGAGGCGGAGGTGGACGCGGTGCGTGCGCGCATCACCAAGCGCTTCTGGGAGTACAACGACCTCTGCCGCCACCGCCTCTGGCAGCCGTATGGCGCACACCAGCACTGGGCAAAGATTGAGCTGCCCGCCGACGCAGCCGACGTGGAGGTGGTGCGCCGCCGGCTGCGCGCGCGCTTCCCAGTCGACGAGCTCAACGCAGCGCGGCGCGAGCTCGACCCGCGCAACATCCTGAGCAACGCGCTGCTTGACGGCCTCCTCGCCGAGCCCGCCGGCTCGGCCCCTGCAGAAAGTGCGTGAGTGGGCCAGTGGCGCACCTAGTGACCTACTTTTTAGTTGTCGTGCGAAGCCCGTATCGGTGCGTGTGTGTGTTCCTGGCGTGAGCGTGTGCGCGCGCGCAGTTTTGCCCGAAACTATAGTCTATATACCCGAGAGAGGAGCGCGGGGGGGGGCGAGCGCGAGGACGCGCGAGGTGCGCGTTTGAAAGATGGAACCACAGTATCGAGGACGTATAGGTAGACTAGGGGTATATAGCCCTATATACCCCTAGTCTACCTATACGCTGGGGTGCGGCGCTAACTATGTACCGCGGTGCGCGGAGCGTAAGCGCAACACCGCTCACGCTCGGCCCTGAGGCTTCTGACCCCCCCGCTTCAGCTGTGCACCCACCGCATCGTACACCCGGCTGTGCACAGTTGAAGCGGCGGAGGCATAGCTTGGCAGCTTT
>Ga0209302_10000758_pt1 | contig 18653 bp, 9 predicted proteins | sample ArcOceMetagenome_2_FD_187445 | JGI IMG/M metagenome (GOLD analysis project Ga0209302, IMG submission 187445) | Marine eukaryotic phytoplankton communities from Arctic Ocean - Arctic Ocean ARC135M Metagenome (SPAdes) (version 2) | ecosystem: Environmental > Aquatic > Marine > Oceanic | place... | reverse complement strand
ATGGCCACCATCTGTGGCAGGAGACAGGCCGCGTGGCGACCCGGTCGGTTAGGGAAGGAAAAGGGATGAGACGGGGCCGTCGCGCACGGCCCAGGACACAAAACGCGCCATGGCCAAAACGGGAGGGGCGGAGTACTATAGTGTGACATCTTTTGCTCTCACACTATACATCTTTTGCTCTCACACTATAGTACTCCGCCCCTCCCGTTTTGGCCATGGCGCGTTTTGTGTCCTGGCCGACATTTTCCCCCCAAATGACGAGCGGTCCCGCCAAAAGATGTCCCGTCAAAAGAGCGCGCGCTCGTTTTGCCCAGCCTTCAAAGTCACTGCGATAAATCGCCGGATGTGCTCCGGACAGCCCCACACTGAGAGTCGTAACTCCCACCTATGTGAGCGTACAAACAGACCGAGGGGGTTGGGGGCTGCGGGTTTTAACCGACTCGTGGTCGTGCTGCCGTGTGGCCTCCATCCCATCGCCCGATAAACCGCGTCGTGTTGGCGCGACTTCTCAGCTGCGATTCTCAACCACCAATGAAAGGTGGGGAAGCTAAGAGCATGTAGTAAAGAGGAAGCGGGAAGCGGCCAAGCAAATGGCCGGGGCTATGCAATTCTCCCGGGGGTAGACATCCGTTGTCATGCCTGTTAGCGTTTCACCGTCAATAAAGAGCTAAGTTCCAGGCGCCGTGTCGGCGGCCGCGAGCACCATTGAGGCTTTGATGACGGATAACCCCGCAGCCCGCCTCGCAGCGCTCGCTGCGGGCGGCTTCTTTCTTCAGGAAGCAGAGCAGCCCGAGCCAGCCACCACCAGAAGCTCCCGCCGTGCTCTGCTGGCGCCTCTCGCGGCACTCCAGCAGCGTGTGTATGCCATTCGTATCGCGGTGCCGAGCGACACCGACGCGCTCGTCGCGCTCGAGGCCGAGTGCTGGGAGCCGCACCTGCAAGCCAGCCGCACCGAGATCGCCTCGCGGCTCGGCGACCCAGCGTGCACGACCTATGTTGCGGTGCTGCGCATGGCCCCTCCTCTCGCCGATCGGATCGCCGCAGTGCTGTACACGCAGCGCATCGACGACGCGCATGCCCTCCTCTCACCAAGCCTGCGTCAGCCTGACGTCGCTGACCTCCGCTGCCCTGGCGGGCCAATCGTCCAGCTGCTGGCGGTTGCGTCGCGCCCATCGCAGCAGCACCTGCGGCTCGGTCAGGCGCTGCGTGAGCACGCGCTGCAGCTGGCTGAGCTGGGAGCAGCAAGGCAGGTCGTCGCAGTGACGCGCTGCCGCGAGTTCTTTCCAGCTGCCAACGGCCACACGGACGCGCAGTTCGACGCGCATGTGGCAGCGGGCCGCGACGCCGGCCTCCGATTCCACCTGAGCGTCGGAGCGGCCGCTGCCGTCGAAAGTCGGCCGTGGCCTCCGCCTTCATGGCGCACCGTGGCCCCGCAGGGCAGCCCTCTCCCCCACCCCTCAGCAGCCTGGCTGCCTGCTGTGACGCGCTCCCACCCGCCTCAGCGCGGCGGCGGCCGCGGGTAGCGACGCCTCCGCTTGCCTTCCACCGGCAGGCGCGGCCGTCGTGCGCGTGCTGCGCGCGTACCGCCCGGCTGACCGCGCCAACCTCGGCCACGGCGTCCTCGTCGTGTACCACCTTTCCCCTGCGCACCAGCCGCCCGCTGCCTCCCGCCAGAGTGATGCGCAGCTCCTCCCGCCACCCCTACTGTCACCGCTCCCATCACCCCTACTGTCACCCCTCCAGCCGAGTGGAGCAAGCGAGGTGGGAGGAGGAGGAGAGGCGGCGCCACCGCAAGTTGAGATCGCCATCTCGGTCGGCGCCATCGAAGCGGCCCTCGGCGTCGTGCTGACACCGGCGGACTGCCCGTTTCGCTTCGAGGTCTCCGCCGACGTGCCGATGATGGACCTGGGCCTCGACTCGCTCCAACTGCAAGAGCTCCACGCCGAGCTCGAGGCGCTCTCACGCGAACGCCTGCCCGCTGCCTTCCTCTTCGACCACCCCACCGCGCGCACCGCACTCGCCGCGCTCCGTGCCGTCACCGCCACCCACGCCGCCAGCCACGCCGCCGCACCGGACGCCGCCGCCGTCGCCGCCGTCGCACCGACCGCGGCGCTTGCGCCGATGCGGCACGGTGGATGCACGCGCGAGCGTATCGCGCTGGTTGGCGTCAGCTGCCGCACGCCGGGGCCGGGCGGCGACGTCCAAGGCTTTGGGCGTGTGCTCTGGAGCGGCACCGACGCGATCAGCCTTGCACCCATGGGATGGCAAGGGCACGGAGGCTTCTTCGACCCCGCACAGAAGCCGGAGGGTTTCGACCCAGCCTTCTTTGGCATCTGCGCGGCCGAGGCGCGCGGCATGGACCCGCACCAGCGGCTCTTGCTCGAGCTCGCAGCAGAGGCACTTCACGATAGCGGCATCGTACCGCTCGACGGCGCATCCGACCATCGGGCGGCGGCAGCTGCGGCGGCGGCTACGGGGGCGGGCGGGCTCAATTCAGCGGGCGGCGAGGGTCCAGCAAGCCGCTGGCCGCGACGGCCGCTCGACGACAGCTTCGCGGCGACGACTGCCACTGTGGTGGGGCTGTGTAATAACGAGTGGGGCGCGTGCGTGGCCGACAGCATGGTGGGCAGTGGCGGTGGCGCGCCGTACGCGGGCACGGGTGGCGCACAGTCGATCGCGGCGGGCCGCCTCGCGTACGTCGCAGGGCTGCGCGGCCCCAGCCTCGTTGTGGACACCGCGTGCTCCTCCTCACTCTCCGCGCTGCACGTCGCGCGAGGTCTGCTGCGCACCCGGGAGTGCGGCCGGGCGCTCCTCGCGGCCGCCGACTTGCTCCTCTCACCGCGCGCGATCGCGGTGCGCGGTGCGGCGGGCATGCTCGCGCCCGACGGCCGCTGCAAGACCTTCGACGCGTGCGCCGACGGCTACGTGCGGAGCGAGGCGGGCGCGGCCTTTGTGCTCGTGCCTCTGGCCGAGGAGGCTGGGGAGGACGGGGAGGACGAGCAGCCTGGCGCCGCCCCCGACGCCGCGGCGCTGCTCGTGGGCAGCGCGCTCAACCAAGACGGCCGCGCGGCCTCGCTCACTGCGCCGAGCGGCCGCGCGCAGTGCGCCGCGCTCGCCGCCTCACTCGCCGACGCGGGCCTGGCGGCGGCCGCTGTGGGCTTTGTGGAGGCGCACGGCACGGGCACGCAGCTTGGAGATCCGATCGAGATGGGCGCTCTGCTCAAGGCGTATGGCGACCGCGCGGGCGCGTCGCTAGTGGTGGGTGCGCTCAAGACCAACGTCGGGCACGCCGAGGGTGCGGCGGGTGCGCTCGGTCTGATCAAGGCGGTGCAGGCGCTGCGGCGGCGGGCGGCATCGCCTAACCTGCACCTCGTGCGGCTCAACCCGCTGCTCGGCCTCGAGGACACACCCTTCGCCCTACTTCTCCCCGCCAGCTGCACGCCCCTCGCCGCCAGCTGTGCTGGCGTGTCGTCATTTGGGTTTGGCGGGAGCAACGCGCACGCGACGCTACAGGCGGCCGCCATGCCATCACCGACCGCGGCGCACGCGGGCAGGCTGAGTGAGGCGCTGGGCGGCTATCGGCCGCAGCAGTACGCCTGGCGGTACGGCGCGTTGGCGCCCCGAGCCGACGAGGTGATGGAGGTGGCCACGGTGCGTGGGGCGCTGGTGGCGGCCATAGGCGAGGTCCTCTCGCCGGAGGTGGCCTCGGGCCTCGCCGACAGCGACGACCTGCTCGAGGCGGGCGTCGACTCTCTCTCGGCCATCGAGCTCGCAATCTCGATCAACGCGATCGCGCAGCGGCTCTACTCGTGCGCGCCGCACGCGCCCGCGCTCGCGCCGCTCAGTGCGGCGCACCTGCTGGCGCACCCGACCGTTGCCGAGCTGCAGGGTTATCTGTTTGAGCATATGCGTCGCCAGCTCTTCATCGACCAACGCAACCCCAGCCTCACCGCAGCCGTCACTGCTGCCACCGCCACCACGCCCGACACCGCAGCCGCACCCACCGCCGCTACCGAGTGGGTCGGCCACCGCCCCGCGCCCGCCACCGCCGACACCGCTGCCCTCGCTGCCTCCACCGCCGCGCCCGCCGCCGCCGCCACCACCACGGGTCAATGGCCGGCAAGCGCGCTGCAGCGCGGCATGATCTACCACCACCTGGCCGAGCCCGGCTCCAACACCTTCGTCGAGTCGATGGTCTGGCAGCTCTCTGGCCCCCTCGATGTGGCGGCCTTCCGCGCGGCGTGGGCGGCGGTCGCCGCCAACACGCCTGCACTGCGCTCGCGCTTCGACGTGTACGCCCAGCCGGAGCCGCGCCAGATTGTCGAGGCGGAAGTGCAGCTGCCGTGGGCAGAGGAGGACATGCCCGCCGCCGACGCAGCGCAGCGCGTCGCTGCCGCCACCACAGCGCTGCTTGCCGAGCGTGCGCGTGCGGCGTCGGGCCTGGAGCTCGGCCGCGCCCCGCTGTGGTCGGTGCGGCTGCTCCGTTTCGTGGCTCCGGCCGAGGCCGCGGAAGATGAGGGCACGGCGGCGGGCGAGGCGACGGGCGGGACGGCGAGCGGGGCGGTGGCGCAGCACCACTGCTTGCTCCTCACGATTCACCACCTCGTCGTGGACGGGTGGTCGCTCGGGCTGCTGGTCGACGCGGTGCAGCGCGAGTACAAGCAGCCCGGCTCTGCAGCACCCTCGCCTTCGCTGGAGGTGCTCAAGCCACATGTTGACACAGCGCCACCCTAGCTGTGCCGCCACCCTAGCTGTGCCGCCACCCTAGCTGTGCCGCCACCCTAGCTGTGCCGCCACCCGGCCGCCCCTGCGCGCACCTTGAGGGCTGCTCCACGCTGCTCTGCGCATCAAGGGGAGAGCCTCAGACCCGCAGAGCGGCCGGTGAGATGCCATGTGACCACCACAAGCCGCCAAGGTGCCGCCTGCACGCTGCAGGCTCTGGTGGCGCACGAGCAGCGTGTGCTCGCGCCGGGCTCCGTCGCCGAGCAGCATTGGCGCCGCGCGATGGCTGGCTTCCGAGGGCCAGCCACCCTTGTGACGGCACTACCGCCGCCTGCGTGCGACGCGGCCGACGCGGAGGTGGGGTCGGCGGAGGCGGTGTGCGACGCGGCGATGGTGGCGAGACTCAGCCGGTACGCGGCCCAGCAAGGCGTCACACCGGCTACGGTGTGCCACGCGGCGTGGGCGGCGGTGCAGCACGCGCTCGGTGCCCCTGCCGCGCGCGAGATCGCGTACGGTTGCACCTTATCTGGGCGGGACGTGCCGGTGGCTGGCGTGTCGCAGATGGTGACGCCCGCCGTCAACACGGCGCCGATGCGCGTGGCGGTGTTGCCCGCGGCGACGGCGGCGGAGCTGGTGCGCGGCGTGCATGCGGGGCTGCTGGCGGCGTTGCAGCACGCCGCGTACCCGCTCTCGTCCATCCAGCGGCTCTGCCCCGAGGTGCACGGGCCGCTCTTCTCTGCGATCGTCGACTATCAGGCGACCGAATGGGGCCTCAACCTCGCTGGTGGCGTGACCGCGCCGCCGCCGCAGGTCGTCGACCGCATCGGCACGCCGCTCTCGCTCCGCTTCGTGCGCGCGTCTGGCGGCGGCGACGGGGCGACGTTGCGGATGACAGTCACATCAGAGTTTTCGTTCTACGACGCGCGATTTCTGCGACGGCTTCTGGGCAGCTTGCGCGCCGTCTTGGCGAGGCTCATCGACACCGACAACGAGCCTCCGACCGTGGGCGACCTCCTTGCGCTTGTTCGCCCTGCGCGCGCCGCGCCGCTCTGGGCAGCTGGAGTTCCCCGCCCGCCGCCGCCCACCGCCGCCGACAAGTGCGAGGAGGCGGCAGAAGCTGCGCATGACCAGAGCCACGGTGTGTCGGTGCTGTTCGGTGCCGCGCCATGCACGGCGTTGCAGCTTTCGGCGGCGGGGCGTGGGCTCGGCGTGGAGGCTGTCGCGTGCGCCGCCTTCCTGCTCACGCTCGGCCGCTATACGAGCGCACGCGTCTTCTTGCTGCCGGTGCGCCTGACGGCAGCGGGAGCGGAAGGCGCCATCGAAAGCACAATCGATCGAGTCAGCACAACGTTTGCCGACGCAGCTGCCAATGTGGCGGCGCTGCTGGTCCGCGCCACCGCTGACGGCGCAGAGGCGGCGATTGGGCCAGAGAGTACGCCGCACACCAGCCGTGGTGGCGCGTGCTTCGTACGGCGCGGCGCCAAGCCTTTGAAAGGTGCCATCCGCGCGGCGGTGTACTGCGAGCCGCATGGCGTTGAGGAGCACCCGCAATGGCAATGGCGACTCTGGGTGTCCAAGGCGGCTTTCCCGCCCGAGGTGGTCTCGGGCATGCTGCAGATGTACGGCGGCTTGCTGCGCTGCCTGTGCGACAACGGCGTGGCGTGGGACCGCCGGCCCGGCGAGCTGCTGCCCGCCGCCGCGCCGGCGCAGCCGCTGGCGCTGCCGTGCGCGCCGGACACGCGGTGGCTGCACGAGCCATTCCTTGCACGGTGCGCCGAGGACGCCGAGGCGGTGGCGCTGGTGTGCGACGGTGCGGCGGGGGGCGTGGCGGAGGGCGCGGCGGCGCAGCAGCTGAGCTACGGCGCGCTCGAGCAAGCGTCGCGGGCGGTGTGGGAGCGGCTTGCGCCGAGCGTGCAGGCGGCGCGGGCGGAGGGCGGTGAGGGCCCGCCAGTGGTGGCGGTGGTGGCGGACAAGGGGTGGGAGCAGGTGGCGGGCGTGCTAGGTGTGCTGCGAGCCGGTGGCGCGTACCTTCCGGTGAACGCGAAGCAGCTGCCGCGCCAGCGCATCGAGCAGCTCCTGAGGCTGAGCGAGGCGTGCGCGGTGGTGGTGGATGCGAGGACGCTGCGGTCGGCGGCGTGGCTGGCGGAGTGTGGGCTGCCTGTGGTGGATGCGACGGCGGCGGTGGCCGAGGGCGGCGGCGGCGGCGGAGCTGCTTCGGAGCTGGCGGGCGGCGTGTGCGATGAAGCGAGCGATGCGACGGCATCGCGTCGGCTGGCGTACCTGATCTACACGTCGGGCTCGACGGGCGTGCCAAAGGGCGTGTGCTGCCACCACCAGGGCGCGCTGAACACGCTGCTCGACCTGAACGAGCGCTACGGCGTCGGGCGCGCGGACCGTGTGCTGGCGCTGTCGTCGCTCTCGTTCGACCTGTCGGTGTATGACGTGTTCGGGCTGTTGTCGGCGGGCGCGTCAGTGGTGGTGCCGCCGTCGGAGGTGGTGTCGCCGCCCGATCCGGCGGCCTGGCTGCGGCTGGTGGTCTCGCACGGCGTGACGGTGTGGAACACGGTGCCTGCGTTCATGGAGCTGCTGGTGGCGCACGCCGAGCACGCGCGCGAGCGGCTGCCGGCGAGCCTGCGGCTGGTGTGGCTGAGCGGCGACTGGGTGCCGCTCTCGCTGCCGGCGCGGATCCGTGCGCTGTCGGAGTGCGCCGAGCTGCGCGTGGTGAGCATGGGCGGCGCGACGGAGGCGGCGATCTGGTCCAACCTGTACGAGGTGGGCGAGTCTGGGGCGCCGGAGGGGTGGAGCTCGATCCCGTACGGCCGGCCGCTGCGCAACCAGACCATGTACGTGCTCGACGAGCAGCACGAGCACTGCGAGCCGTGGGTGACGGGCGCGATCCACATCGGCGGCGTCGGCGTGGCGCACGGCTACTACAAGGACGCGGCGCGCAGCGCGGCGCAGTTTGTGCGCCACCCGCGCACGGGCGAGGCGCTCTTCCGCACGGGCGACCTGGGCCGGCTGCGGCCGTGCGGCATGCTCGAGATCCTGGGGCGCGAGGACGCGCAGGTCAAGCTCAATGGATTCCGCGTCGAGCTGGGCGAGGTGGAGCACGCGCTGGCCTCACACCCGCTTGTGCGCGACGCGGCGGTGGCGCTGCTTCCCGCCGCCAACGGTCAGACCTTCCTCGCCGCCTTTGTCACGTTGCACGCCGCGACGCCGAGCGAGCAGCAGGCTGCCCCCTCCGAGGCCGAGACTACCGCGGTGCTTGCCTCCCACCTGCGCGGGCTGCTGCCGGCGCCACTGCTGCCCTCCTCCATCACGGCGCTCGAGCGGCTGCCTCTTACGAGCAACGGCAAGGTGGACCGCAGCACCCTCGTCCGGCAGCTCAAGCCGGCCGCCGCCGCCCACCACAGGGTGATCGTGCCCGCCGCCACGGCGAACGAGCAGTGCGTGCTGCGGGTGTGGGCGAGCGTCCTCGGTATCGCGCCCGAGCAGCTGTCGGTCGACGCCAACTTCTTCCAGCTCGGTGGTGACTCGCTCAACGCACTGCGTCTCGTGGCTGAGGCGCACCGGCAGGGGCTGCCACTGAGCGTGCGACAGGTGTTCGAGCAGCCCACGATCCGGCAGCTCGCCGCGCTCGTGCCTGATGCGGTGGCGCTGCAGGCGGGGATGAAGCGGCCGCACGGCCTCGAGCCGCTCTTCCGAGTGCGGCGTGGCGGGGGGGGCAGCATCGGCGCGCCCTTCCCGCTGATCGGCATCACGCGCGCCTACTACGTCGGGCTGTACCTCTCGCCCTTTTCTGAGGGGCTCAACCCGCAGATCTACTTCGAGTGGGAGTGGAAGGGCCGCTGCGACGCGACGCGGCTGCAGGCGGCGCTCAACGCGATGGTGGCGCGCCACGCCGTGTGGCGCGCCATCGTGACGGCCGACGGCATGATGCGCATCCTGCCCGACGTGCCCGCGTACACCATCGCCGTCGAGACCCAGCCTGCAGCTGCGACCAGAGAGCACCTGCTGGCAACGCGCACGCACATGGTTGAGCACGGCCCGCGCCCCGAGGCGTGGCCACTCTTCGAGTGCCGGATCTCGCACACCTCTGCCGGCGCGTCGCGCGTCCACTTCTGCATAAACCTCTTCATCATGGACGGTGCGCCGCCGCCGCACCTCGCCCGTGCACGCGCCGCCCACCTCCTCCCACGCCCGCGTGCGCCGTTCGCCTTGGCCAAGCCCGCACGTGTGCGCGCCGGCCCGGCAGGTGTGAGCGATCTGACCATGCGCAGCGAGATCAGTGCCCTCTATCACGACCTCTCCGCGCCATTGCCACAGCCGCGGCTCACCTACCAGGACTACTGCGTTAGCCTCTGCGGCACCGACGGTGGGGCGGGCCTCTCCGCTACCGCGCAGCACCGCGCAGCGCGCTCCTTCTGGTCGGAGCGCATCCCAAGCCTGCCACCGCCGCCCGAGCTGCCGGTGCTGCCCGCCGAGGGCGACGCCTCGCCGGCAGGCCGCTTCGACCACATTGGCGCCGTGCTGAGCGCAGAGACACTAGGCGTGTTCAAGGCGCGCTGCGCCGCGCACGCGGTGACGCCGACCAGCGTGATGCTGACCATCTACGCGCTCGTGCTCGCGCGGTTCGCCACGTCGCGCCACTTTCTCCTCAACATCCTGCACTGCCTGCGCCACCCGGTGGATGACGAGGTGACGACTCGAGCCGGCGAAGCCCACCCTTGCCCCGAGCCGCACCACAGCCCTCACCCCAAACGCCAACCTTGCGCAGGTGACTCAGCTGGTGGGCAACTTCTCGAGCTCCTTCCTGCTCGACGCCGACATGCGGCCGCGCCTCTCTGTGATCGATCACGTGCGGCGAGTCACAGCTGAGCTCACCGCCGACCTCGAGCACGCAAGCTTCTCGGGCGTCGAGGTGATGGAGGCGCTCAACAAGGCGCGCCGCACGTCTGGCGGCGCGGTGGCGCCTTTCGTGTTCGTGAGCGCGATGGGACTGGAGCACGCCGTGCGCGATTGGCGCGGGCTGGCGTTCACAGAGACGTACGTGCACGAGGCGACACCAGGCACGTGGATGGTCAATGCGGTCAAGGAGTACCCCGACGGGCGGCTGATGTGGGGCATGGATGTGATGCGGGGGCTCTTCCCGCCCGAGGTGGTCTCGGGCATGCTGCAGATGTACGGCGGCTTGCTGCGCTGCCTGTGCGACAACGGCGCGGCGTGGGACCGCCGGCCCGGCGAGCTGCTGCCCGCCGCCGCGCCGGCGCAGCCGCTGGCGCTGCCGTGCGCGCCGGACACGCGGTGGCTGCACGAGCCATTCCTTGCACGGTGCGCCGAGGACGCCGAGGCGGTGGCGCTGGTGTGCGACGGTGCGGCGGGGGGCGTGGCGGAGGGCGCGGCGGCGCAGCAGCTGAGCTACGGCGCGCTCGAGCAAGCGTCGCGGGCGGTGTGGGAGCGGCTTGCGCCGAGCGTGCAGGCGGCGCGGGCGGAGGGCGGTGAGGGCCCGCCAGTGGTGGCGGTGGTGGCGGACAAGGGGTGGGAGCAGGTGGCGGGCGTGCTAGGTGTGCTGCGAGCCGGTGGCGCGTACCTTCCGGTGAACGCGAAGCAGCTGCCGCGCCAGCGCATCGAGCAGCTCCTGAGGCTGAGCGAGGCGTGCGCGGTGGTGGTGGATGCGAGGACGCTGCGGTCGGCGGCGTGGCTGGCGGAGTGTGGGCTGCCTGTGGTGGATGCGACGGCGGCGGTGGCCGAGGGCGGCGGCGGCGGCGGAGCTGCTTCGGAGCTGGCGGGCGGCGTGTGCGATGAAGCGAGCGATGCGACGGCATCGCGTCGGCTGGCGTACCTGATCTACACGTCGGGCTCGACGGGCGTGCCAAAGGGCGTGTGCTGCCACCACCAGGGCGCGCTGAACACGCTGCTCGACCTGAACGAGCGCTACGGCGTCGGGCGCGCGGACCGTGTGCTGGCGCTGTCGTCGCTCTCGTTCGACCTGTCGGTGTATGACGTGTTCGGGCTGTTGTCGGCGGGCGCGTCAGTGGTGGTGCCGCCGTCGGAGGTGGTGTCGCCGCCCGATCCGGCGGCCTGGCTGCGGCTGGTGGTCTCGCACGGCGTGACGGTGTGGAACACGGTGCCTGCGTTCATGGAGCTGCTGGTGGCGCACGCCGAGCACGCGCGCGAGCGGCTGCCGGCGAGCCTGCGGCTGGTGTGGCTGAGCGGCGACTGGGTGCCGCTCTCGCTGCCGGCGCGGATCCGTGCGCTGTCGGAGTGCGCCGAGCTGCGCGTGGTGAGCATGGGCGGCGCGACGGAGGCGGCGATCTGGTCCAACCTGTACGAGGTGGGCGAGTCTGGGGCGCCGGAGGGGTGGAGCTCGATCCCGTACGGCCGGCCGCTGCGCAACCAGACCATGTACGTGCTCGACGAGCAGCACGAGCACTGCGAGCCGTGGGTGACGGGCGCGATCCACATCGGCGGCGTCGGCGTGGCGCACGGCTACTACAAGGACGCGGCGCGCAGCGCGGCGCAGTTTGTGCGCCACCCGCGCACGGGCGAGGCGCTCTTCCGCACGGGCGACCTGGGCCGGCTGCGGCCGTGCGGCATGCTCGAGATCCTGGGGCGCGAGGACGCGCAGGTCAAGCTCAATGGATTCCGCGTCGAGCTGGGCGAGGTGGAAGAGGTCCTGGCGTCCTCCCCTCTCGTCACAGCGGCCGCCGCGACGCTCTATCAAGGGCAGCTGGTTGGTTACGTCACACCGGCGTCCGATGTGCCGCAGGGAGGTAGCTGCGATGACGACGACCTCGTGCGCGTGCTGCAGGCACTCCGCCCCTGCACCCCCCCTGCCCCGCCCACACATACACATCATACATACATACATACACACACACACACATACACACATACATACATGACATGGACAACATGGGACATGGACATGGACATGGACATGGACATGGACATGGACATGGACGGGACATGGACATGGACATGGAACATGGACATGGACATGGAACATGGACATGGACTGGGCATGGGGATGGGCATGGGCATGGGCATGGGCATGGGCATGAGCATGGGCATGGGCATGGGCATGAGCATGGGCATGGGCATGGGCGTTCTGCTCCACCCACACCTGAGCGTTGCTCTCACTCACGCCTGGTTCCATTTCCCTTCTCAGGAGCTGTGCTCCACGGCGCTCCCGTCGTACATGCTGCCGCGCTACATCGAGGCCGTCGGTGCACTGCCCCTCAACTGCAACGGCAAGGTCGACCGCAAGCAGCTACCCGCGCCCTCGCAGGCGCAGGCGCGGCTGCTGCCCTCCGAGGGCGTAGTGGTGCCGCCCGCCACGCCGCAGCAGGCAACGGTGCGCGACGCGATGGCGCGTGTGCTCGGCACGGCCGCGGAGGCTATCTGCTGTGAGCGGAGCGACTTTTTTGCGCTCGGCGGCGACTCGCTCTCCGCCCTGCGTCTGCTCATGCAGATCCGCCCGCTCGTCGACGTCGGCGTCGAACAGCTCTTCCGCGCACCGACGGTCCACGGCATCTGCGCGCCACCGCTGCGCCGCGCCGCTGCCCGCGGCGGCGGCACCGCCAACGCCAGCACTCCACGCGCGCAGCTACGGCTGCTCTGCCTACAGCAGGGCGCGCCGGCGCGATGCTCGGCACTCGTGCTCATCCATCCGGCGGGCGCGAGCGCGCTCTGCTACATGCCGTTGGTAGGCTGCCTGCCGAGCGAGCAGCCGGTGTACGCGATCGACGACGATGCGCTCACGGGCGGCGCGCCCTTCGGGCTGGCGTCGATCGAGGAGGCGGCTGAGCAGAGCCGCGAGCTACTTTGCAAGGCACTCGGCAGCGCCAGGGGCGGGAGCAGCGCCGGGGGCGGGGGTGACGCCGGGGGCGGGAGCGGCGCCGGGGGCGGGGGCGACGCCGGGGGCGGCGACGGCGGCGGCAACGGAGGTGGCGAAGGAGGCGTGCGCAGCATCGTGCTGGCTGGCTGGTCGTACGGTGGCGTCGTTGCGGTGCAGCTGGCGGCAGCGCTGGAGGCGACGCCCGCGGCCGGTCTGCGTGCGCGTAGCGTTGTCATGTTCGACGCGCCGCTAGGCCAATCGGTGGCGCGCGGCTTCCACCGCGAAGGGGGCGTGGACGTGGCGGCAGGCAGCGACGATGACACAGTGGCGGCCAAGCTACGTCGGCTGCCGACGCCGGCGGGCGCGGCGGGGTCCTCAACGCTGACAGCTGCCGCCGACGCTGACGACGACGCGCTGGCACGCCTGGCGGCCCAGCATTTCGCGTTGTGCAACGCCCTTCTTGACCGTTACGCGCCGGGCCGTGTGCGTGTCTGCTGCCCACTCATGGACGTGCGGCCACGCAATTCTGAGTGTGTGTTCCTAGACTCGCTCGACCACCTGACGAGCGCGGCGGTCTTGAAGCGTGTGGTGGCGGGCGACCACTGGACGATGCTCTTCGGCGAGAACACCGAGGGCGCAGCGGCTGAGCTCTCCGCCTTCTTGAAGACGGCTTGAGATAATACGTGTTTCAGGATTGTGATGGAATGTTTTGCGTTTATCGCAACCTGCATACTTTATTGTGTGATGAGGTGAATATTTACGGCTTGTAACGACTACGTAGTGGTGTATATATCTGTATAGAGCTGTATATATGGTAGCGATCGGCCGTTCCGGCCCGGGCCGAATCACCCCCTCGAGCGGCCCCCATTTGTGGTGCCTTTTATTCATGCTTTTTTTGCGATTGTAGTTTCTTTCATTGCTTTTTTCACACTCCTGTGCACCACCCAGGACACTTTCGACCTTACCCTTTATATATGTCTGGACTAATCGATCTCGCTTGTCGCTAGGCGCTACCGAATTACTACCGAATAAAACAGTTTCAGTTCAATAGATCTAACAAATTAAATAAGAAATAGACTAGACTAGACTCAGGCTGTGTCGCGGGCTAGGCTAAGGTATGTCGCATAAGATTGAATAGCATCATTCTGCGCATCAGCGGCATCAGCCTGCGCTTGATTGGTAGTATCGGTGAGCTGCAAATCCATGGCAAAATCATCCACGCAGGCACAAATCATGCGACGAATCGCATAAATCATGGTGGCGCAGAGTCCCAGCAAGCAGATATGCAGTAGTACTTGTACAAGGATCCCGGCAAGGGTGTCTAGCGGGGGAGGCGGCGGGGGAGGCGGCGACAGAGGTGGCAGCGGCGGTAGCAGAGGCGGGGGAGGCGGCAGCAGAGGCGGCAGCGCGGTGGCGATTCCGTCTGGAAGCGCTGCCTCACACCATTCCATCATTATGGACCTCTCCATGCGCGGCACAACCTCCTTGACCTCACTCACAGTCTCCTTGATCTCCATCAAACGCGACTCGATGTCAAAGAAGCACGGTGCTGCGGAGAGTCGCTCATACAATCCGAGCTCCCTCGTCGAAACCTCAAGGCGAGCGAGGTCACCGGTGAGGGCGTTGGGTGCATACACGGTGCCATGTTGTCTCACTGACATGAGGTGACGTGCGTGTGGCGCATCCGCCTGGTAGCTGGTAGTTGGCACGTGCTCTCCCGACGTGCACTCTATACGCCCGTGCATTCCGGACGACGTGTTCTGGTGAGCTGCAAGCATTGGGGCAAACGGGGGCGTGGTCGGCCGGGAGACAGGGAAACGAAGGGTTGCGAGACTGCTCACGGGCGACGTGGCGAGCGCCAGCATGCATTCACATGCGCGCATCGCCCTCGTGGCCGGCCCTCGGTGGCCGGTCCGGTCCGCCGGTACTCTCACCGTTTGCATTCCGCACGACGTCGTACAGCTCTCGTCCGTCGTACAGCTCTCGTTTTCCCTCGCTCTTTTTCTTGAACTCGGCCCTTTTTTGGGAACTGCAGGAATGGAAGAACCGAAGCGGACCGGATTCGGTTTTCGAATCCAATTAATAGGTAGCGGGAGACATGGTACGCAACGATTAACAATGAACATACCTGTAGGAGTACTTGTACTACTCGTACAGGTACGATCATTGCATGATATACACTACAGCCTGATAGGCTACCTTCCCCGTTCCGGGGTGTGGCAGCAAAATCGGGCACGACTCTCAGCGACAGGGCCGCAAATCCGAGCTGACGAAACTCACGCGGAGTTCGTCAGCTGAATAACATCCACTGCCTATGTCGCGCTCGAGTTCGAGATAGCTGTCAAGCACTAGAGTATATCTATGCATCAAGGACGGGCGGGCTGGCTACGGGGGCCGCTGGTCCAGCGGCGATGTCTGGTCCCTGGGGTTTCCTAATCGGGACGATCAGGAAAACCAGCGGACCAGTCTACTACTAGCTATTAAACGGGTTTACGGCACAACCCCTCCAAAACCCCATAAACCAGCATCCTAAGGGCGCGAAGCCCGCAGGCGCGATTTTTGTGTGCTTATTCACACTTCACGGATTCGCACAACCGTATTCAGCAAGAGTAGATAAGATGTAGCGTCGCGAGTCGTGTAGCGTCGTGAAACCCAACAATCTTATCTCATCTTATCTCAAGAGTAGAGTACTACGGATACCCAAAAAATATTCCCTCGGCAGAATAACAATGAAAGATGCCCTGGAGATCTAGAAGAGCGACTGCGTGTCGGCTGTTACAAAAGTTGTTCGACACGAGACGTAACGACGTAACGATCCCAAAACTTCCCGTCTTCCACGCGCGGCGTGCCTGCGCCAGCCAGCGGCCAGGCAGGTCGCCACACCGTCGCCCACGGTTAACTTAAGTGCGGTCTGCGGAGCCGGAGCGCGGAGGGCGGAGGCAAGCTAGCTGCATGCACCCTTTTATACGACGTTAGTACCAGGTTCCAGGTACCAGCTGTTAATTACGGCCAACTTTTCGTGAATCCGCCACGGGCACTCGGGCAGCCCGTTTACGACAACATAAGATATATTTGTTTTTTTGCGAATGTAGTTTCTTTTGATTTGTTTAGAAACAACTGTCTCAGAAGGAAGGCCCGCTGCGGGGGATTGCATGGCGGCGCGTGGCGGCACGATGTATTGTCCTCGGGTGATGCTGGCCGCCCATTAGATAAATAAAGGCTTGAACCAGTCACCGTCATTGGGTCGTGCCATCGCGCGAGCTGCGTGCCGCTGCCACCGCGAGAACCCCCCCCTCTCCCCCCCTCTCCTAGCCGGCCTCGGCAGCGCGGCGCTCACCATGCGGCGGGGCAGGCGGTATCGCTCGAGGTGGAGGCAGCGTTGGCCGGCGTCTCGGCCTCGGCCTCGGCCTTGGCGCACGCGGCTTGAAGGCGCCCGTGTACTCCCCCGCGCCATATTAGCGCCGTAACGTTGGTCACATTGCGTTGCAAGCTCAAAAGTCGCTCAGGGCTTGCTCTAGGGCCTCTGCGAGCCCCAGAATATGAATCTAGGCTCAATTTTAGGTCTAAGGTGCATCTGCCGACCTTTTCCTGCAGGTTTGACTGACCACCCCGAGTGGTGGTCACCAGCCGAGGTCCGTCGGATCCGTCGACGTGGACAGTCCAGACCCACGAACCTCGATATTTCAGGAAATACGTGCCATTTGGCCGCTCAAAGCTCCGTGTCCTAGGGTGCAAGCCAGGACGGAGACCGGGCGGGCGGCTTCCGGTGAGAAGGCCAGGGCGCTGGGGCGAGGATTCGAGGAACATGCCGCGTCGTGTGATGTCACATGCATGTGCATGCACATGCACATGTGCATGCACATGTATGACATGTATGTGCATGTGCATGTGGCATGTATGTGGCATGTGCTTATGTGCAATGGTGTGCCGGCTGCCGCGGGATGCCGATGGTGTGTGCAGCGCCGCGCCCCGCGAGGTGCCGGGGCGCGGGGCCCGGGGGCGGGGCGACTCCGGCCGACCCGCAGCCCGCCAAAAGGAAATACCCAACAACATTCGCGCGTTCTTGCTAATGTAAAAAAAGGACCCGCAAGCTACTAATTATGTTACAGCCTCGAGCATCGATTTCGAGGTTGACAGCGATGCCTCGTTGTTTACGTCGCGTGTACCCCGCGAGGCATGGCGGTCTAATGTGCAGTCTTGACGTTCTGCGCACGCGCTGCTCACTCGCTGCTAGAATCGAGCTCCTCATCGGTCTTGCCAAACAGACGCTTCGCCACGATCGGCGTGAGCGCGACCGTCGGCGGGAAGCGAATGGGCGAAGCGGCCTTGTGGGCCACATAGGCGATGCTTGCTGTGCCTATATTCTCGGAGTTTGAGCTCACCTCTATGCCGACGCGCTCCAGCAGGCCTGCGAGCACACACAAGCGTGGTAAGATAGGCACTATAAGTCCGCAGGGCGGCCAGCGGTAAGGAGCCACGCACCGCCGACGTCCACGCCGTTGTCGACGAGGAAGTAGCACACGCCAAAGGATACCAGAGCCAGTGAGGTGGATGTGAGGAGATAGGCGCCACCGTACTGTTTCAATAGGTCGCCCGCCTTCATCATGCCTCCTTTCGCGCCATCCTTGCCATCTCCGCCACTCTTCAGTGCGTTGAAGACACCCGCCTCAAAGCCCCACTTTTTCGTGATCTCCTCAGGGGTGGGCTCGGCGCACAGGATCGGAGAGGCGCACTCGCGCCGCACTACTCTCCTGAGCCTCGGACTCTGGGCCACGAAACCGTGCGCCTGAATGCAAAGAGCTAGGCACAGCGCCACTCTCAGCCTGGACATATTCGACGAGACCTCCGCCGACCCATCAAACAGGGGGGATGTAATACAGCGGCCTTCATCTTCCCGCGCCGAAGGCCAATTTGTTGGCTGACCTGACCAGAGTATTTCCAAGTCGAGTGAAAACAGACGGCAGCATCAACCTCTCTGCTCCACACTCAGAGTTGCAAGAGAGTTGCCTCTCATGTTCCTATCTCCACGTCTCCGAGCCAGTTATCTTTCGGGCTCTCTCTCTCCCAGCCGGATCTCGGCGTCATCGTGCTCTCCTTGCACGCAGCGGGACTTGAGCAGCAGCCGCTTCAGCCGCGTGCTCTTGACGACGATCAGTCGCAGCCCGTGCGACCCGAGCGCCGATTCATACCGCTCGAGCAGCGGCACCAGGGTGGCGAGCTCGCGCGAGCCGTTGATGTCAAGGAAGAGGACCGAGAAGTCGCCGAGCGCTCGGATCCCGCTGATGTCCTCGGCGGCGCCCGTCGCAAACGTCACGTGCGGGAAGCGCGAGCGCGCCATCTCGATCACCTTTGCGCTCGCGTCGATTCCGACAGCGCGCGAGCAGCGGCGCGCGAGGAGGTCTGTCGTCACCCCACGTCCGCAACCCATCTCAACCACGGTGTCTTCAGCGGCCACGCAGTGCTCGATGCAGTGCCGATACTCCGCAAAGTTCTCGGTCACGCGAATCACAAGGCTGCCCTGAAGTCCCACGAGACGCATGTTCGTCGCGTGTCGCCGGCTGCGCAAGTGATACTCCATGTCGTTGGCGGTGGTGCCATGCAGCTGGGCGCCACACTCGCACACCGTGACACGGTCTCGCATCTGGTCGGCTCCAGGCCCACCTGCTCGCCTGGCCCATCTGCTGCTGCGCCGTCCCGCGACAAACGCCGCTACGCCGACAGCGACCAGCGGTGCGATGATTATTGCCGCTTGCGACACACGCTGTAGCATGCGTTCGGCAGCTCAGCCGCGTCGTCGCCGCGTCGGCAAGTCGTCGCAAGACCAGCCAGGGGTGCAACCCAGTGTATCCGTACTTTTCGGCGAGCTTCGCCACTCTCAGCGCGGCTGCTAGCTACCGCCTCAGCACTGCTGTGTGCATTTGGTTCATAGGAGGTGGGGTTCGGTGCTGCCGCGTGCGCGCTCAACGCTGGCCACAGCAGCCAGCAAGACAGCGCAAACACCCCGGCGAGGCGAAACCGCACGGTAGATGTGCTGGCGCGCATCCGGTTTGCTTGCCTCGCTGCGGCGCGGCGCTCGGCAGACAGGCAGACA
>Ga0209302_10000756_pt1 | contig 18691 bp, 33 predicted proteins | sample ArcOceMetagenome_2_FD_187445 | JGI IMG/M metagenome (GOLD analysis project Ga0209302, IMG submission 187445) | Marine eukaryotic phytoplankton communities from Arctic Ocean - Arctic Ocean ARC135M Metagenome (SPAdes) (version 2) | ecosystem: Environmental > Aquatic > Marine > Oceanic | place... | reverse complement strand
TAAAACAACGTCAGCGTTGGTGGCTATCCGGTCTAAACCTGTCTGCACTTTATCTGCTTCAGCTAACACAACGTCTGCATGTGTTAGTACAACATCAGCATTGGTTAAAACAACGTCAGCGTTAGTTAGCGCAAGGTCAGCAGCTGTATCTATAGTATCTTGGTTAGTTAAGACTAAGTCAGCTGCAACAGCTATGCGATCAAGTCCAGTTTGTACTTTATCTGCTTCAGCTAACACAACGTCTGCATGTGTTAGTACAACATCAGCGTTAGTTAGAGCTAGGTCAGCGTTGGTTAAAACAACATCTGCATGTGTTAGTACAACATCAGCATTGGTTAATGCAAGATCCGCACTTACAGCATTCTCGCTGACCAAAGCAGCAGCTGCAGAGTTAGCAGCAGCCAAAGCATTCGCAGCAGCCTCACTTGTGGAGGTTACAGAGTTTACATTGGTATCAGTATCAAAGCTACCTCCATCATCAATGGGGGCGACTTTATTATTCTGGTCTCTAAATCCCATATTGTCCTCCTAGAGTAAGTTGTCGTGCGCAAATGACATTGCCAAGTTGCTACCTTTTGTTTTACGGGTCATTTCTTCTTTGTTAAGTTCTTCTAATTCTTGGTCAAACAACATTTGATACTTCTGTATTTCTTCGTTATCGTTCAAGTAAATAAATACTTCCAGGAGTGCCCCGAATAAAATTATTCTTTCGTTCTCATCTCTCAGCCAATGAGTCGCTTCGCTGCCCACCCAATAGTCGGCACTGGCAGCAAGTCTGGTGTCAAAGGAAGCTTCTGTTTTGTCTGCAGCAGCAGAGTAAGTGGTTGCAACTCCACCAATGTCTAAAGTACCTAGCCCGGACTTCCAGTTATTATAAGTCCCAGAGTAGGTAGCGTTAAGAGCAGGTAGTCTGCGATAGTAATGAAGTTCCACCACATCCCCGCGCTTAAAGTTACCGTGAAGTTTTATTTCGTTTCCAATTTGTGTGTAAAAGTTAAAGCTCTTTGTACGACCATAGCCGTCGTTAAAGGTTCTTACATCTACTTTTTCGTTGTACACGATACCAGAGTTTTTATTCAAAATATCTGCATTTCTTATAAAAATAACTTCTATTAAATCAGTGGGAGCCTTTATAGAAAGTACAGCGCCACCACCTAAGAAGGCACTTGGGCCAATATCTGGTGTAACGCCCGTAACCCCTGCAGAGTCCAACTCTTCTTGGGATCCGTTTACATCATAAAGTCTAGTGATTTCTAGTGGCGGCACACGTAGTGTTCTGTAAGCTTTATCTGCTCCGTATTCGAAACACCGGGTCACCACTGAGTTAGAAAGAACTGAAACATCTCTGTTAGACCAGTCCCTAATCATTCCTGCGTTATCACCAGTGAAATCACCAGATCCTACAAATTCTACGTATGTAGCCATAATAAACCTCTATGTCATTACTAGTAAGTCTGGATATTCTGTTTTCAACAAATAAACCAATCTCTTTTTCTGTGCAGGATCGTGCATAAACTCTGGATCTAGTATATCCAAGTTATATTTAGTATTAAGCTCTAATACAATTACGTTAGGAATAGAGCACATCTTTTGATAATGTGACTTCCTATTACGGCCTGCTTCTTTTTCTCTTTTAACTTCTTCGATAGTGTCTGAGATGTTGCCTTCAACTCTCCAAGCACTACCTCCATTAGTGTCAGTAATCATTTGACCAGTAAGGTCTCCTGAAGCTGATGTGTGTTTCCATCTGGACATGCTGTTCCTCTGTTCTAAATTATAGTGAGTCTAACACTGTATGGAATTTACCATCATTAGTTAGATTACCCACTTGGATTCTGTATACAGTAGTTGCGGTAGTGCCTAAGGCTACTACATTGTGTGAAGCTCCTGGCCTGGACATATAAACCTTTGTAAGTTTACCTGTGCTTGGATCAACTTCTACGTGATTCTCACCTGTTAAACCAACAATAGACTCTTGCGCTGCCCCAATTATGGTTTCAGAACCAATCACTAATGCGTTACTGTTTGCTGTAATTTTAATTAGCATTTACTACTCCTATAGTAAAAAGAGGACACCCGAAGGTGCCCCCTTATAGTAAGTTTAAGCGCCGATGTTAGCGATTACACCCCAAGCGTTAGGGTTAGAACATTCAAGAGTAGTCTCTTCAACGAACATGCCTACTGTGGAGTCACCATTCTGACCTACGTCAACTTCCTGCATAGGACGAAGAGTAGCCATTTTGAACCACATTGGATCGTATACAAGTGCGAAAGCATCTTGGATAGATACTGCGTCAGCGGAAGTACCGCCAGCGCCTGTAGCTGTTGCTGCAAGACCCATGATGTAGTTAGGCTCAACCATAACGTCACCGAAGTCGGACATATAAATGTCTACTGCAGCACGTAGTTTGCCTGACTCATCAATGTTACGACGTACGTTAGAGCCTGAAGCGTTTGCTTTGGCTGAGAATGTACGACGGTTCTTTGGTGAGAGCATTACTTTAGTGGCTTTACCGCCAGCTTCGTAAATAGTCTGCATGATAGAGTCGATGTGTGACAACTCAAGTTCACCTACGCTTGCGCCTGTAGATTCTGTTGAGAAGTTGTTAGCACCAATACCTGCTTCTGCAGCTGTTACGCCTGCATTTGAGATACGAGCAGCTGTATCTGACCCATCTGTGGACGCAACGTTAACAACGTTGGTTGCCCAAGAGAATACACCGGACATAGAGCCTGCTGCGGAAGCAGAACCTGGTGTAGAAACGTTTAGAGAGTGAATCAAGTCAGCTTCAACATCGCGACGCATTTCTGTGCCACGCTTTTTCAACTGGTATGCATACTCATCTGCAACGCCTGCTTGGTCTACTGCACGCTTGGTGCCGGAGACTGCTACAGTTTTAGCGTTAATTTGTGTATAGTTACCGAGACGTGAACGATTACGATCTGCGTCTGCTAGTACTACACCGCCGCCTGAACCGTGATCACCACCAGTAGTCGTACGACCATCTGGAGTAACTGCGGAGAAGTCAGCGCCCTGTGAAACACGGGAGTTGCCTGGAGCTTTTAGCTCGTCTGTTTGCCACTCGTGGTAAATACCAGTAGCTTTTGTCTTACCGATTGAAGACATGAAAGGAGTCTCATCACGGGTAATCATGGAGATGAAGTTCGCTAGATCTTCTTTCTCGGATACCGCTGCGCTTGACGCGCCTGATGGGAAACGATTACCTACAGCAGTTGCTGCCTGGGTTGATACACCTGAGGTGCCATAACGTCCTGTTGCCATTTTAATATACCTATATAATTAGCCGAATACTGGCTTATCGTGTGGGAGCAAACTTTTTTAAGAACTCTATCTGATCTTTATTAGACGCATCTTTTTTAAATGCACGAGCTTTAATAGTCGACTCCTTATCTTGTTTACGTTTAGTCGGTGATGCAGCCTTTTTAGCAGGCATCTTTTTTGCAGGGAGCTTGGCGCGCTTTTTAGCACCGATTTCAACACCCTTTTTCAATCTACGAAATTCATCTACAAATTTTACTAAGTTTGGATCTGATACAGCATTCACTAAGGCCTCCGGAAGCCCCTCTTCCAGTGCGAATTCACGCACGGATTGTTGAATGTTATCATCCCAATCAGGAATAATTTCCGTAATGGTATCATTAAAATGTTTTACTGATTCCGCAAATTGTGATTGTTGTAGCTCTTGACGTTGCTGAGTCACTTGTGTAGCAAGAGCCTCTCGTTTATTACGAGCTGCCCAGTACTCAGTCTGTGACTTAGTTTGTTCTTGAATCAACTCACCAATTTCATAAGTATCCCCTTCTTTTTGAGCTGTCGCCAGCTTCTGAGAGATTTCATGGTACTTATTCTGGTGTTTAGTTTCTTCAGTGTAAACCTCATTAGCTACAATGCTTGCTAAAGTTTCAATTTCACCTAGTTTTTGGGTCCGCTCTTCTTCTAATGATTTCCGAGCCTCACCAATTTCACGACCTTGTTTACTGAGATGTTGTTTGGTAGCAGAACCAGCAATCCAATCTGATAGCGGTAGAGTTACCTCTTCACCATCAATTTTGTGGGTCACCATAATGTCTTCTAAGTCATCTAGCGCATAAGTCTCAACTTCGGTAGCCGCAGCATCTCCGTCTTCCTTATCACTTTCAGTCTCTTCTTCATCATCTGGTTCAACATCATCTTCATATTCGGCAGATTCTACAGGCTCTTCAAGGTCTTCATCTGTTCCTGTTTCTTCTGAGTCCTGAAGTTCATCCTCGGGTTGAGATTCTTCGGGGAAAGGAACTACACCAGCTTCCTGGAGTATTTCCGATCTGTTAAGAATGTCTGCGAGCATCTGATCTTCAGTACCGCTGTTGTCCAATACGTCATCCATACGGGTAGAATTATTTTCTTCAGCCATTATTCATTTACCTCCTTGTTAAGATAAGGGTTATCCTTCCCAAAGTTGGGGTTACCTCTTTTCTTTTTAGGAGTACTCTCTTCAAGCAGCTCTAGCAAAGCGGTTCGATATTCGAACAGGCTTCGTACAACTGAGGCGTCGTTTCTAATGCGACTTGCCCCGCTAATGTCTGCTGTGTGTTGGTTAATAAAGTAGTCAATCGAGCGTTCGATGTTAATCACTACTGTATCAATGGATTCTTTGCTGCTCTTAATCATCATTATGTTCCTCACCTAGAGTTTCCATCACAGGGATATTACGTCCCCGGGTCTCGATACTAATCAACTTCTCTTTAACGCTACCTAGCGCCATTGAGCAAGCATAAAGATGTTCTCGGCTCTTACTTTCGTGAGGTTCTGTTTTCAACCATTCAATAAAGAAATCTACTAAGATATCTCCATAGGCTGAGTCGAAGAAGCTGTTGCGAGTGTGTGCAGCAAACTCTGCTTCTTGTAGTGCGATCTGTGATAGACGATCTGGATGAATCTTCTTAGTCATCCGCTTGTCGCCTGCTTCTCTGTACTTTTCCATAATTTACCTTTATCCATCATCCGTAAGGGTAGAGGGAGTGTGGTGAAGAGGGGCCTATTGGCCACCTCCTCCCATAGCTTGTTGTAGCATCTGAACTGCTTGTGCAGGTTCGATACCTAATTTTTTAACCATTGCATCTAATGATTCTGCTTCTTGTCCTGATGGAGCTGCTTCGATTGACTTAACAATCTGATTAGCCTTCATCATTATTTCGTCCATATTTCCCGGAGTTGGGAGATGGTCTGCTGGCACTTCTGCTTTAATCGCAGCAGTCTTGAGACGAGCCCATTCTTGATCATGACGATCCAGTGCAATAGCTGTTTGCCTAATGTTATCTTGTAGTGCATTATCTGCTTGAACTTTTGTATAAACAGAGTTAGCTTCTGCTTGTTTAGCTTTAGATTCTTCAACACGGTTCTGAATTCCTTTAAGTTTATCTTCTGCTTCTTTAGTTTGTTTCTGAAGACCTTCTGCTTCTTTCAAGAAATCTTCTGTAGTATGGTCACGAAGATAGTTCTCTGGCTTGAGATCTAAAGTATTTAGAAGATCAAAGGCAATAGTTGCAATGGCGTCCGGTTTAATTAGACCCCCTGCACCTGATTGTTTTAACATAGGAACTAGTTGTGAAGCAACCAACATCAACTTATCCCTCTTGTTAGAGTTAGAGTTTTCACCTAAGTTGACATCTACTTCAAGCTCAATGCATTCAGGTAGATTCTTCAAGTCCAAATCAAGGATTTCTCCTCTACGATCTGACATGATAGTAACTTCATCCATGTTATCGCGGATAGTTTTAAATACACCATCACACAAACGCTTGAATCCGCCTTCAGCAAACTTTCGAGCAATGTGTTGAATACGCTTTTGGCTAGCGTTCATCACTTGGCTCAACTTCATTTCACTGTTACCAGAAACATAAAGTTCATCGTTAAGACCTTGTGCTGCCTTAGACATACCTGTTGCTTGTTCTTTATGAACTTGCAGGTGTTGTAGCAAAGGAACCGTACCTGCACTAATAGGGCTGGGAGGAAGATCTGCCACAGCGCCCTGAGGATTACCGTTAGTTGGGATAATCTGTTTAGGTCTCAGGTTCTGAAGTGCTGAGAAGTCTACTACGTTTGGATCTGCTAGTTTCGGAGAATAGTTAGTCAGATAGGTATTCTCTACAAAACCACGCAAAATTGCAGTGGAAGTAAGTGTGGTAGAACGTGTCATATCTGCTACAGACAATCCGAAGAACTCATAAGGAATTTCAAAAGGACTTAGTGAAGCAAGAGGCACATAGCTACAGTCTTCTTCGTGCAGAATAGTATCACCTGCTACAATGAAGTGCTTAAGCTCGGCAATACCATCACCATCACGATCTACTTCCATCCAGCACTCGGTTACTGCTACGTTACGGTTAGCTTCCAGCGCATCATCCGCATCAGTCATTCCTTGCCAGTAAGATTGGCCAGTTACACGTTTACGTACTGCTACGTCATGTGAGTATACTGTATGATCTTCTGAAGTTGTGGGCAGTACTGACCAGTCTTCCATGCCTTCTGCAATATCAGGATACATCTTACGAATATCTGAACGAGACATTTCTACTTGAATACCTACAAAAGCTGCAGTCTCAATACTGCTTGCATCCCGTGAAATCAAAAAGTTCTCTGGTGGTACGTTTTCAATCTTGACTCGAGACATGTTATAAGTGCGCTTGAGACGGATATCTTCATACGCATTAGTCATAGGGTTAAAGTTTAGTTCACCCACTACTTCAACGTCTTTGTCTGCTAACTTGAGGTCAAGTGCTTCTTCGGTAAGAGACTCGTACTCTTCAAAGCTAGTAGACATGTCTTCTACAAAATCCCAGCGGATAATAGAGTTCTTCCACAGCAGAGCGGATTTCACCCAAGTGTTTAGAAGTTCCCAACCGTTGTTCTTCTTAAAGATAGTGTAGTTTACCAGGTCAGAAGCATCGTTAGCTGCAGCGATAGCTGCTGGAGAGGCGGACCAAGATTTAAATTTTGCCAGTCGGTTATTGTTAAACATAAGTTCTGAAATAATTGCAAGGTAAGCTTCCACTGTCTCTGTAGTGTCAGAAGACACAATCTTAGATACACCGTTAGGGCTAAGATGTCCTGCAGGTAAACCCGCGTATTCGTAAGTAGACTGTAGTCTATCGTTGGCCAGCTCAGAAGAGTTTAAGAAGTCTCCTACAGAGTTAGCTACTCCGGTAGACACTAAGCTTACCAGCTGTTCATCAGTTACTTTTTCACGGTAACCAGTCATATAATTGCCCATATAGGCCTCCTATCTATCTATCACCCACATGGGTATAATTGGTTGGGGTTTTTGAACCGTAGGTACCCCAAAACCCAGAACAGCATGTGGTTCAGCTGTGCAGTCCGTCTTTCCCCTCTTTCCGCCATTCTTCGCGGTGAGCACGGACTAACTCTGGTTCCCTGATCTCGACTTCATTAGCTCTCGCTTGTGTAGCTGAGTTCTTGGACTTAGTAGTTGGATCCCAGACTTTGCCACTCTTTTGTTTTACACCCTTAGATGCTCTATAAACAGACATGGTTATCCTCCTAGATCTTTTTTAAGTTGTGCTAGTTCTTCTAGTTCTTCTACACTCAAGTCTGCACTAGATCTTTCTGTGGTAACAGATTCTACTCGTGTTTTCTTGGGTGCTTTATATTCCCCTAGTTCTTTAGCAATTTTAAAGGCTTCTTCTCTGTCTCCGTCTTCCATCGCTTCATGCATAAGCAACTTCATTACATCCAGAGGATCTTGTGCAACCGAGTTGATGGCTGCAAGAGTTTCTGCCATTTCAGCAGCTTTCTCTTTAATCCGAATATCCTTTTCTTTTCTTAGCCTGCGGGCTTCAGCGGAAGCTTTAACCCCTGCAGCCTGAAACTTTCTAATCTTCTCCTGACCTTCTTCAGTCTCAGGATTAATCATGTGTTGAGCAAAGTTAGCTTGACGAGGATCTTTCATCATTCTCTGACGAATTTCCTCAATCTGTTTACTTGTTTTAGCCATTAAATCCATTCCTCATTATTCCGGTTGACAAAATTCTTTTGCCTCCAGTCAACTTTATTGTTAGCCAGCTTATCAATATTAGTACGATAAGCTTCCCAGGCGATAGCCAGTGCCATAACTGTGTCATCATTTCTACCTTGAATAGCTTCTGTTTTACCTGAAGAAGTAGAGATATAAGTTTTCATCTCTGACAAGATAGTCTTAGAGGGAATCCAAATGTCTTCTTCTTCAACAGCATGTTTAAGCTGTCCAATCACTCGAGGCTTACTGCCATGTGTCATTCTGAAGCCAGGTGTTTGACCTTCCTCAGAGCTGAGTTTAGCTGCTTTAGTTTCGTAGTACATGTTAACGTAGTTCATCTGCTTGAGTCTTTGTAGGGTAGCGACACCCATACTGTTAGACTCCACTGCCATCAGTGCGTTGTTAAAGTAACGACCTAGGTAAAACAAGTGTTCACCATAAAGAGTAGGATCTACTGTGTTGTCTCTATACATGGCACAAATGTGACCTTGAGTATTTAACACAATAGCAGTACTGTAGTCTTGTTTAACCCCCAGGGCAACGTCTGCCCCAATGATGTAGTTGTCTTTCCAATCAGGTGGTATCCATATTTCCAGGTTACCACGAGGACTGTCATCAAAAGAACCTAGCTCTTCGTTATACAAGCGTAGAGCTACTGGTTGTACTGGTAAAAATGAGTTGATCTTTTCAGGATTAAATACAGAAGAACCAGACACCAGGAAAGCTTCCTCTGCGTTAGCAGGATACTCTTGTCTAAACTTGTCTACACCACCTTCAACGATCTTAAGTCGCCTCCAGTAGATCTGTTCGTCTGTTAACTCATACTTTTCTTTATAATCTTTTTCTTCAAAGGTTAATTCAAATTCTTCTGGAATATCTCTTTTATACTCTGCGGTTTTAAACCACGGAATAAAGATAGCCACATAGTCGGACTCCCCCGCTGCTGCCGCCTGATATAGACGATAAAACTCTCCGGAAGCCCCGTTAGCTGTGGACTCAATAATAACTTCTGTACCGTCAGACTGGGAAATACCTTGAAACAATCCCGCTAAGATCTTGGCATCATGTTGCCAGAATGCAACTTCTGATGCGTGTAAGATAGTGGGGGTAGTTCCTCGTCCCGCTTCCGGTGACCCTGCTGTGTACAAACGATAAGAGCCTACGGCTTCTGGATCGGTGTAAGCTGGGGTTTGAATCGCAATTTCTTTTGCGTTCGTTTTTTCTAATTTAGGTTGTAACCCTTTTTCCATGTTCTTGATAAGATTCTTACTCATCGAGAAAAGAGAATCTGAGGTAGCACTATCATGTGCCATCACTACAGATCTGGTGTGTTGCTGAAAGTAAGTCTTCCAAAACACTCTCCCTGCACAGAAGGTAGAGATACCTTGTTGTCGAGCTTTTAAAATAATAGCTCTAACTTTACCTGTTTCTTTTCTTTGTTTCTCTAACGCTGCATTAATAATAACCTGTGCTTCGTTAAATTCGAAAGGCACAAAACCTTTGGTAGCGTCTTTAGTGATAATTCTAATCTGTTCTTGTGAGAACTTTTCAAAGTCATCAGAGTAATCTTCAAGACTCTTTCTTCTCTTAAGTTCTCTTAGAGCTTCCAACTGTGCTCTAGCTTCCTTCTTCTGATTATCCATAATGTTTCCTGGTTGGACTCGGGGTACAGTTTTACCTGACACCCCGAGGCCTGACACCCACCCGGTGCAACGACTAACCTGTTGATTTTTAACCAACGGTTCCTAAGGTAGCGAAACTTCCGTTGCTGCAGAACGACGTGTTCGCGAGTGGTATTGCTTGTGTGAGAGTATTACTCACGAATTAGTGGTAGTGTATCCTCCCCGTCACTACCATCGGGTCACCGGGGGTTGTCCATTTTACCCCTAAGGAATTTCGCTATTTTCTTTGTTTTAGTGGTAGCCATAGTTTACCTCTTAGATTTAGTTCCTGAACACTTCCATCTTTTACGACTCAGATTCAGGGGGCTGTTAGGGTCTTTGGCTGCAGCAGGGGAGCGCTTTTTCTGTCCAGCGGATCTGGCACAGTAAGCATCTCCCTTTTTGCTGCTAGGCTGTACTCTTTTACTTCCATTTTTAGCCGTACCCGCCTGTCCGTAGCTAACTCTCTTGCCACTTGCCGTGACTTTTACTTTAGCCTTACCTTTATTCGGATCTCCTGCCATACTTTATCTCCTTACTTACCCATTACATTATTGTAATCTCTACTCATGAATCTAACTTCACTTTCTAACAGAGCTACTCTTTGTTGTAACTTAGTAATATGAGATATGCTACTAGCTAGACTAGCGTTTTCTTCCCACATCTCTTCCAGTTCTACCCAAACATGTTCTAATTCATCTAGGGCATCTTCAACATCTCTGCGTAGATTAACATTTTCTTCAATAGCCATTTTAGAACCAAGTTGACTTACTGTTTCTTCCAAACTATTAATTGTTGCGGATTGTTGAGAAACCCACCATACACCCCCGGCAAGCTGTGCGGCCATTGCTAACACTAAAGCTATAGGTAATTTAATATTATCCATTATCTTTCCTCAAACTATTCAGGTATAACTTCAAAACAGTATACTGAAGTAGTACTGTGGGTTATCAAAACTAAAGATTTTTCTTTAGCTTCTTCACACAATACTTCAGTTGTAAACTGACCTAACTGGTAGTGTTCCAAGCTGTTATTCATAAACTGGAACCAAACAAGAAACCACATAACTACCTACTCCCTACTTTACTTCTTCTGCAATCATTGCTGCGCCCCAGATGAGTCCGCCTGCTCCAAGAATAAAAATGGATACAATCAGAACTATACTTAGAACGTAAAACAAATGATCTCTTTTCCTGGCTTGCTCTTCCAAGGCATCTTTACGCCTCTTCCGTGCAGCCGCTTGTTCTCTAACAACAGTGTCCCACATACCTGGAGGCCCGTAAAGCCTGCAAACAGATCTGAGTTCTTCCATAGACTCTTTGTGTGCCATCTTCGCTTGTGCAATAGCAAACCCTTCTGCTTCTGTGGAAGTAAGGCGACCCAGTGGCCCCTTGTGTTTCCCTTTTTCAGCAATGTTAATGTCTGCTTCTAGTTTAGCTAGTTTACCGAAAGAAGGTAGAACGGAGCCAACATCTTTGCCAGCCTTGATTGCATTACTGATACTACTCGAAATGGTAGTTACAGCGCTGGCTAAAGCTAATACTTCAATCATATCATTTATTAACCCCGTTTAAATTTCAGTCTTACTTTTGTGAAGACCTTGTATTTTCCATCATCTCCCGGATAGACTTAATGTTCTCATCTATACGAGCCATAGTCACTGCCTGACTTTGAACAATATTTTCTAACACAATCAACCGTGATTCATGTCGAACAATTTCTCTCGCGTTATTTTCTATATCACCACTTAATGCTGCTATAAACCAAACTAAGGCTGCTGTTTGGCCTACTATGGCCAGTATAAAAGTAACTGGTATAGACTTAGATAAATGCCAGTCTTGTTCTTCTTTGTTACTCATTTAGTGAACCCCGCGCCAAAGTACAGACCTACAATGGCCGAGACTATATGTGTGTCAAGTGGAGTAATTACAAACCCGTAGGCTGACTTCCACTGAATTGATTCTTGTGTGTTGAAAATCCAATCGAAGAAACCACCTTGCATCTCAGTATAACCTACAACAACACTTATTTCCGGATACCAAACAGCTACAAGCTTTGGTAACACAATAATAGAGCCTACTGCAGAGAGAGCTATAATTCTTCTTGTCCAAGCAAAGTGAATATCGGTCTTACCGTGTTCCCTTGCCTGACTTACAGCACCAACAAGTGCCCTTTGATGTTCTGCTTTATGCTTATTGCTTTGACCCCACATAGACATTACGCCACCAAGTATGGTAGAAAACAACATGGTGATCAATTCTAGTGGTAATCCAAACATTTTTACTTCCTTTTATTTATCAGAGTCCCGCACATTCCTGTGGAAATCAATAATACCTCTTGCAATATTCTCGATTTCACCTCGATTAATCCCGATATCATTGAGTTCAGCATCAGTCAACATGTGCATCTCTTTAATAGTAGCATTCATATTACTTCTCTTTCGAAGTACCTCTGCCCACTTATTAACATGTCCTTTAATATTCATTACAGCTATCCTTCTATAGTTAACTCTCTGAGTCCAACTTGTGTAAAAAAATCCTTTTAATAGGGGACTATACACGCCGAAGGCGTTATATTGCCCTCAAAAAATAAAAATAATTTTTGGATCCAAAGATTTTACTTTTATGGGAGGAAAAACCTCTGGGGGATAGGGGGTTGTACTGGGATAGGGGGTATTGTTTTTTGTAGATTGTACGTTGGTTGTACGTTGGTTAGGTCTCTTGTGTGGATGGAAAATATTAATTATATATAAGGTTACCTATTATTTAACATGTGTACCCCCCTTTACTTGCGAAGTCGTCCTAGGCTTTGCTTGATTCTTTTACTTGACATTCTTAGTAGGGGCGTGGCTTCCTCCCGGCTGCGTCTCTTCTTGGTTTGTCACAAGACACTCCTAACACAACTCTGAAAGGAAAAACAATGACTAGAACCGAACTACGTAAACGCCAGGATAACCGTATGCGTAACCTGGAGAACCTCCTTGATATAGCTTGGACAGCGATAATTATGGGGGCAACCGCATTCTGTATTATGGTACTGTTCTACTGTATCTGGGTAGTAGCTTACGCTATGTCTGGCACTACTTTATAGCCGAAACGCCTTAGGGCGTCTGTATGGGCTTATCTCCATGCACTGATGAGGCAGATACCTTATATCCTGAAAGGATACACAATGACTAACTTCGTAGAAACACGTAACACTCGTGATGGCGCAGCTTCTGTATTGGCTGATGTACAACTTAACTGGGTTAAGATTGTAACGCCAGTGGCAGGCTATAATGGTGGGAAACCACAGTATGAGCTACAGATAGCCACAGATAACGCAGAGCAAGCAGCAGCTTGGTATGGTATAATGCCTAACATTAATATTGTTAGCGAAGGCGTTACTTCTTTCACACTCAAGCGTCCTTCTTTCTTAGGAGCACCTGCTATCGTGTGGGAAGATGGTATGGCTATGGATGTTGCAGTACGTAGAACTATAGGTAATGGTTCTCGTGGTGACATCAAGATCTCTCACAAGCAACACCCTAAGACAGGTCGTCCTTACGTTTGTCTTGAGGCTATTAAGTTGAAGGCACTAGTAGAGTTCATTGCAGAGCCTACTACTTATGAAGATAACTTCGACTTCTAAGTTGACTACATGTCCTCCTGTAATGGGAGGGCATTCATGTCCACTTACGGGCTATATATCTAGAAAGGATATACAATGATTAGAGAATGGAAAGACTTACCTACGGCTAAACAGTATGCAGTAGGAGATTATGTACAGGTAGCCTTATCAGATGATGAGCACTACGTTGTGCAGGTACTGTCAGTACATGATGGTCACTATGATGTCATCGAATACTCTGCGGAGGAAATGATGGGTGAACTTTACATGGATGAGGATAATCACAGGTTAATCGGAAGGTAACTAGAATGGTAAGAACCTTGCAGGGTTGTCCTTGATAAAAACCTTAAGGATAACCCTGTAAACAAAACATTAAAGGGCAACCAGGGTGTATTGGAATGTAACTGGAGGATTTCCTCCTATACATCAGAGTATACCAGGGGTAAACCGGAAGGAACGAAACCTGAGGGTTTATCCGGGTTGTCCTTGTAATAACTGAACCACAACACAGAAAGTAATAAGATGAAACATGAAATCAGATGCCATGACAACTCAGGCTATCTCTACAGTACAACCAACACAGGTACAAGCGTAAAGACAGCCAACATGCTAATCGAACGTATACTGACTAACAACCAGAACTACTACTGTGATATCTCAATGGAAGGAGATACTAAGGTATACTCAATAGGAGGTATCAAGTAATGCGTTACGCTATGTCAGAGCATGCCTGTGAACGAGCGGATACCAGAGGTATTACTTTGGAAGAAATAAGTGATGCTGTAACCTTAGGCAAAGAATACAAATCTAAGTTGTATGGAGGTCAACTGAGATACTACCATAAAGGTATCTGTGTTATTGTACGAAAGACTACCAAGGTCATACTAACTACGTACAGACTAGAACATCGTTGACAGCGATGACTAAAATTGAGAAAGTATAGTCCCCTATTAAAAGGGAGAATCCCTTCCCTCCCCTTTAGGTTATATATTATATATATATTATATAAGTATACTTAGAGTAACAACAAAGAAAGATACATTATGCTAACAATCATGATAGTAGTCACATTACATCTAGGTGCTATACAAGATGTAGACTATGAGTATGAAGGTACTATGGAAGACTGTATAACCAGACTTAACAGTAATATACTGGAAGACTATCTCTTTGATACAGGAGATTACACTTACTATTATTACTGTGTACCGAGGTTAACACAACAAGGTGAAGAAGTATAACTAACCAACATATCTTGAAAGGATATACACAATGAATATCAATGAATGTAAAGAAGTAGTAGCAGCCATCCTTAAGTACAATCTTACCAACAATGATACTAAGGACTTTGGTAGGAATATTGTACCCATGTTGGTATCCAAGCCTGGTATTGGTAAGACCAGTATTGTAGAACAGATAGCCAAGGAGGATGACTATCATCTTCTCACTATACCACTAGCATCCTATGATGCAGGTGAGATAGCAGGTTATCCTATCTTAGATAAGGAACAAGGTATTTATACCAGAGCTAAACCCTTCTGGTTAGATACACCAACAGATAAACCTGTTATCTTATTCTATGATGAGATATCACAGGCTCCCACAGCTAACGTTAATGTATTATCTATGTTAGTTAATGAGAGGAAGTTAGGTGAGCATAAATTAAATGATAATGTTGTTATTGTTTGTGCTGGTAATCAGATGCAACACCGAGCAGGTACTAACCCTCTTCCTTCTCACTTTAAAGATCGAGTAACTTTCTTTGAGGTTATGGAAGATGTAACAGAGTTCTTAGCCTACGGTAATAGCAAAGGTCTACATCAGTATATCTTAGGTTATCTACGTAATAGACCGAGTCAATTGTCTACCTTTGATCCTGCTGTGGATTCCTGTGCCTCACCCAGAGGTTGGATGAGAGTAGATACCTTAATTAAGATGAATCTGCCTTACAAACTAAGAAATGAGGCTATTAAAGGTCAAGTAGGTGAGGCTTGCAAGGCAGACTTCTTAGGGTACTTAAAGGTAGCTGATAAGATGCCTGATCCCAATGAAGTGTTACAAGGTAGTGTTACTACTGTGCCCGAGGAGTCCACTGTGTTGTATGCTCTGTGTGCAGCCCTAGCTAACCTTGTTACACCCAAGACCAGTAGAGTCTTTGTTGAGTACCTAACAAGTCTACCTAACAAAGAGTTTGCTGCCTTCACCATCAGAGATGCTCTACAGAGGAACCCTAAACTTAAAGCAGATAAACACATTACAGCATGGTTTATGTCTGAAGGTAAAGCCTTGTTGTTGTGATAGAAAGGAATAAGTATGTTATCTACTAATGCAATAAAAGTATATGAAATCTCTGACAAGACAGAGAACTATGTTACTACTGTTTTCCATCCCAAAGACTTTGTTAAACTCAGAGATGAACTGCTGAACACCATCAATATCTCTAGTGTTACTGCTAAAACCGCGAAAGATAAGGTGATAGCTAAGTTTGTCCTCAAAGGAGTTAAACTTAGAAGCAACCATAAGGTTGTGCACGTATAAGTGGGTGTCAAATACGTACATATAATCTTATTAAAAACAAGGAGGGCAATCCTGCTCTCCTTATTAACCCTTATTATACAGGAATAATAAAATGTTGACTGCCAGAGAAGCCTTATCCTCGTCTAACATGCATCGTAATAAACGTATTAAAGAGTTTATCCTCACTGCTTGTCTTAATGCCAGAACTGGTGTATACTTTGATATAGAGCTGACAACAACAGAACAACTAGACTTGACTGAGAAGGGCTATAAGCTAACTAAAAATACTGTTGGTGGTTTCTTTGTTGATTGGAGTAGCCCTAATGCTAAGTAAACTAGAACAACTATTCCTTGATATAAGAATAGCTAATGCTGAACACAAAGAAAAGGAAAACAAGTAATGTATTATCGTAAAGCTAAGATACGTAGCTTCTATCTCATGGACATGGATAACCTTGATAACGCCCAAGAAATGCTGAATCCTGAAAACAAAGACTACTACAAGGTACCAGACTCGCCTCAATACCACATGTCTGCTTCTCAAGTAAGAGACATGATGAATGTTGTTTCAAGTGTAGCTGAACGTATCGGGGGCTACCCTGATCGTATAACCTGGTGGGTTGAAGTTGAAGAATTAAAAGGACAACTAATAGAAGTAACTGATTATAACGAACTAGAAAACTACTAGTTAAAAAGAAAGGTAACTAATGAATAAACGTATACCAATGAAAGGCGGAGATGAGTATGATGCTCTCACTAAAGCCCGTAAATTTCACTTGTGGAAGGCAGGTCAGGTAAAGAAGATTAAACGTGCTTACAATAAAAGGTTTCGTAAACATAATAAGGAGATAGATAATGACTGATGTAAACAAGTCCATCAAAGTAACAGAGATAGAGGAATATGATGAGCCATGTTGCTGGTGCAACGATCAAGGGCCAGAAACAGATGATGGCGAAAGCCACCCTTGCTCTTTTTGTGGTAAAATGTCATGAATGAGGTAGGAACAATGAAAGTCTTAGAATTAAATGAGAATGAAGATGGTAATTTTACCTGCGTCTTTGATCTTGACGAGAAAACAACAGAATTAGCCCAAGAGTTAGGGCTTAAGCTACTGCTGTACTGTGGTGCTACAGAAACAAAATTAGACTATGTGTTTAAAAACATATTGGGAGAGACAGATGACTAAATCTTACTTAGTAATGTTTGAGGTAGAAGAAGGAGAGATGATGTACTCAAGTGCAGAGAATCCTTTTACTTACGAATCCAAACCCATTATCTTTGATAATAAAAACCTTGCTGAGTTACATGCTAAGCGCTATAACACAGGCATTGTAGTAGAACAAAATGACATTCGTCCTTTCGATAAATCAGAAAGGCTTCGTGCTAAAGTAAGAGACCTTCTTAACAAACCGGAGTGGTAACATGAGTAACTTTAAAGACGTTGATAAAGACCCTATCAGACTAGCAGAGTATAAAGAAAGACAGAGAGAAAAGTTAGTACTTGAAGAGTACTATCGACTCAGGTCAGATTATCCTGACGGTAATCACGGGGACCTGTTAAACTTAGCTACCCTTAAAATAAAACTTAGACAAGGAGGTGTACTTGAAACCTAAAGACATTATATCCGTAGCCTTAGACTATATGATCGGTGAGACTATATACTACCGCGAAGAGTTACAAGGCGAACTACCAGAAGAGGAAATGGAATGGGCTAATCAGATAATACTCTCACGTATGGAGGAGCTAGATCTCGAACCAACTGAGTCTGAACTCTATACATTAATGAAAATCAGAATGAAAGTGTGATACAATGGAAGCTCAACTGAAAGTAAGCAGAGCCTTAATAAAACTTGTAAGCAAGTATGCCTTCTATGGCTCTTGTGCGTTAAGGTTAAACATACGTGAAGACCCTAACACTAATACTATGGCTACAGATGGCAGGTCTATCTTCTGGGGTCGTGTAGCTGTAGATAAGTGGTCTGAAGAGGAGGTAATGGGGGTACTGGCACATGAAGTAATGCACGTAGTACTGTTACATCACCTCCGAATTAAAGATAGATCACACAAGAAATGGAACATTGCTACAGACTTTTCTATCAATGAAACATTAACACAAGATGGATTCAAGTTACCTGAAGGTGCCTTGTTAGATGCTGATCACCGTAATAAAAATGCAGAGAAAGTATATGATGAGATTAAAGATAACTACTATGAGGACCCTGAGTGGGGTTATGTAATGGAGCTGTCTGACGAAGAGGGTAACCCTATTACTGGCGACGCTAAAGACAAGGCTATTGATGATGTCAATGAGATGATAGCCTCTGCTGCTGATGCTGCTAAGAAAGCAGGGCAGACTATGCATGGTAGCATTGAAGAGCTTGTTAAGAACGTAGGTACACCTAAAGTTAATTGGCGGGCCTTTCTACGTACACACCTTATGAGTAAGAAACCCGAAGACTACTCTTGGGCTAGACCTAATCGTAAGATGTTATCTGCGTTAGACTTGTACTTACCTTCAATGGTATCTAATGCGTTAGGACCTATCGCTGTAGTAATAGACACCTCTGCTTCTGTAAGTAAAGAAGAAAGAGAAATATTCTTAGCAGAACTACAGTCTATCAACGAGAGTATGCAACCTGAGTCTATCAACGTTATCTGTGTTGATACTGATGTAGCTATCTGTCATAGCTTTACACCCTATGATGATATAACAGAACTAGAACTGAAAGGAGGTGGTGGTACTGATATGAATCCTGGTTTCAAGTACGTTACAGAGTGTTTACCTGAAACAGAAACCTTACTATGTTTTTCTGACTGCGAATTCTGGTCGTGGCCTGAAGAACCTGAGTTGCCTGTAGTATGGCTC
>Ga0209302_10000755_pt1 | contig 18701 bp, 23 predicted proteins | sample ArcOceMetagenome_2_FD_187445 | JGI IMG/M metagenome (GOLD analysis project Ga0209302, IMG submission 187445) | Marine eukaryotic phytoplankton communities from Arctic Ocean - Arctic Ocean ARC135M Metagenome (SPAdes) (version 2) | ecosystem: Environmental > Aquatic > Marine > Oceanic | place... | reverse complement strand
CGGCCAGACAGGGCCCCTCCCCCGAAGAAAGGCACCCGGTATACCCTCAAAGATTCAATTGGTTTGAATCCACACCCAGAAACGCTCCGCGACTACCGATCCAAACCAACAATCATACAACTAGTGGACCACATACGCACGTAATGTCTAACGAAAATAAATTCCCATTGAAAAGTGAGAGTTCTGCTGCATTGGGGAGAACTCTCACTTTTCGCTCCCCCTTATCCCCTCCCCTCCCTACTCTTTCTGCACTTTTTCTCTCGGGGTAGGCTTCCCCTAACAGTAGTTAGCTGGGGAAATATATATATTAATGCGCCGGAGGGGTGCCAACAAAATTTACTCACCAACTCGGCGCGCTCCAAACATGGCGCGCCGTGCGCTTTACACTGTTCAGCGTCGCGCTCCGTTCAGCCTAGCGCTCAAGGGCATCCCGTCGCTGGCCGAGCCGCTTGGCGCCGCACTGTGGGCCCAGTGGTCCTACGGCTTCCCGATCGTTCCGAGCCAACACGGCATGCAGCTCACGCACGGCTTCCTGCACTACCCGGCAGGCATGCAGCCGCTCGCAGCGCACCACATGCTTACCCTCCTCCCGAGCGGCGTGCTGCTCGATCCCTTCGTGGGAGGTGGCACCACGCTCGTCGAGGCGTTGCGGGGCGGCCGTCACCTCTCGCCGATCGGTGCTGACCTCTCCCCTCTCGCGATCTTCGCGTCGGCGCACCACCTGTGGCCCGCGTCAGACAGCGAACTCGCCCAGCTGCGCGCGCAAGCGCGCACCGCGCTGCAAGTGGCAGGCCAGCTTGGCGAAGGTGTGCCCGCGTCAGACGCCGAGCCACTCGGACGGAGCCCTCACCGCAGTGGTGACAAGGCGCACACGGTCCGCATCGGTGGCCTGCTGCTCGAGCGCGATCGCGGCGGTGCTGGGAAGGGTACGTGGCGGAAGTGGGAGGAGCTGCGCGCGGAGATAGAGAGGCTGACCGCCGATGCCGACACGCCCGCGGGTGGCGCGGCCACACCGGCGCCGCTGTGGTTTTGCCTGGCGGCGGCGCAGCAACGCAGCGTGCGCTACCGCCTCTCGTGCCCCCTTGCAAGCTTCGAGGCGACGGTGCTCGCCTACGAGGCTGCGGTGCGAGAGCTCAGAGCCGCACTACCGCTGACGCCGCCGCTGCCGCTGCCGCCACTCGCACCGCCGCTGCCGCCGCCGCCCGCGCAGCCGCCCGCGCAGCCGGCGAGATTGCTGCTCGGCGACGCGAGATCACTCTCGCTCGAGGCACGCGGCTTGCCTCTTGCCGACGCCGTGCTCACGAGTCCGCCCTACGCTGCCGTGTATGACTACCTTTCGTACGCGCGCGGGGAGCGCGCGCGGCTGTGCGCGCGCGGGCGCGGTGGCGGTGGCGATGGTGGCAGTGGCGACGGCGGCGGCAACGACTGTGGCGATAGTGGTGATGGTGGCGGCGGCGATGGCAGCAGCGGGCAGGGCGGCGCCGCCGCGGCCGCCATGGTCATGGGGGTGCGTGGGACACCTGCAGCGCGTGGCGAGTGGCCGGAGGCATGGAGCTCGGCCCGCGAGATCGGCGCGCGCAAGGTAAGCCTCGAGGCGATGCACTAGCACACCACACGAGATACACACGAGGTAACACCACACGAGATACACCACACGAGATACACCACACGAGACACACGAGATACACGCACACACGAGGTGCCACTTGTACACACGGCCACTTGCATGCACGGCGGCCGAATTCGTGAGCTGTGCGGGTGGTGGGGCGCCGGAGGTGGGTCGGTGCGGGGCGACTGCTGCTTTGCACGCGGCAGGCGCTGCGTCGCGTCGCGCGCGGAGGGCCACTGGCGTTCGCTGCGGCGTGGGAGGCTGAGCAGCGGGACTGGCTTGCTACCACGCGTGCCAACCTCCGCCGCGGTGGCCGCGCCGCGCTCATGGTGGGCGACGGCGAGGCCGGCGTCGACGCGCTAGCGAGCACCGCCACTGTTGCGGAAGCGGTTGGGCTGCGGCTGCTTGCGTCGGCCACCATTGCGTCGACGGTGCACTCCCGCGGCGCGCGCCACAAGGGCAAGCGGCGGCCCGAACACACGCTGCTGTTTGAGGCCGTCTAAAAAAGGGTTAGAGGCGTTGGATTTTGGGCTCCCGCTGGTTTTCTCCTGAACAGGTTTTCACCTTGGTGATATGGTACCTGCAGCATGACCTGCAGCATGACCTGCAACACGCGAACCGACCGCTGTGTCACATCAAACGTGGCAACTCGGCACTGTCGCTGAACAACGCGATGGCCAAGTGGACCTCTGGATTTCAGCTGCGAGACCTCGAGGCGCCCAATGCGCTCCTCGAAGTGGCCACTAGGCGCGCCCGCGGCGGTGATCTCATCTTCCTCGCCACTGGGCCAGATGCTACCTCGCTGGCGATGGCTCAGAATACGGTGCACATGCTGGGCCGACTGGGGCTCCAAGGCAACGCCGTGCTGCTGGCCGACTCGCTGGAGACTTGGTTTAGCTAACCCCAACCCTAACCCAAAATCGTAGCCTAACCCTAATCTAACCATCCCTCACCCTCACCCTCACCCTAACCCAACCAGCGAGCGCGTGGGCGAGCGCATCTTGGGCGCGGATGCCTGCTTCTGGACGAGCCGGATGCTGGGTGTGCGGCCCAGCGACTCGATCAGCCTGCGCAAGCACTGGGACTGGCGCTTCCGCTTCTACTGGGCGAAGAAGCACTACGTCGCCGAGCTGCTTCGGCTCGGCTTCTCTGTGCTGCAGGCGGACACCGACACGGTCTGGGCGCACGATCCCTTCCCGTCGCTGCACGATATCTGCCGCGCCACCAACGCCTCGCTGGTCGCGCAGCAGGACAACCCGTTCGACACCCCAACCCTAACTCTAACTAAACTCTAACCCTGACTCTGACTCTAACAAATACCCTGACCCTAACCCTGACTCTAACAAATACCCTGACTACTCTAACCCTTACCCTAGCCCTAGCCCTGACCCTAACCAGGACGGCCCGTTCGTCAACGCCGGGCTCTTCTATGCGAGGCCGGGTCGCGCGTCGCAGCTGATGCTGGAGGAGATGACCTGGAGGATCGGCCTCTTCCAAAACCACCCCGAAGTGCTGCCGCGCCTGGTGCCCTTCGCAGAGTTTATCGCGCCACCCTTTTACGCCAATTCTGATGACCAGACCATATTCAACGACGTATCACAGCCGTGTCGACGTTCACGTCATGCCGCAGCCGTGCCGTACACGTATACGGGGTACGCGTATACCGGCCTCCTGGGTACCGTGCGTACTCCTGAGGCGCAGGGCAGCTTGGATGCCCCGGCGGGGGTACGGCGGGGGCCACCACACTGTACGTGCGCCTCGGGCGTGCCGTACGTCTGCATACCGTGGCACCACAGGTCATTATCTCCGCGACCCTCGGCAGCCGCAGCTTCCTCGGCAGTACCGCGCGCTTCGAGGCGCGCAGCGGCCACAACGACCAGCACGGCCCCGAGTGGGGCACGCTGCCCGAGGCAAAGCGGCACCAGCAGCAAATCCACGAGGTAAAGCTCCAGCGCCGCGTTTGGAGGGGGTTAAAGTTGCCGTGGGTGTCGGGCGGACGTCTCGGTCCCAAGATCAACACCGTACCGATTGGGTTTGGCGAGACGATCGCCCTCGCGCCAATGGAGCTCTTCGGCCATTTGAACACGGGCGGCGCGGCCAGCCTGGTCAAACGCCTCCTTGGCGGTGCCCGAGTTCCGCTCCTGCGCCTCCTCACAGGGCACGCCTGCAGGCTGCTCGGGGTGCGCTGGCGCTAGGGCGGCGCGGCACTCGTGGGATAAAGAGGCCTGACCATCGCACTCCCGGCCTTGCCTCGGTGCTCGCGCTTTTCCTAGTCGCCGAGCCCGCTACGCTTGAACCATCCAGGCGCGGCGGAGCTGCTAGGGACGGCGGTGCTGCACCTCGCCGCCAAGCCGGGATTCTCTCTCAAGCGAAAGTACCTCGAGTCCAAGGGCCTGTGGCAGACCAATGCGCCCTTCGACAATGCAACGATGCCGCCCGAAGACGCGCAGCTGGAGGCCACGCGCGGTGTCGCGCGCTTTAACGCGACTTTTCTGGAGTTGCAAGGCCGGCGGCCGGCTCAGGGGGCACGCAAGAAGGAGCTCAAGGTAGGGCGCAAGCATGCAGGGGCGCAGCAGGCGGGGCAAAGAGGACGGCAAGGAGGAACACAAGTAAAGAGAGACGCTGCGAGGGAAGCTCAGGGAGAAGCGAGCTCGCGGACGGCGCCACGCGCCCTGATCCCCTGAACCGGGATATCCTAATATCTTCCGGCGACCGACCGCTCATGCCGACCGCTACGTTACGCCTGCGGTAAGGTACCGTAACGCTAGCGGCAAGGCGCACGTTCGGTACACGTTCGGTTCCCGTCGTCAATCTTTTGCCATTCTTATGAGAATCTCCCCGGCTCTCGCTGGGTTTTTTTGATGTTGCAAATGTAGTCACTAGTCTCTGAAGGAAAGTCTAACGGCGCCTGAGGGAACAGCAACAGGCACAGTGACCATTACGCACACTTAAGGTGGTAGACTCGGGTTTTCTCTTAGAGGGGCGTGTTTAGAAGGGTTGGCGGAGCCCACACCAAAGGAATTGTGTATACACAACACCTTGGTGTGGGTAGAATCTACTGGTGTTTGTTTTCAGAGCCTGGCTCGGCGATCTAGGTACTCAATTCGGCCGTTGAAGTTTGAATGTGATTGCTTCCTCACTCAAAACGCGTTTTCGAGCACCGGAACCGCTCGTCATTTGGGCCCAACTCCACGCGGCCGGCTCAAATTTGGCCGTATGCTTGCGTGCCGGACCCGAACCGCTCGGAACCGTCGCGTGAAGGACGTGCGTCGGTCTGTAGCCGGGCCGTTGAGCGCTGCTTCCGCGCGATATCTGCCGATTGGCGATTCTGACTTTGGGGCGGTAAAACCGCGATTTATCGAATCAAATGGCGACGTAGAATCGCTCCCCAACCTGTTATTCTAGTGAATTCCCCCCGCGAATTTACTCACAGGCGACGGGCGTGAAAAGTCTATGCAATAAACCTCGATTTTTCGGATTTCACACTGGGAAACCCGAGAATACAACCTTAAGAGTACGCGCCTACGCGCATCTAGTAGCAGTAGAGCTTTTATATAGGAGTACAAGCATATGCGTGTTGTCCAACATGATATATTTTGTAGGTCGTACTTTGGCGGCTTGTACGTTGTAGGTCGTACTTTGTTACAAAATATATCATGTCTTGACGACACAGCTAGATACGCACCGTTCAATGCTATTTGACAGGATAACTCTGTCTCTGCATGTGTCTCTGTCTGTCTTTCTTCAAGAAATCTCTCTGTCTCTTAAAAATTGCGCGCGCCCGCGCGCTCACACCATTGAGCGCTCAACTTGTATACTCTCATTATAAAAACGAAGCGAGAGATGCTGGAGAGATGGAAAACAGTTGAAAACCTGCCGATTTGGCAACGCTCGAGAGTCATGAGGCGGCGACCTACACGTAAAGCCGTGTCCCGTGAAGCGATGGCCATGGTCCGTCATCTGGTGTGATTGCCGAAGTCCACCCTCGAGGGAATTGCTTTCGTACCGCGACTCGAGTTACGAATCTTGTGCAAAGGCGTCGCGTGCTGGTGCAGCAGGGCACGCATGGCGTTTGCCGCGCGCTGGTCCAGCGCCAGAAGCCCGTGAGCTGTCAGGTGTTCACCATCACAACTAAATGGGAGGTCATCCATGTCGACCATTTCTGTTCGGGGCAGCGCCGTCGCCACCGCCTCTTGGGCGCTCCGAATTATCCTGTACCCCTCGCCCCTTTGTGCGACAACTAGTGCGATATCGGGGTTTCCAGTGGCGTTCACGACCGTGGCTCGTATAAGGCCGAGGTGGAGCAGCCAAAGCTCGGCAGTCAGCGGTCCTTCCTGGCGTCTGCTTCGCCCTGCACCCAAAGCATGCCAAGAACGGAGGCGCAAACGCTGGTATCGAGTTCCGCAAAAGCGGGTAGGCCACCACCGCGTATCGAATCCCGCACAAGTGCCTCGAAGTAACCGGGTATGTTCTTGCTGGTGGTCGAATTCTCTGGCTGGACCCACGAGCGGACGCCAGAGGCAATCACGGCAGCCTTGACGATGCCCACGCGATCAGGAGTGGTCGAGGCGCGCCCAGGGCCGCGTGTAGCACTTGGAACCCGGAGCATATCGAGAGCGAAACTAGCTTCTGCACCCGGCCTGCCTATAGTGCGTCCAGGTCCAAATATGCCAACCCTTGTAGCTGTCGAGCTGGTGGCAGAACATGTGCTGCCTTCCGAGCGGCGTGTAGCGGCTCCACTGCTAGCACTGCGGACGGCCAGATGAGCCTGGCATGCCAAAGCCTCAGACACGTGCTGATGACCATGCGCTCTCATTGACGGTGGCGCGAGGCAAATCGCCGCCCATGCCGAGCGCATTCGACTGGCCAGCGACAATGAACGTCGGCATGCAATTTGACGAGCAGTTCCTCGTGTGTAGTGCACGCTTGCCCTCGCGGGTCGTTGATGGTGTCGTCGCGATTCCGAGCTCATGCGTCGCGAGCTCATGCGTCGCGAGCTCTTGCGTCGCGACGCTCATGCTCGCACGCGCGCTCTGTTGGCACCGGGGCGGCGGCGAGTAGGCGCGCGCCGCGTCAGTACTACGAACGCTATCGATGGTGCTGCGTTTCATCCCTCGGCGCAAGTTTTATTCAGGGTCCGAGCCGAGACTGCTCGACCCTTGCCCACCCCAGCGTCCCACCAGTTGTCGCGCGAGAGAAAATGAGCCTCGCGGTGACGCAGTGCGTTGAAACGGCGGACTCCGAGCTGGGGAGAGTCGTAGAGATGCGCCCTGGTTGGCTCAAGACAGCGTACGCTCAACGCGGTGATGCGTTGACCAAGCTGAATGTGGTCGCGTACGTGGATCAGATAGGCATGCCTGCAGCGGAACAGCCCAGCGAGCCGCCGATGGTGAACTACCGCTACTACTTCGATATGCCCAAGTTCGCCGAGCTCCGAGCTGCCTCAGAAACAGACCCAGCCGTCGACCTGCAGATCACTGCAGAGATGCAGGCAATGCCAGCTGGGGCCTGCACTCCCTCCTGGTTTCTCAAGCAGTACCAACTGAAGGAGTGTGGACTCTGTGGCACGCGTGAGGGCAAGCTCTCGATTTGCAATGGTTGCCGCAGCTTTGTGTACTGCTGCTCTGAGCACCAGGCCACTCGCTCGCTTCTAACTGAGCTTCGGTCCACAGAACCGGACCCACTGCCCACCTGTGCATGACGCCCTGCTCCCCTTCGCTCCGCGCACCAGGTCGCCGACTGGAAAGCCAAGCACAAGTTCGTCTGTTTGAAGAGGAAGGAATGGCCAGCCGTTGAAGAGGCCAGTCAGTGAAGGTGTGCAACTGGAAGGCGTATAAGTTATGAGATCATATCTCTAATATTAAACACATGCCAACATTGCGTGGGAGTTTCTCTCTAAAAGCGTACACGGCGCGTTATTGCTCCAAGCGAGCTTGGAGGTAAAGGCCGAGCCTAATGCCATGCGAGCGGGCAAACACGCCCGCGTGATCGTGTACGCGCATGGTCGTCGGCATAGGCCGTGGCATAGGCACTTCCCAAGCGATGCATGTGAAGGGTCCGAATAGCCTCGCGAGCTTGGGGGCTCAGCGAAGAACAGCCATCAAATACGCGATGCCCGATTATGGTGAGCGCGGCGGGGAAGGCGACCTCGTGTAGGGAGTCGCAACCCAGAAAAGCGCCGCGGCCGAGGGTTAGGAGGGCGGGCGGGAGGGCGAGTTTGGTGAGCGAGGTCTGTCTAAGGCAAGGCTCGGGTGAGTATAGCAGACCTGCAGTGGGGTATGCTAGACTGGGGTTCGAGCCCTGTGGCGGCATACACAGCGAGCGAAGCCGCTGTCGCCGATGCTGGTGAGTGTGGCGGGGAGAGTAAGCGAGGTGACGCCGCAGCCGGCAAATGAGCCGTCGCCGATGGTCTTAAGGGGGGCATGCAGGGCGAGGGCAGTCAGCGAGATGCAATCCTCGAAGGCTCCGTCACCGATGGTCTCAAGGGCGCCGGGGAGCGTGAACTCTATCTCGGGGAGCTGCAGGCATCCCGCAAAGGAACCATATCCAATTCTCGTGAGGCCAGCCGGGAGAGTGATCTTGGTGAGCGAGGTACCCCAGAATGCGCCGTCGCCGATGCTGGTGAGGCTTGCAGGCAGGCTTATCGAGACGAGAGACGCGCAGCCCTCGAAGGCGTAGTCGCCGATGCTGGTGAGCGTGGCACCAGGGAGTGCGAGCTTGGCCAGTGAAGTCAGTCCACGGAAGGCCCCCTCCTTAATGGTGGTCAGGTCTTCGGGCAGACGGAAGTAGGGGCAGTCAATCATTTCAGGTCTAATTGTGCCAGCACCTGGTGCCAAGCAATGTATCTCGGCTTGGGGAGGGTCTAAGATCAGGTTAAGCGTTTCGGTCTCGAGCAGAGAAATGTGAGAACTGAACCTTTTCCGAATCTTAAGGGGTGGTATAAGCAGACCTGGCCCTCCGAAGACCGCGCGCTCGCACCTGGCCCTCCGAAGACCAGAGGCCCGACGCCGACGCGACGCCAATCGTGTGCTCCTGCTCGGCTCCTATCCTGCTCCCATGGTGAGGATCGCACCACCCGCTCCCAACGCACGCACAGTGCAACTATGGTCCGTAGCCGTGCTCGTGCCAACATGCCTTCGCCTCGCCCAGTCGCTCAGCGTGTGTGCCACGGTGGCAGAGACTGGTCTGCCCAGAACGAAGGCTGTACATTGTCAACAACGAAGCCGAGCTGCAGTCGGCCGTCCCGGAAGCTCCGGCCGGCAAAGCGCGCAAGGCGCTGCTCGGGAACCTCAGACAGATGCTGGAGTGGACACCCGCTGGGTGAAGCTGTCCAGTCTGGTTGACAACGCGCTGGATGAGACAGACTGCCAGCTGCTTGACACTTTCGCAAAGAGCCTGCTGGCAGTAGCGAAGGCGGCACGGCAGCGGCTGCGTGAGGACACTGAGTACTGAGTGCTAGCTGTGCGGTGAGTCCACTGAGTCCAGACTCACTGGTCTCAGTCTGGCCTCAGTGGACTCAGCTGCTTCTAGAGCTATAACACACTCGCTTAGCCCCAGATAGGCAATCTGAAAGGTGACTCGTTCCAGGTGACGAAATGGAATTTCTCTCAAGTGACTAACCTGATCTTAGACCCTCCCCACTCGGTGAAAACACCTCAGTCACTAACACCAACATCTGGCAGGTGTTAGACTATAGGGTGTCACGCAGTGTCCGATATCAGGCGTCGAACATTCCGGAAATAACTCCCCGGGGGCGCCCCCTAGCCGCTCCTATAACGGTCCATATAGGGGTCCCAGGATGGGGGCCAAGGCTTTCGAATGGGTCCGCGGTTTTGGCCCCCTACCTTTATAGAGCCGCAGAACTTGTCCCACAGTTCTCACCCCAGAAATGCGTGTTCAGCGATGAGCAGGGCCTTGCCGATGTGAAGGTGCCCCCCGTGTGAAATCTGAAAACAGCTGGGTACCTGATCCTCCTATAAGAGCTTAAAGTAAGTATACGACGCGCTGGGTCTAGAGCCTACTCTGTAGTCTGTTCACGATCGTGACTCTGTTTAGATTCTCTGATAGGTGTCTAAATGCACCAACCGTACTTTACGTACGGTAGTAACAAGTATAAGCCGAAAATTTTCTCCGGCGCGAAAGCAGAGCAAGACTGCCAGCCAAGCGGACGTGCAGGTGCCCACGGCTTCCCTCTGACCTACAATTCACTATCTTGCTTTGCATGTAAGCCCCAGCCGAGCCAGCAAGCCCCCCTCCCCCCGCCAGAGATATCCTGTCGCCTGCCCCCGTGATCTTGTCACAGAAATTGGGAGAGAAAATCGACGAGATGGGAGTGAAATCAAAATCGGCAAGTCGGCTGACAAAATTTGCGACACGCTGAACACGCATTTCTCAAATCTGATGTGCTCAATCTTGCAGAAGCCCACGGCCTCTGCCCGGGCGCGTGAGTTGATGATATGTCGCGACATCCATCTTGGGCGCCATCACTCTTGAGCTGCACGATGAGAAGATCCATCCTGGACGAGATGACGCCCAACTCCACGTACAGCACTCTCGTCCGGGGTTGACCCCGATACATATATATGTATGAGTTGGTTCACACCTAGCGATTGTTGTTAGGCCGTTATATGCGTTTGTGTTCGACATCGTTTGTGTTCGACATCGACATCAATGTTCTCGCCGGACGGCCCTCGACGGTCGGCTCGCGCGCACCGCGCGGCCTGTGGTCGCCGGCAGGCCAAGCGGGCCTAGTGTTCCCCGCGCTGATCATGCTTGTCGCGGGGCAGTCACCGGCAGAAGCCTCCGAGTTTAACACGGGCTCTACTCAGTCCGGCCAGACACGTGCCCTACCTCTTAGTTCGAGTACGTGTTCGGCCAGAACGTCACCGAGCTCAATCCTGCGCCATCCCCCTCCGGTCACCCGCCCCTGAGCGGTCCTCCGACCAATCCTGAAGGTTGCGTCTTGTCGCCGCGCTCATGCGTAGACAGAGCGGTTTTTTTGCCAGACGAAGACTGAGCCCACATTTGAGCCTGGCAGCATGCCGGTGACCGGATCGTGGCTCTTTGACTTTCAGACGCGGATGGGGTGTCTTCACCGTGCGGCATCTCGAGGTTTAAGGCTACCAACAACTACTATGCATCAGGCGCGCATCATCTTGGCCGTTCACGGCTTTGAGGCATGAGTCGCTCAGGCGCCTGCCTTGCGCCAGACGACAGCTCACCCCGAGCCTGCACGCGTCGTAACTGAAACCTGGGCTTGGGCTGGCCGTTTCCACCCGACTGATGGACCTTGCAGCCGGCGGGCCAGGTCCAGAGGACGATGTGGAATCCATGTTTAACGAATGACTATCAACCCATCTTGGCAGCCTTCATGAGGCCGGCACGGCCGACCTTCGCGTTTCTGTAGCGTTTCTGGGAGGGGCTAGACTGGGGAAAAGTGTGCTAAACGTCCCCATGTTGAAGGAAAAGACTGAAATAAGTTTGTCCCGGGCCCTCCTGGTGCCTGAGGGCGTGCCCCGCGCACCCTCACTGTAGAGCTGTCCCGACGAACACCGTTTAGGGGTTAAAAGAATGGCAGTCCGCAAATCAGTTTTCACAGCACAAGAATGAAGGACACACACGCACCACATACATAATTTGAAATACATTTTCAGCTCTTGAAACTTGCACCAAGTGATCTCAACACCCCCTCTTTTCTTTTACCGCTTTTTTTCTTTGTTGAATTTCGTTTCCGGAGGCTGAAGAAGCATTTTGACTACACAATTTAAAGATGTGTGGAAACGAAAAACGCGTGAGACTCCGGGTTCGAGCCCCTGCCACCATCGTGCTGCTGCCGTGTCGCCACCTGAGTATGTGCGCGGTCTGCGCTGCGGACGTGTCAATGTGCCCCATGTGCCGCTCCGCGGTGGGCGAGTCGATCGACACTTCGCTGCCCAGCCTTTGCGTGCCCGTCATTTAATAGCACGGTTGCTCCTTCGTCGCAGTGTGCACAAGTGCGCGCGTAGCGCGCCGCCAAGTTTGACGAACTGCGCGCGTAGCGCGCCGCCAAGTTTGACGAACTGCGCGCGTAGCGCGCCGCCGGACACAGGGGTCATTTCTTAGTGCAAAAGTGTGTTTGAGCTCCCGAAACGCCAAAATTTTCCCGCTGCGCGGGCCAAGGGGCGCGCTACGCGCGGCCCGCTACGCGGGGCGCGCTACGCGCGCGGGCGTGCCACGCACCGCCCAGGGTCCGTATACCGGTGGTCAGATCCCACTTATGAAGCCCAGCCCACATGTAACATGCGAACTTGCGGTAGCCTTCCCACATATAACATGCGAACTTGCTTGCGTTTGCGCGCTCCGACAAGTGAACATCTCACAACCATGGCGGACGACGAGCTCGACGCGGCCACTCTTCTCGACCACGCGTGGCCCGAACCCATCCGTGTGTGCTATAACCGGCGCGACCTGCTCCTCTACGCCCTGGGCATCGGTTGCGACGAGCTCTGCTTTGTGCATGAGGACAGCTCCGCGTTTGCCGCGTTCCCTACTTACCCGGCAGTGCTGGGCTTTAAGGGCGACGCGCTCGACGTCGTTAGCTTCCCGTCGCCGGCGATGATGCAGTCGCCAATGCCCTTCCTACCGGGCACGCGGGTCATCCTCGATGCCGAGCGCTACATTGAGCGGGTGCGGCCGCTGCCGACCGATGGCGGCTCGCTGCTGCTTCGCACCAAGCTGGTGGGGGTGCTGCCCAAGGGCAAGGGCGCGCTGTTGCAGACGGAGAGCGAGCTCTCCGACGCCAGCGGCACCCTGCTATACCGGCTGCAGGCCGCCTCGTTCGCCGTGGGTGCCAAGGGCTTCAAGCGCGCCGGCATGGTGCACTCTCGCCCAGCGGAGCCGCAGCACGGTCGAACTCGTCGTCCCGGCCGCGGCAGAGCAGGGTCACTTAGAGCTGCAGGCGCCCTCACGCTTGCGCATGGCGGCCCTCGGGGCTCCAGGGCAGAGCGTGGGGCTGCGCGAGCCACCTAGTTGGCCGATGCCTCCGCCTTTGGCCATGCAGGAGCCACCGGCGAGGCCGTGCGACTGCATGCGGGAGCAGCGCGTGAGCGAGGGCCAGGCGCACCTGCTCAGGGTTCGGGTTCGGGCTGGGGGTAGGGCTGGCCAACCCTAACCCAAACCCTAACCCAAACCCTAACCCAAACTCTAACCCTAACCCTAACCCTAACCCTAACCCTAACCCTAACCCTAACCCTAACCCTAACCTGGGTTGGGGGCAGGGCTAGCAAACCCTAACGCTGACCCTAACCTAAGCCCCAGCCCCAACCTAAGCCAGGCGCAATTGTACCGGCTGTCGGGCGACTACAACCCGCTCCACATCGACCCGGACGTCGCGCAGATGAGCGGCTTCGAGCGGCCGATCCTGTGCCTCCCCTCCTCCCCCGACACACCGCCCCAACCCCACACCACCTACCCATCTACCCGCACGCACGCACGCACGCACGCACGCACGCACGCACGCACACCACCTCACACACCACCTTTTACACACCTTGGGCCCGAGCACGAGGCTGATGACACTGTCCCTGACCCTGATCCTTGAGCCTCCACTCCTCCTTCGCCTTCGCCTCCGCCTCCGCCTCCGCCTCAGGCAGCCTCTCCTGCCATCATCCAGCCCTCTCCTTCGCCCTCAACCCTCACTCTCATCCTTCCTCTCCAGCCACGGCCTCTGCTCGCTCGGCTTTGCCGTGCACGCCGTGCTGCTCGACTGTGCGGGCGGCGACGACGCGCGCTTCCGCGCGGTGCGCGCGCGCTTCGCGGCGCCGGTGCGGCCTCGAGCGGGAAAAAGTCGCCCTCTGCGCGTGACCACCGTGCTTGGGGTGCAACGGCGCACAAAGCGCGCCTGTACTGGCGGGCGCCTGCAGCCCAGTAGGCGAGCGTCATGTGCGGGTTGCGGCAACTCTGCCCATCCAGACCCACCCGCTTCCCACCCAGGTGCTGCCAGGCCAGACGCTGCGCACCAAGATGTGGCGGCAGGCCGCCCGGCTGGCTCAAAGTGCCCAGGCTCACAGCAACTCCGGAGCCCACCCGCTTGCTCGGCCTCCCTCACCCATTGCCACTCCGCCTTGCCTCCTTCAGCCACGCCTCCTTCTCCGCTTGCTTCTTTCCAGGGCGCGGGGCGCGTGATCTTCGAGACGGAGGTGGTCGAGACAGGCGCCGCCGCCATCAAGCACGCATACGTCGACCTGCACACTGACGAGAGCCCGCCCGCGCGGTTGTGAGTGTTGAAAGCAGTTTACGTTCTACCCTCCTCCGTGACTGGAGCAAATTGTCCGCATTTAGATAGATCGTGTCGTATCTTCTCGAGGAGATCAGGCGGGGCAGAGTGGATTTCACCCAATGCCAATCGCTCATGCAATCGCTCCTTGACGCCGCGTGGGTGGCGAAACTCGCGCGTTCCCCGCATTATCTTATCTCATCCCGCATTCATTCATTCGCGGTAGCCAGGATACGCGATAAGATAAGACGCGTCCACAAGAATATCCTTCCGCCTTCACCCCCCTGCAGCCTCCTGCTCGCGCGTTCGGCGGACGCGGGATGCTCACGCCGTCGCCGCTCAAGGAGCAGTCCTCGTCGCGACTCAGCTCCGACACGAAGGAGAGCGAGGTCGGCTTCAGGTCCGACGAGCACAAGGAGGATGGGGGATACGAGGCGCAGGCCGAATCGACAGAGGGTGAGCAGCACGCTCGTCTCGAGAGACAACAGACGCCAGTGTGGCTTTTTGCAGCACAACACGAGATGCTGCCCAGAGAGCCGTTCTCGAATCTCGAGACGCCCGGCAAAATGCCGACAGCGCATGAGCAGAACACGCTTGATGCCAGCGGACGTCTCTCCTTCAGCCCGCTGTCACCACATAGCCTCGAGTGCACCAGCACGCCGCGTTGGCTATCGGCGGCGCAGCAGAAGCTCGAGCTTGGCCACAAGGATGCGGTTGCGACGATGCACATCAACACCGGCAAGGGCAGCCTGATGCGTGGAGAATACTCCTCGCCGCACACGGAGCCGAAAGCAGTGGCCAAGGCCGAGGCCGAGGTGATGGCGGCGCGCGCAGGGCTCAGCGGTCGGCCCAGGAGCGCGGTGCGGCGGAGGCAGCGGTGGTGTGGTGCTGTGTTAGTGGCGGCACTGCTGCTGGCAGCGATGGTCGGGGCGGCGCGCCAGGCTTTGCGGGATGCGGAGGCTGTGGCGAAGGTGGAAGTGAAGCTGGCGGAAATGGCGGCGGAGGTGACGGCGGTAGAGATGGAGGCACTTGCTGGGGCGGCGGCCATGACGGCGCGGGTGGAGGCGGCGGAGGCGGAGGCGGCGGAAGCAAGAGCGGAGGTAGCTATGGCCAAGGCGGAGGCGGAGGCGTGGAACAAGGCGGTGGCCGCATCCGCAGCCTTGGCGGAGCAAATGGAGGCGATGGTGGTAGCCGAGAGAGTGGTGGTGGAGAAGGCACGGGCGGAGGGGGCGAAGGCGGCAGCGGAGGCGCGGGTGGAGCGGGCCGCGGCGGAGGCAGCGGGGGCGGCGGCTGGGGAGGCGGCAGAGCAGGCGGCGGCACAGCGGGAGGCAGCAGTGACCGCGGTAGCCATGGCTGAGGCGGCGGTGCAGCGCGCAGCAGAGGAGCGGGCAGCGGCAGCGACGGCAAAGCAGGCCGCAGCGAAGGAGAAGGAGGCGGCGATACAAGAGAGGGAGGCGGCGAGAGAGGAGAGGCAGGCGGCGGAGACCGCGGCGGCGGCGCAGCGGGAGGTCGCGGCAGAGAATGCGGCGGCGGCGGGACGTGCGCGCGTAGAGCAGGCGGAGGCGGCTGGGGGGCGCGCAGGCCGCGAGGCAGCGGAAAAGCTGGCAGCGGCAGAGCAGCGCGCGGCAGCAGCGGAGAGTGCGGCAGCGGCAGCGGAGCGCGCGGTGGCGGCGGCAAGCGGGACAGCGATGGCGGAGCGGGCGGCGGCGGCGGAACGCGCTGCTGCTTCGGAGGCTGCCGCAACTGTAGAGCGCTCGGCAGCGGCGGGGCGCGCGGCGTTTGGGAGCGCCACGGCGCGCGCCACTGCGGTGGCAGGCGGCGCGGTGGCGGGCGGCACGGCGGTGGCGTGGTGGGCGAGGCTTGATTTATCCGCGCCTCCGCCGTGGTGGGGCGAGTCGTCTGCGCAGGCGGTCACATGCACATGCACATGCACACCCACATGACACTGCACATGCATGCACATGCACATGCACCCACACACCCACATGGACATGCACATGGACATGCACATGCACATGCACATGCACATGCACATGCACATGCACATGCACATGCACATGCACATGCACATGCACATGTTGCTTGCGCTCATGACATGGGAGCACACCGCGTGTGCACATCGACATCTGGCTATCCAGGCGGCCGTCGCCACTGCGGGAGCGGGAGCGGGGGCGGCTAACAACTTCGGCAACTTCCTGCAGAAATTCCGTGTGGTACCATCTGCGCCCTCTGCACCCGTAGTGCTGCCAGATGCGGTGCGGGCGGCGGCGACGCGCGCGGCGACGGCGGCGCGCAGCGCGGCAGAGGCGGTACGGGAGGTGAAGGCGGCGCTGGCGGCGGTGGCGGCGAGGCCGGCCGCGTCAACGGGCTTGTCGATGAGCACGTCGGCGGGTGCTACCGCCGGCGTGCGCCGCGCCGCACTGCCGGCGCCGCGGCTGCGCCCGCAACTGCCGGCGCGACTGCCACGCGCCTGGCGCGTCGCCGCCGCTGTCACCAGCAGAGGAGCACGAGTGGGACTCGAGATGCTTCGTCGCGCCGCCGCTGCTAGCGCTGCTGGCGTCGCTGGCGCCGCGCGCTTGGTCGTCATGCCGCGCGCTGCGCTACATGCGCTGGGTGGCGCGGGCGGGCCGGCGCTACTCGGCGTCGTGGCGCTGCTCGCTGCAGCGTGCGTGCTCTACCGACGGCGCGGTGGCGTCGCGGTGACGTCCGCGGCGTCCGCAACCAGGGGGGCTGGAGGTGCAACATCGCGGGTGGGTGCGCCGGCGGCTGGGGTGAGGACGGCGGCCTCGGAGGCGCCAGAGTGGGCGAACGCTTTGGGCTGGTCTGATATCTATGCGCCTTTGTAGAGTATCAAATCGCGTGGTACTTTCTTCAAATCAGCTTCAAATTCAAATGAATGCTTCATCGTTTCAGAGAATTGAGAATATCTGCGCATGTGCATATATGTGCAAAAGTGCACGTGCCAGGCATGCGCAATACCAAATTTTAAAGTGTAAAAACTGCATATGTACGTTGTACCGTTAGTGCTTTACAGTTTTTTAAGATGCGAGCTGCTGTTGTCCTTTAACTGAATATCTCCCGAACGCCAACGTGTCTTCCTTCGTCAGCTCTCAGCACACGGCACGTACGGCTTTAACGCAGCAAGAGGCCACCAGTGCGCCGACTTCGACCTTGGCCCAGGCGAGTGGCTGGCTGACGACACAAAAATAAGCATCGTGGCGCGGCAGTCGGCTCGGCGTCGGGGCAGAGCCAGAGGGCTACCGTACGTTCGCTTCCAGACCAGTTGCCCGACCTCTGACTAGCGATTTGTCCCGAGAACTATCCCGCTACGCACAGCAGACCTCCGATTAGCGCCAGCACGAGCCGGAGTGCCAGTCGGAGTGCGCCCCCCCTGCGCGCGCGGAGCGATGTAAAGGCAACACCGCCGTCGGCGCCGAAGATCGCTCCAGCTGCCGCTCCGCCTCTATTTCGACCAGCGGCACCTTCACGCCGCCGCGGCCGCGATCGGGCGAGAGCTGCTGGTTCTGCGCGCGCGGGCTAGGCAGCGATGCCACCGCCACTTGAAAGCATGGACCTACCCGTGATTCGTGGCGGTAGCCGTCGCTATACCCTCCGCGCCACAGGCCCACCGCCACGTCGCGGACGCAGGCGGGACAGAGCCATTTGTGGATGGGAACCTCGCCCACCGGCGGCGTAAGGCAATGCTGGTGGAACGCGGCCGGGCAGTACTCCCCATCAGGCAACTGGGTAGACGGGGGGGTTGCAGTGCGCCTCTCGTCGCCCAGATCTCCCAGGTGCATCTGGTGTGCTCGCGTGTACCATTGTGTGCCTAGGGCAGGCATGCCTGGCCGTCGCAGAGCAGGATTTCGTTGCCGAGCGGTGAGCCGCCGTGCTCGCAGCATAGGCAGACAATGGATCCCGCATCTGAGCAGGCGCCATCTTTGCCGGGGAGGTCAGCGCCAGGTGATGCGGAGGCGAGCTGGGCCTCCATGGAGGACAGGGAGGTGTCGGCAAGACTCACCACAAGGCTGAGCTGCGTGGCCGAGCATGGCCGAGCTGCACGCAAGCAGGCCTCTCCACGAGGTGTCGACCGGAACGGCTCCACCTCGTTGTGCTTTGGCGAGGCTTGCTTGGCGGACGTGGACGGGGCGGGGGGAGACGATGACAAGGCTGCCCCGCCGCGCCGCCGCGAGCGGTACGGATGCTGCCGCGGTGGCGAGAGCTGATTGTGTGCAACCTGCCGAAGGTTGAGGCTGGGCTCGAACAGGGGTTGCCTTTGTGCCTCCTGTGTGGGTGTTTCCTCGGGGCAAATCGGCGATGACGAACGGGCACGCCCACACGAACGGGTCGTGGTAGGCATCGCACGAACTCGAGTAAGCCCCCAAGGAGGGCGTTTGCCCTGGAGTCTCCCGTGGTGAAATTACAAGATTCCTTGAAATTACCGGACACTGAAATTTCACAGTGTAATTTCCGGTGTAATTGTAATTTCCGGAACTGTAATCAGACAGCGACACACGACGAGGCGGAAGCGACAAATTACTGTAATTTCCGGTGAAATTATTGTAATTTGTCGCTTCCGCCTCGTCGTGTGTCGCTGTCTGATGATGCCCGGGTGATGGGCGGGGATCGTGTGGGAGGGCGTTGGGGCGGGCATGCGCCCTGCTTTGAACCCGCTTTTGAAAAGGTTGTTTCTCCGCTGAGATTTCCTTTCTCGTAGGTAGGGATGATAATCTTTATGTAGAGGGAGCCCACGAGCGCACGCGACAGCGAAGCACTCCCCTCTAATACACACTATGGGATGGCGGGCGGGTCAAAAACAAAGGCTACCGCTGGGCCAAC
>Ga0209302_10000754_pt1 | contig 18717 bp, 19 predicted proteins | sample ArcOceMetagenome_2_FD_187445 | JGI IMG/M metagenome (GOLD analysis project Ga0209302, IMG submission 187445) | Marine eukaryotic phytoplankton communities from Arctic Ocean - Arctic Ocean ARC135M Metagenome (SPAdes) (version 2) | ecosystem: Environmental > Aquatic > Marine > Oceanic | place... | reverse complement strand
CAGCGAACGACAGAACGAGAGAGAGAGACGCTGGCCAACCGCTCGAACCCGTAATGTCTCCTCTGCGGTGCCTGAACTTTCCTTTCCGCTTCCGATGATGGTGTTGGCGCTGACGCTGGCCGCGGCCACGCTGGCGTTCCACCCGAGTCTTCGCGCGCTGCCCTCGCGTACCGTGGGCCGCGCCACCTCGCGCAGCGTGCTCCCACTGGCGGCGGCTTCGGTCGCTGTCGCTGAGGTTCCGCTCCTCACGAGCTCCAACCTAGAGGCTTGGGAGCGCATTGACGATGTGATCATGGGAGGCGTCTCGTCGTCGCAGCTCGTCGCCGACGGCGATGCGGTGTCCTTCGAGGGCACGCTGCGCGAGGAGGGCGGCGGCTTCTGCGGTCAGCGCCTCAAGCTGCTCACCGAGCCTCTCGACCTTTCGGCGCAGGAAGGGCTGTACGTCGACTGCGAGCCGGAGGCGGAATGCCTGCGGCGCGTGTGGAAGCTCACGTGCCGGGCGCGGCAAGATCGCGGCGAGGTCGTGTACCAGGCCACGCTCAATCCGCAGCCCGTGGGGCGGCAGCGCCTCTTCGTGCCGTGGTCGGACTTCCAGCTCGTGCGAGGGCCGAGGCTGGTTCCGGACATGCCTCCCCTCTCGGTCGCCGACGTGAACGCGACCTACCAGGTCTCCGTGGTGGCCACGAAGTTCATGCTCTCCGCCACCGGTGAGACCTTGGAGAACTTCCTCCCCGGCCGCTTCCGTCTCCGCATCTTCTCACTCGGTGCTGGCGCCGCCACCGCCGCCGCCGCCGGCGACGCCGCCGCCGCCGGTGACGTGACCGCTGCCGCGCTGCCGCCTGCGATGACGGAGGAGGAGCAGAAGGCCAGCCAGCCCCTCCCCATCCGCCTCCTGCGGCCCGTGCTGGGTCTCATCTTCGGAGAGACGCGCCGCCGACGCCGCGCGGCGACGCTACTGCTGCAGGTGCGGTTCAACCGCAGCTCTAGCCTCGGCCCATGCCCTGGCCCGAGCCCTGGCTCTAGCCCTGGCCCGAGCCCTGGCTTCAGCTCTGGCGCTAGCCCGGACCCTTACCTGACCCTGGCCGTGACCCTGATTCTGACCCTGACCCTAAGCCAGGCGCGCGGTCTCAGCCCGCTGCAGCGCGCGCGCTACGGCTGGGCGCTCAAGCGCGCAGGAGGGCGGACCGGCTACCCGGGCGCCGCCGCGCGCACCCTCGCGTCCCTCTCGCAGGACGCCCTCGCGCTGCTCATCTCTCTGCCGGCCCGGCTGCTCTTCAAGCTCGTCCTCACCGTCATCAAGGCCGCGCGCTGGGTGCGCAGCAAGCTCGGCGGCGCGCCACCCAAGATGCCCCCTCTCTCCACAGCGTGAGGGGCGCCAGATTCCGCGAGCTCGTCGTAAAGGGTCAGCGAGCTCGGCTCTACCTCCGTGGGTTCGGTTGGATCTGCTGAGATCGCTGCGTGGCGGCGTGTGTTCAAAAGTGTCCGTGGTTGGGCGGTAGAGTTGGGCGCGGTGCCTCACACGCAGAGACGCGCGGGTGTTGGGGTGTGTGTCAACTGTGCACTCTCACGCATGTTACATATGCACGACGCCACTCTCGGGCACTGCACACACGGCAGCGATGGATCACGCAAAGCCGCATACCCGCGCGGAGAGCGGCGCTGAAAAAAAACGCGGCCGCACCACCCCGGCATCCCGGAAGGGGTCCCGCGGCGCGCGCACCCGCACGCGCCACGCCGCGCCGCACCGTCTCTATGTATGACGGGGCGGTATGGACGAGACGGTGTGCTCCGCTGCTCGTGACGTGAGAGTTGCAGCTAGAGGTGCCGCGCACCGCAAACCACTGTGTATGTGTATCCCGCCAGCTGTCCCCCCCTCTGTCCACCAGTGCCACGCTCGCATGCAGTGGGCCGCCTTTAATTCATAATTGAATCGTCGGTGCGAATCGCCGACACACACTTCGCGTGGCCAGCGGAGAGATGTCACAGATGAGTGACCCTGAGGTCACGTGCCGGCGCCGTTCAGAATGACGGGGAGCGAATCCTTTCCATTGCCCATAATGACCAGCTTGGCGTTGGTGCTATCAGCCAGCCGTTCAGTCGCTTCGATCCCCTTCCACTTGAGAAGCTCAGGGCTAATCCCTTTGCTCACAATAGCCTGAAAGTCCGCAATGCCCTGTGCCTCGATCTTTTTGCGCTCCGCCTCCTGACGCTCTTTTGCCAATACAAACTCCATGCGTTGCGCTGCTTGCTCCGACTCGGCTTTCAGCTCAACTGCCTGTGATTATAAGGATGCGAAGGAACGCACTCGTCGCGCTCGCGCATGTGTGTATCGCATCTCGCATGTGAGGTCAAACTTCACCACTCAGCACCCCACACATGCGCGCCCAGGGTTGTGGGTGGGATGCGGGCATGCGGCCCTGTGCGTGAGGCCTGTTTCCCACACCCCGGGTTTTCAAAAGGCAGCGTAGCAAGGCAAATAGGCACAGGTCACGCACCCGGGTCAGCTGGTCGGGAAGCTTGACAGACTTGAGCAACACATCCTCGACGATGATACCCCGCGCGCCGAGTGCCTGCGGGGTGTGCAAAAAGTGCAACATATTTGGCGCTCTATCGAGTCGAGTCTCTGCGAGGCGGTGCATGGTGTGTGCTTTGACACGAAGCAAAAGTAAACCGGCTCTCCCTGTGGCACTGTGATTGGCACCTTTAGCACTTAGGGATTTTCAAAACCATTGACCGCGGCCAAAGCGCCTCCGATAGATCCTCCTTCAACCGCCGCTGAAGCTCTCCCCGGCCGCTGGTGTAAAGGGCCTTCGCCTCGACCTCACTTGTGAGCCCGCGGATGATGGAGCGCACTTCCGGCTGGACCACCACCCGTTCGAAGTCGCTGCCCACAGATAAGATCAGGCTCTGCACCTTTTCTGGTTCCAGTCGGTAGAGCAGCGCGGTGTCCAGCTCGATGCTGAGCCCCTCCTTGGTTGGAACCGTTGTTTTTTCTTCTGTCAAGACGGTCTTGACAGAGAAGGTCCGAACGTCGGCCATTGGTGATTTGAAATGGAAGCCGGCCTGGAGTGGGGCGGGGCTCATCGCCCCCAGTGTCGTGACGATGCCAACGTCTCCGGGCTCCACGATTGCGGTCACCGAAGAGAAGAGAATCAGGGCCACCCCTCCCGCTATTAGCTTCGCGGGCAGCTCGTCTCTCCAGCCCATCCGAGGTGGCGCGCTGTTGCGAGTCACAGCTGATGGGATCTGAATCGGTGCGCATGGAAGCATGAACGCGCAGGTGGTGACAGCAGTCATCGAGAGCATCGTGCTGAGCGGCTCGCTTGTCCTCGTGTGTCCGGCGTGTGTCCGGCTTGTGCGCTCCTCGTGGCGCTTGTGTCGATCCCCGCTCGGTCGTGGCGTTTGCTTCGAGCTCAGGGGGGTGGATAAAAGATAGGGCACCAAGAAAAGATAAGCCGCGTAAACGTCGCAGTCCCTGTTTTTACAGGGGCGTATCATCATCGCCGTACACCGTGCATTTGCGTCTGGGTGTGAGGGGCCCAGCAACCAGCATTACGGAATTTTGTTAGTTCTCGTATTTTACGGCTTTAGTATGATACTTTAGCGTCGCGACTCTCGCGCGAGTCGTGTACTAGCGCGTGAAACCTACCCATCGTATCTCTCTTATATCATGGGCAGAGTATACTATGCACTATCTATTAGTAGCACCTCGCCCAACTTCAGCTTCGGAGACTCTGGCCGAATCCGGCAAGGCTCTGGGTGGTCCCCGTCCCACCCGCCCCACCACCGGCGCCCCGCCCCGCCCCTGCCGCGCGCCGCGACCCCTCGCCCGCCCCCTCCCCCTCCTACTAGCACTCTTTGCTTCACGGCGTAGGCGCGTCAACGTGTCGATTTGGCGCTGCATCCCCGCACCAGCACGGCGGCCCCTGTTGCCGCGGCCCGATGAGGACTGCTTATCGGGCGGGTACAGCGCGTAGCCCGGCTTACCTCGTCGCCAGTCCCAGGCAAGCGGCTTGTTCGGCCACGTCTTCGTTAGGGACGGGCACGGCATGCCGTGCTGCAGGTCGGCCAGCGCAGGTATCTTGCCTGGTTAGGGTCAGGGTAAAGGGTCAGGGTCAGGGTTAGGATCAGTGATCAGTGGGAAGGGTAAAAGGGTAAGGGCATGTAGTAAAGAGTACATGCCCTTAGTCAGGGTCAGGGTCAGGGTTAGAGTTATAGAGCAGGTGTCTTGCCGTGGGCGTGGAACTCGGCGAAAACCACAGAGCGCGCATTCACCCCAGCCATCAGCCCGCGGTGGAGTGCGTTTGTGTCAAGGATGAAGGCCGCACCGGCCTTGCCGGTCATCTGGGCAACGGCGTAGCGCGAGCGCACGAAGCGATCCTGTATGCGGCTGACTTTGACGTGCGCCACCTGCGTCCAGTACAGCGTGTTGTGGCTACCGAGAGCCACCTCCGTCGGCCTGCCCTCAGGCGTTACGTCGTGCAGCAAGATACCCATTCTGACCCGGCGACCGCAGCGGTCATGGTGCCAGTGGCCCGAGATGTACTTGTCCGCGCTAATGCCGTCAAGCAGCTTAAAGGTGAAGTGGCCGTCGTACCGTACAGGCCCACCCAAGTATCCGCGGAGCAAGGCGGCGAGCGCCTCGCTCCGAAGCATGGGCTCCAGAGCGGGCAGCGGGTGCACCGACGACCACATCCCGTTGCCCTTGACTCCGTAGCCGCGGTGCTCCAAGGCGTCGATGCCCTGCGCACTGAGTGCCGCAACGTCCACGCCGAACTCCGCCACCGACTCGACCTGCACGACCCCATGCGCCAGGAAGGAAGCGAGCCGCGCCCCGCCGCTCGTGGCCAGCTCCGCAGCTGTGAGGGCGCAGGCCGGCCGGCGCGCCGGCTGGTCGAGCTGCCAAAGTGCCTGCGCGTATCTGGGCAAGTGCACGCCACGCGCCGTCTTGGCGACCACAAGCATGGCAACGGCCATCTTGACGTCCTCGTCTTGCAGCACGGCCTTTGGCGAGCCGCGATGCCGCACGTGCTGCAGCAGCGTCAGGTCGAGGCCGAGCTCGTCGAAGGTCATGCCATCTCGCACGAGGCGGCGGAAGGTCTGATTCACCTTCGCCTCTCCGGCAATGGCCTCCTGCTCCTTCTGGTGCGCCCATCGCGCCTCGGTGTAGTGCTCGATCACGCCGTTAGAGTGGAAGAAGTACACGCGCTCTCGCACCTCCTTGGACCATGGGCGAGGCACCGGAGAGTCAGTGTGCGCGCCCGGCGGAGCCACGCTACACATCTCCGAGAGGCAGAGGTGCATCGCCGGCGAGCGGCACTGGGCGCGCTGCATGCGGAGTGGTGCGCAGTGCCGCTGTATGCTTGGGCGCCATGCAAGTAAGAAGGGGAGGAACGCGCAGAACAAAACATAAGACAAGACGCATCACGACAGAGCTACCGTCACAAACAGAACGATGTCTTCACAAAGGTGAACAGTAGTAGGAGGTGAACAGTAGTCTCGAGATGAACCCCCCAAGTCGCCGCCCCTCGATACCCCCAACTCCCCCCAAGCCGCCTCGTCGCCCCCTTCTCCCCCCATCTCAAGTGGGTTCTCTGTTCTGTTCTGCCGGTTGTATTTCGTGCTACTAGTGGTGTGTGCCTGATCCGCTCGATAATTTCCATCAAAAATAACCATATGTGATGAGTATGTACACACGCATATTCGCAATATATGTGACGTACACGACGAAAAGAAGCCAGATGATCCACCCAACCTTGCGGTGCAACTTGCGCTTATCCCGGGTGTGTCGCAGCCCTGAGCGTGGCTCCGCCTTTGGCGCTTTTAGCTGGCATTCAATGTCGTGGTCCTTGCCTACCTCGTTCTTCCCGTTGAGCCACCTCCACTCACTCCGGAGCTGCGAAATTAGCCATTGCGTTGCTGACTCCTCGCCCAGCACGGCGATCATGGTGTTGGGCGAGCCAGCTCCTTCTAACGGTGTGTCCAGATGGCCAGCAGTGCCAGCATCACCAATCATCGCCTCTTCGACGACTGATTCCTCAGTCAGGCGAGCCGGAGTTGGTTGCAGCACGCTGCCTTCGACGAGGGTCTGCAATGACTCTAGCAGCTCCAGAACAGTCGTGCCATGCGCATGCCATCCGGTGCGTGCCACGTGAGGCTTGCCATCTGGTGCCGTGCCATCCGGCGCGTGACAAATGAGGCGTGCAGCGCTCTGGCGATCGGACGTTACAATTTCCTGCCGTCCACCAGGCTGCGCGTTGACGTGTACTGATTTACCCGCATGAGTGTCGAACGTTTGCTCGACGACACGTTCCTCGGTCTCCCACATGATCATCTTCGGTTGGCTTATGGATGCAGCGCGGGGCTGCAGCAGATAGTCTTGCAGATGGCTGGTCCACTTCCCGTCTGCGGAGGCCATGTAGGTTGGACTCAGATCGACTGACGGCTGACACTGCGACTGGAACAAGCAAGCTCTCAGCCGTGGGTGGGGGTGATAAACTGCGGCGCGCACCCCCCTGGGCAATACGTGCGCGTTCGTCTCTGGCGCGCGTGCCGCGCGGCCTGCTGTGGCACTTGCCTGACTCGTCGGTGGCGGGGTCGGGCGGCTCGACGCTGGCGCGGTCAGCCGGCCTGCTACAATGACGGATGGTCAAGTTGCTCAACATGTCCAACAAGCTGCCAGGCGGATAGAAGGTGAATCTGGTCATGTGCAAGTCGATGCTGAAGCCGTCGAGGCTCATCAAGATGCTTACACTCATGCCATTGGCCACTCACGCCCATTCTAACCCTAACCCTAACCTCTAACAATAACTCTAACCAGCTAAAGTAACCCTAACCCTAAGCCTAACCCTTACCTCACTCTAACCCTAACCCTAGCTCCTAACCAGGAAGGTGGCGATGGTGGCGGCGGCGATGGTGGGCGGTAAGCGGGGCGACAACGTCACACGACGAGCAGCCGGACATCCCGTGTAGAACGAGCAGCCGGAGGCCCCGTCGCGTGTGAGGTGCGTCGAAACCTCGGTGCTTACAGTTGGATGTACCGGGCGAAATCAGACTAGCCGAATCACGGGGTGGGCCGGGTACAAGCTGGAGATGGGCTCCAAGTACTCGAAGCTGACCGCCCCCCGCCCGCGCCCCTCGCAGGCCCCTCGCCCCCCTCGCCCCTCGCCCCTTCCCCGTTAGCCGGAGAATGCTCGAGCCAGCAGCCATCTCACCTGTAGGCCTTTAATCTAAGGTCCCAGGGTGTGCTCGAGTGTCGAAAAAACAAAGCGTTCAAAACCGCCGTTCAAAACTAACCGTATACAGTAACCACGCTCGGGGGGGGTCGACGTCGCGTAGCACGTAAAGCCGTAGGCTAAGGCAGCCAACTAGGCAATTTTGGCGCGAGTCGACTGGACTGTCGAGTGCGGAGCCGGAGAGCGGAGTGGCGAGAGGAAGTGTCAGCAAGTGTGGAAACGTTAACCTATCCGCTATCGAGTGTATCGGTATGGATGTGGTGGAGACGCCGGCTGACACCCGACTCCCTGGAAACCGCTCACTTCAACTGCGGACACCCCCACAGAACAGGGTTAGTTTATAAGCCGAGGCACGCTATACTAGTTGGCCAGCTTCTAAGTTCTATCTTGGCAGCTTGTTCGGGAGTTCGGCCGATAACACTCTACAACTGAGCGCGCGTGTATGTGTGAGCTCACTGCCAGCTCCCAACCCACTGCGAGCCCGATCGCCCGTGGAAGCGAAACTCACACAACCCGGAAGCGCGATACTCCGCCTTCACCCCTTCCTCGCGACCGTGCGCGCGCGGCCGAGAGGCGAAGCTCTGCCCCTGCACCACGCATTGCGGCCACGAGGCGCCCGCCGGTGGTGGCGGGCGGATGCGGCGCGGGCCGCACCCCGTCCCTTTGCCCGTGGCGGCGCCCTTGCGCTGGCACGGGGAGTGGGCGCACATCTGGAGCTTGGCAGGCTTGAGGTCGTGGCCACTGACGAGCCGGCTCTGGTCGCGGCACGCCTTCGACGTGCTGAACTCCCATGGCGCGTGGATCCAGCGCACCTGGACCGACCGCGTAGCCGTCAGCCATACAAGAACGCCGGTTGGGTCGCATGAGGCAGCAGCGTGACCGCCTGCTTACTGCTGACCACGATACTACTTAGTTCACTCGGTAACTGCTCCTCACCTTGGACGGCTGGTCGAGCTGCGAGAGCCACAGCCCCAGCGACACGTCCTCTCCGTGGAAGGAGGCGGCAGCGGCGGGAAGGCGGGAGACAAAGGTCGCGAGGTCGCGGGTCACCGCGTGGCCCGCCGAGCCGCGCGGCCACGGCGCGTACGAGCCCCAGCGCGCTCTCACCTCGTCCGTCTCACCCGTCTTTCCCTCCGCGGCACTGATGGCGCCAGGCGGGTTGATCTCGCCCACGATGGACCACGCGCCATCGAGCGCCCCCAGCCAGTGCGACAGCTTCTGCACGTGCACGTAAACGTCGTCGTCCGTCTTCACAAACCATCGTGCAGCAGTGTGTTGGAGCGCCCATGCGTACGCCTGCTTGAGCCACGCGTTGCTGCTCCGGTGCGTGTCCATGTGGTGCGCAAAGACCATGTCCTCGTGCTGCGCGCTCTCGTGCCTCACGAGGGCGTCGACGGTAGAGGTCTCCAGGCGGACGCCGCGCTTGCCCCGAGCCCACGCGCAGTGCGCTCCAAACGAGGCCCGCGCAGCCTCAGGGATGCTACACGAGATGTTGGCGACGACAAAGACGACAGCGCCGCGCGCGCGACTGGCCCACGTAGTGCGAATTGCCTCGCGCTGAACGGCACGCGGCCTCGCGCTGCGCACCAGGACAACGACTGTCGACGCGTGCCGCGAGGCAGCCACGCGCTCACTCATCCCTCACGCGTCACGACGGTGCCGCGCGAACTCGCGACAGGAGGAGAAACGAGAACGGGACAAAATAATATAGATTGTTTCCTCACCAGGCCCACGTCAGGCCTACGCCAGGCCCACACCAGGCTCGCGCCGCCGCCCGAGGCCCGACCCACTCACGCCGCCCGGCCCCCGCCCGCCTCACGAGTCTCGTGATCGCATCTGCTTCGGCTTCTGCCTCCGCAGCAGCCGGCCCGCCTCTGATTTAGCAGCGGGCGGCCGCCTGCGGGCACGCGTTCTCCTCGGCCTCGAGCGCCAGCGTCGCCACCGCTGGCTTGGCCGCGGCCGCTTGTGGCGCCGGCGGGAGCGGCCTGGCCGCCTGCTTTGCCGCCTGCGACGGCGCGGCGACGGGCGCGGCGGCGCGGCAGCCGAGCGCGCCGGCGGCGGCCCAAGTGCTCGAGCAGGCGGCGGTGGCGGCCCACGTGAGGCTCTTGGGCATCTGCTCGGTAAGGTGGCTTGTCAGTAGGTCAGTAGTTAGTGAGCAGGTAGCTAGCCGCGCCAAAGAGTTCATGGGTAGCAATAAGTAAAGAGTACCTGCGCGGTGAGGCGCGGCTGCAGGAGGCTCAACGCACCCCACAGGCTGGCGCGCACCGCCGTGACCGCCTGCTGCGTGCCCGCCTGGAGGCCCTCCGCCGCGATCTGCTCCATCGCAGCGCCGTGCGCCTGGATGCCCTGCACGGCGCTGGCCGCCTGCGCCTGCACAGCACTGGCCGCCTGCGCAGTGCGGTGTGCCGCCGCGCGCGCGACGAGGTCCGCCTTGCGTGCGACCTCGGCAACTTCGTCTGCCATCAGGTCGAGCTCCTCGTTGGCCGCCCTGACGAGGAGGCGCACCTCCGAGGCTGTGGCGCCGGCGGCGATCGACACGTTGTCTCGAACCGCCTCACGCGTCGCGGCTCGAAGCTCGCGTGCGGAGGGCGCAGTCTCGTAGCGCGCCTCTGCGGTCGTGCGCAACGTCTCGGCCGTAGTTCTCAGCTGGCGCAGCTTGCTGCTCGGCTCCTCGAGGCTGATCGAGAGCGACTCGAGGCTGCTCGAAGCGTGACGCTTGGCGCGCTGGAGCATGCCGTCCGCGGCCTCGTCTGCGGCGGCAAGGTGGTCCGGGTGAAGGTCCATATCTCCCATATCTCTCATATCGTCGCGCGGCCTGCCGCGCTTCATCATTCACCCGGAGGTGGGCAAGCTGCGGCACGGGGACACCGATTTTCAAATGCGCGAACTTCTCCAACACGAGCGTGGAATAGCCCGCTCCTGGCTCTAGATAGATAGATAGATTTCTGGAAGAAAGGGACATTACGCTGCGCACACTCGCGAGCCGGCTCACGAGCCAACTCGTGCACTCGTGATCCGGCTCCTGCACTCCCTGCGCTCTCTGCACGCAATTACGAGTTGGCTTCCGAGCCTAACCAGGGCAGACGACCCCAACAAAGGCTCATGGGCCTTTGTTGGTTAGGCAACACCCTGCGACTAGGTTAGGCAACACCCTGCGACCCCCACAACCACAAAGCCTTTAGCCAGCAAACCCCGGACCATTACGGGGTTGCCGGAGGAAGCTGACAGGCTGCCCCACGCACCTTCGCCTGCTCTGCTCGTAGTGATTGTAGCATCCCCGCGTGGTTGCTGCAGCGGCGAGCAGGCAGTGCATCATCGCACGACATTCGCAGCGTGCAAAAGCGGTCGCACGGCAGTTCGTTCTGCGCCCTCGTCAGAATCTCCGCTGCGTGCGTGCCATTCTGTCGGAACAGAGCAAACTGCCTGTTGCCCTCCAGAACTGCAGTCACTGGCTCAAGCAGGCCCACCTCGACCATATCGCAGGTGGCGAGGCTAGGCTGAGCTGCAACGTCAGCATTGGGCCCGGAGCACTTGCGCGGGTCGCATTGGTCGTCGAACAGGTAGAGGGCCGACGGGTGTGCCTTCCGCATAAAGTTGACGGCGTCCCACAAAGTATTGAGGTAGCTATGCCTGCCATCGACGTGCACCAGGTCGCACGGAGCCGAGAGGCTGGCGGCGGGGATCATCTTCAACGAATCGCCGGCGTGTGCTGTGATGCGTCCGGGGAAGAGCCGCTGCAGCAGATGCAGGTTTGGTGTCTTGAAACCATGTTGATGCAGGCTGAAGAGATCAAATGTGTCGATTGTGGCGGTCGGGTTGGCGCTCAGCCACAGCGCGGTGGAATGGCCGGCGTTAAAGCCGACCTCGCAAATGCGCCGCACGGCAGGACTTGCGGCCACCCGCCAGTAAAAAGCCTGCTGGGTCAGATCAACCGCTATTGAGCCGGTTCGAATCATGGCCGCTCTTTCTGCTGCAAACTTCGGGGTGCGTTCTCGGCCCTGGTATGGGTGCTCAAGAGCAAACCTCGCAACTCCGAGGTCCAGCTGCGCGAAGAGGCGCTGAAGCTGTGGCATATGCTGCGGTGCATCCTCCACTGACAGGGGTACACGATGCATCGCTTGCTCATAGCTGAAGTTGCCAGCGGCGGCAACCAACCAATCCGGTGTGGGCCCCGTAGGAGTGCCAGGGCCCCCCCGCCGCCACCGAACGCCGAGTTCTTCGACAATGGACGAGAAGAGGGCCGCGTCGCTGATGGGAGGCTGTGCGGCGGCCACGAGCGTCAGCGTTGCGAGCATTACGTCGCTCGTTAATGTTGTGGTCCGCAAGTTTGGTCGCGTCGCGTCGCGGACAAACCCCAAGCAACCACTCCATGAGCGCGCCCGCCGAGCCATGGTGGACGCCCCAGGCAGTCGATCCGCGCAGCTGGTACTCGACGCTGTACCCGAACGCCAAGCACGAGTACCCGTCGCGCTTCGAGAGTGGGCCCAACTCATCGTGGCACCGCTGCTACAGCCCAGTCGTCGCACCGCCGAACAGCGTCTGCGAGTCGCCCGAGGGAGAGTGTGTGCGCATCAGCAAGCTAGAGCAGGGGCAGCTGCGTCGCGGCGGCTGCTTCCTCATCCACGGCGTCCACCGGCTGGTCGCCCCGCTCGAGCTGCCGTGCCCGATCCGGCTCCTCGGTCAGAACGGTGAGCTCGGGCCAGCCGTGCTGAGCGGCGGCGTGCATCTGCACAGCTGGGCCGATCACACACAGGGCGGTGAGCGCCTCTTGGTCTCGGCGCCGCTGGAGCCCAGGAGCGTGCGCCAGCTGTTTCTCGGGAGCCGGCACGCCGAGCGGGGGCAGCTCACTAGGCTCAGCCGCGGTGAGCAGAACCTGTTCGGCCCGCCAGAGCGTTTCGGGCGGAAACGGTCTGCCGACCGGACGTTTGAGCTCAAGCCGACGGCCTTCGGCTACACGGCGCCGCCCGCCTTTTGCGAGTGGGCCAAGCGCGAGCCCGGCGGCGGCGCGCACCTCGAGGCCGTCTATTCGTCGAGCAGCAGGCTCAAAGGGGGTGCCGTGCTTCTCGTGCCGCGGCTGGCTGCCCCCGCCGCCTGGGACACAGGGCTTCGGATCTGGCCCGCCCAACCGAGGCGCTCCGAAGGCGCGCCTCGGCCGCCCAGACCGCAGCGGCTGCGCGCTGGTGCTCCCTTCAGCGTGTGCCCACGCCGCCGAGGTGACTACGAGGTGACTGCCTTTTGACGCACCCAGGTCGAGGCCATGGAGCGAGGGGCGCTGCGCCGTGCTGCGCGTCCAGTCGGACGGCGCGAGCTGCGCGGTGCTGATGGCGCAGCCGTGCCACCACAACATCTGCCCTGCGGCGCGCGTGGCCAAGTATAACAGCACCACGTGTGGAGAGCAGCGCGCCATTCGGTTGGAGAATGTGCGCCAAGGCCTGGGCGAGGGGCAGTGGGTGCAGAGGCACGACGGCCGCGTCGTCCTGCGCATGAACAGCACCGTGCCGCAGGAAGGGGACGCGTCTCATCATCACGGCGAGCTCTTGGCGGCGAACGGCTCGCCGCAGATCCTGCTCACCCCTCGGAGTCCGGGCCTGCTGCGCGGCCCGCATATCAGCGTGTCGGGCGTGCGGCTCGTGCTGAGCGCCTTCAGCGGCACCGCGACGGCGGTGGGCTGGCCCGACACGCAAGCGGGCAACGCCGCCACCGGCATCCGGGACGGCAAGGCCGCGCCGCGTGGGCAGGTGTGTCCCGTGCTTGCCGCCATCGTCGCCGAGCAGGGTCGCGTCTCGAATTGCTCGTTTGCGCACCTGGGCGGCGCCGGCGTGCACCTACGGAGCGGTGTCGTAGAGGACTCGGCCTTCTCCGACCTGAGCGGCGGCGCGGTGCTCCTAGGCACGCACGACCCCGAGACGCCGTCGAGCGGCACTGTGCGCTGTAACGTTATCCAGCACGTCGGCGTCGAGTGCACGGCCATGTGGAAAGCAGCCGCCCAGAGGCTTCGGCCAACTCGCCCTCGCCGCCCTCCAGCTTTGATATCCCCCGCCAGCGCCAGAGCAAGCGCAGGGCGGTTTCCAGCCTCGGCCAGCCTCGGCCAGCCTCGGCCAATGGGCAGATATGTTCGGGCTGGCCGGCTATACACCGGCGGCGTTGTCCTCATAGGTACACGGGCTCCACGGGGATCGCCGCTGGCTACATGCGAGGCGCGCTCATCAGGGGCAACTTGCTCGCCCACCTGCCGTACACAGCTATCTCGATGGGCTGGGGGTGGGGGCAGTTCAGCATGTGTCCTGCGCGCACGGGCTCGCTGCCGGGCTGCACCGCCGCTGGCGACAACGTGGTCGAGAGTAACGCGGTGCTCGCCTCCGACATCTGTGGCGTGAACTACGACGGCGGCGCCATCTACACACTGGGCCAGCAGCCCAACTCGAGCATCCGTCGCAATTGCATCGCGGGGGTCCTCAACCGCGGAGAGTGTATGGCCATCTACAACGACGACGGCAGCTTAGGCATCACGAGCGAGGCCAACAAGGTATCCGTCGGCAGCCGTTACCTCATCAAGGGTGCCAACCCCGACCCGACCCAGGGCAACCCCACGCGCGGCACACGCGCGCTGGCGTGCAAGTCCACCGTCACCACGCGGCCGCGGGTGACGGACCTGCCCGCCAACGAGCCGGGGCCGTATTCGTACTCCTCGGTGCGCGCGGTGGCCGCACCGCCCTCCGGGTTTACCACCGACCCTGCCGCGATGCAGTCCCAGTGCGGCGATGAGTACGTCTGCGCCGCGACCATCCAAGAGGTGTGCCCGGGCTCCACAGGGCTTCTCGTGGCATCGGCAATGGACGTGCAATAGTCTCTCTATGACAAAAGTGAAGAGTGTTTATATCGTATACCCGATGGCCTAATCTATAACGTAAAGCCGTAAATGCTGCTTGGAAAACGCGCAGTTCCGCATCTTTATCACCCCAAAACTTCTGCGTTCTTTGCGTCGCGCGTGCTCCTGGGCTGGTGATCAAGGTCAGATGGACCAAAGCGAGGAGGGGGCAGAGCCAGAGGAGATGACGTGCCGGCTGTGCTGGGGTGATGAAGACGACGGCCCGCTCGTGCAGCCATGCGCCTGCCGCGGTTCCGCCAAGTTCATCCACAAACACTGCCTCGAGCGATGGCGGCGCACGAGCACAAATGAGGACGCAGCCTGGCGCTGCGGCCAGTGCATGGACAAGTACCGCGACGCGCTGAGCATTGAGCTGCTGAGTGCACGGCTCCGGGCCGAGCGTGCGAGGGAGCAGACGTCAATCTTCACCTTGGACATCCTCGCGCAGGAGCTGCAGGCCCAGGGCAAGTACGACGAGGCCGAGCCGCTGTGCCGCGAGGCGCTGGAGGTATCGCGCGAGACGCTCGGCAGCCGACATTTGAGCACGCTTGCCTCCATCAACAACCTCGGCACGCTGCTGTACGCCAAGGGCGACCTCGCCGCCGCGGAGCCGCTGTACCGCAAGGCGCTGAAGGTGCAACGCGAGACCCTCGGCAATCGGCATCCGAACACGCTCACCTCCATCAACAACCTCGGCACGCTGCTGAAGGCCAAGGGCGACCTCGCTGCCGCTGAGCTGCTGTGCCGCGAGGCGCTGGAGGTGCGGCGCGAGACCCTCGGCAATCGCCATCCGGACACACTCGCCTCTATCGACAACCTCGGCACGCTGTTGCGTGCCAAGGGCGACATCGCCGCCGCCGAGCCGCTCAGCCGCGAGGCGCTGGAGGTGCGGCGCGAGACCCTCGGCAATCGCCATCCGAACACGCTCGACTCCATCAACAACCTCGGAGGGCTGTTGCACGCCAAGGGTGACCTCGCCGCCGCCGAGCCGCTCTGCCGCGAGGCTGTGGAGGTGCGGCGCGAGACCCTCGGCAATCGCCATCCGAACACACTCAACTCCATCAACAACCTCGGCACGCTGTTGCGTGCCAAGGGCGACCTCGCCGCCGCTGAGCCACTGTACCGCGAGGCGCTGGAGGTGCGGCGCGAGACCCTCGGTGATCAGCATCCGCGCACGCTCGCCTCCCGCAACAGCCTCGGCGCGCTTTTGCAGAACATGGGCGACCTTACCGTCACTGAGGGCTGAGGCCTGAGTGCTGAGCCACCCGGTACTGTGCTCGTGCTGCAATCAGCTCAATAACCGGCCTCGCGAAAAGCCGTGAGAAGAATAGCGTCAACAACGTTTCACGCGACATTATACATTCACCTTGTTCGACGTACGGAGCCACTGGTGACAAAGGTGTAAAGGTTTGTTACATGTAGAGCCACGGAAAGTAGAGCTGCAGTGCACGTCGGTCCGGAGAACTCTCCGGATGCGATGTCCAAACGCGGCGCGGTACACGATATACGGACATACGCCCGTGCGCTGTGGCCATAAAAGTGCCGTGGGCACCTTAAGGCTTTGTACTCGCGCACAGCGGACGGCAAAGCCAAAGGTATCTTACCTCCGTGCCGCGCTTCTCTCCTTCGTTCAACCTCCTTCGTTTGACCACTCACTGTCGCCTTGCCGAGACTCGAATGATCGACTCGGATCGATGGCGGGCTCCCCAGCACAGGCGACTCCGGCGCCAGCCTGAGGAGCCTCCGCCGCCTCCGCCGCCTCCGCCGCCTCCGCCGCCTCCGCCGCCTCCTCGCCGCCGCTGCCCGGTGCTAGAGGGTAGAGTGGCCGCCTGTCGCGTCGCCGTTCGTCGAGCTCTGCGGGGTCAACCTCCTGCGGCCAAGCATCCGCAGCCGCCGCCAGCCTGGCCGCCAGCAGCGCCATCGTCGGCGGTGTGGCGGAGCTGCTCGCGGCACGCACGACGGTTGGCAGCGCTGCCGACCGCAGCGCGCCCGCTAGGACTGCCGCGTCGTTGTCATTGGTTGGCAGTCGGCGCAACGAAGAGGCGAGCATCGCGCTGTCCAGGGTCCCGGCTGCGTGTCAGGGGTTCGGGCTTGGGGCTGGGCTTTGGGTGGGTTGTGTCGCCTGTTCAGACCGGCGGCATCGATCACGCTCATAAAGTCCTCGGATTGGAGCGCTTCGTTCAGTTCGGCCCATCCAGAACCGCGGACGCACGCGACCGCCGCATGTCGTTGGAGGATGGGTGGCACCGACAAAATCACAAGCAGCGAGTGCGCTGGCAGGCGCGGCGACGGCGTTCTTAATAACATCCGCGCGCGCTCGTGGCACACCGATCTATCGATAGATTTCTGGTAGAAGACGCACGCATCTAGATAAGATAAGAGATAATTATCTCTTATCTTATTGCATCTAGACGACGTCAGGGAGGGAGGAAGGGAAGATGGCAGGCGGCGCGCAACCGCGGACGCGGTTGCCAGTGCGCAACCCAGGGGTCCTCCGCCCCACGATAGATACGCGCTGTATATAATACACACGCGCGGTATAATAGATACAAACGGATACTCCTTAGCCGCCGTGTGCGCCCCTGCTGGGCCTCGTCCAGCTCAGGGGCAGCGGAGCGCCTCTCGCCCAGCTGGCCCAAGCGCCGGCGAGCGACGCAGCGGTGGCGGCGCTGTCATCGCTACCGGCTCCAAGCGGTATCTGCGCACTGTCAACCTGGCGGTGCCTCCCGCCTGATTTACTCGCATTAGCCAGGCGTAGATCTCGCAGCCACCACCGCCGGCTGAGCCACGGGGGGTGCATAGCTCCGCGCGGCGAGGGGTGATATTCATCCACCCACCGCTGCAGCTGCGCGCGCGTGATGCGCTCCCATGCATCGTCCGCCACGGTGACCACGGGCAGACCCATGCGCTGCAGCAGCCGCGCCTGCGAAAACAAGCTCGAGATGACCGGCAGATTGGCCGAGGCTGGCCGGAGCCTGGGGCAGCCTGCGGCACGACCTGGCGCTGAGGGGAGCCAGCTGGTGCGAGGCCTGAGCCGCCTTGCCTGAGCCGCCTTGCCTTGCATTCGACATAGAGCCGTACGGGCGGCTGGTCCTGCAGCAGTACGATGCAGCCGAGGGCGAGGGCCTCCCACGTGCGGTGGCAGTCGAGGCCCATACCCATCGGGCTCGCGACTACGGCATGCTGAGCGAACAGCCTCCACACGCGCTCCTGGGACCTCCGCCTCTCGAACGGCGGCGCCAGCAACCCGCTCGCCTGGAGCGGAAACAAGGTGGCACGGCCTTCGGCAAGCTGGCTCTATGGAGGCTCATTTCAGCGCCAGAGCATGCCTCAGGCGGTCCCAAGCTGCGGTGAGCCTCGGCCAAAGAGGCCGGTGTTGGGCCGCGCCGGCCGGCCATGTGGCGCGTGTTCTCGACACAGGTCACGTGCCTGGAGCGCGAGCCTCAGTTCGGAGCGTGTCCGGTAGCCAATGGGGCGCTTGGGATAGCTCTTGCCCCCGGGCAGCGCCCAGTCCGCCGCGAGCATGGACACGTTGCGCTGGCGCAGCGGCGGCGCAGCGGCGGCGATCTGCTGCAGCTTCCTATTGTCGGGAAACAAGCTGGCTGAGCCTTCGGCACACCAAACTCCTTTCAGCACCGCCTGATGCATGCCTCAGGCTGCCCCAAGCCCCGGCCAGCCTCGGCCAGTCAGCCGGCTGGGCCGCGCCGTGCCAGTCATACAGGGCTGGCTTTCGACAGGGGCAGCTTCGTCCAGTTGGACAGAGGCGGCAAGCCAATAGGAAGCATGCCCGTCCGCTTGGCTTGCTGCGGTCGGAGGAAGGCGGCGTGGAGGTTTTGCGCGCGCACGCTGACGATCGACGGGCAGCGGGAGGCATCGTACAGCTGGTCCACCGCATCCCTGGAGTAGTGCTTCGGCCACCACCGGTCAGTGCTACCGATCAGCAGGCGCACACGACCTGGAAAGCCACAGATCAACCCCACGAGCCGCTTGAACTCGCCGTGAAAGTCCGCAGCGTCGCCGTGCGGCGAGATATGCACCGTTGTGAGCTGCTCTCGGAGGCGAGCCGGGTTCTTCGGAGGAAACCTTCGTTCGTTCGGGAGGAGACGAGCGCGGATCTTGGCTTCCTTAGCGGCGTGGAACGCCAGGCTGCTTGGAATGACCACGGTGTAGTCGGCATCCTGGATGAAGCCAAAGTGCAAGACGGGGTCTGCCAGCTGCCCAAGGGTCGTGCTGTGGTTGTTCGGCCGTCGCATGCCAGCGCTATGTGCCACCCTGGAGCGCAAACTCCTCCAAACTTCCCTTTGATAGTGATAGATGGATAGAGATTTGCTGAAAAGACGCACATCCTAAGGATGCCAGCAGCAAGCGCCCGGCGAGCAGCGAAGGTGATCTCCACTACCCCTTAGGAACTCGAAGATACCGCGAGAGTGGCGGAGAACGCAGGCGCTCGCGGGATGCGGCGCAGCCACGAGCTGGGCCCGCGGGGTGTGCTGGCGTCGAGTAGGCGTGCCCGGCCCACGCGCCACGGCGTCGGACGGCGAGCCACGGCGTCCACACGGCATCCTTTACCTTCTGGGCTTCCCACCTATAGACATGCCAACTTGCGAGACCATC
>Ga0209302_10000753_pt1 | contig 18721 bp, 19 predicted proteins | sample ArcOceMetagenome_2_FD_187445 | JGI IMG/M metagenome (GOLD analysis project Ga0209302, IMG submission 187445) | Marine eukaryotic phytoplankton communities from Arctic Ocean - Arctic Ocean ARC135M Metagenome (SPAdes) (version 2) | ecosystem: Environmental > Aquatic > Marine > Oceanic | place... | reverse complement strand
AATGGGTATAACTCCGCCCAACCCTAGTGAATTTGCCCATAATCCATTTATAACTCCAATTTGAGGAATTTCGTGAACCATTTTTTTATGAATTTTGTGTCTATTTTTTAAATATTTATTTTCTATATTATCATTGGTTATTTGAATGGGTAGGGTATGTTTTACAGTTTCTTTTAATAATTCTAAATTAATTTCGCTAACAATTTCAAATATAATTTCTTTTAATTTTCTAACACCGGCCTCATTTGTATAATTATCTATAATAAATATAATATTTTCATTTGAGAGATTAATAATATCATCCATGCCCATATTTTCGTAAATTTCGGGTAATAAATATTTTTGCACTATATGAATTTTATCATCGATTGTTAAAAAATCAAATTTAATTCTATGAATTCTATCAAGTAAAATTTTATCAATAACCGAAGCATCATTATATGAAAAAATAAATAAAATCTTACTGACATCGAGGTCTATACCATTAAAATATTTATCTTGAAAATTTTCATTTTGAGTACTATCAATTAAGTGTGTCAATATACCAATGATTTCTTTACCGTGCTCTGTTCGCGAAACTTTATCTAATTCGTCAATAAAAATAATAGGATTCATACACTTTTTTTCCATTAATATATCAACTATTCTGCCCCAAGTTGACCCAACGTATGTATAATTATGCCCAGATAACGTGCTACCATTGCTAGATCCTCCCAAAGCTATAAATGAAAATGGTCTAGAAACCCCATTTTTATCTTTTAAACATTTTGAAAGGCCATTTTTTGCTAAAGAAGTTTTTCCAACACCGGGTGGACCTTCAAATCCAAAACAATAACCAGATTGTTTTCCTGTAATCCATTGTCCTATAATTCTTTCCAACTGTCGTTTGGCATTATCATGACCATAAATAGATTGATCCAATGTTTTATTAATTTCAACCATTGTTTGGCTAATATACGTTTTTTTTATTTCTATGTTATTAATTTTTTCAATAAAAAAGTTTTTGTGTATTATATCTGGTGTATTTGTAATTTCAATTAAATCTTTCATAAATATTTGATTGGTATTTAACTTTGTAATAATAGAATTAATCTGTTCTTTCATATATGTATTTTTTTTACCCGAATGACATATTTTTTTCAATTTTATATTATGTTTTTTTAATAAAGAATTTATAAAACAAATATTTGTAATGAGTTTGTTTTTTTTTCCAGTTGTGAAAAATTGAGTACATTTTTCATTATTTAAGTTATCAATTTTATGAAATATGTCATTTTTTAAAGTATTTAATATATTTGAAATTTCAACATTTGTAAAAATTTGTTTATTTTTATAAGATGTTTCAATGTTAAATTTTTTTAATTTACTTATTATTTCATTTATTAAATTTGAATTTTCAGTTGTTACATTTAATATAAATTCTTGTTTATAAATACCAAACGGTATTTTTAACAAACCTTCTAAATATTGTCTAGCTTTGGAACCCGAATCTTCCGATTTGGCTTTAACTTCTTTTAATTTTATCATTGCCTTTTCTTTAATTGTGTCAGACGCTTTCATCAAACAAATTTGTTGTTCAATTGGTATTTTTGAATTATCAAATTGTGATAAATTTTTTGTGTATTTAATTGTATTTTTCATAGCCAATCTAAAGGATTTTTTAATTTCCCACGGAAAACTATCAAATAAAATAGTTTGTTCGAATGTATCAATGTTACCATTTTGTTCATTTGATAATAAGTCATATAAAAGGTATGCTAAGTATTGAAATTCATATTTTTCAATTTGTAATAATGATATAATGAGTGTTTTTCGTTGTTGAAATAGATTATTATTGATAAATTCTTTTATAACTTGAGAAATACTTTTTTGATTGATGAGCGATGCTTGATTATTATATCCAACAAATCTGTTATATAATTCTGAATCGTTATAAATAAGCCATTCTTTAATACTTAAATGTTTAATAAATTTATTAAATAATTCAGACTTAAATTCGGCATCTTTTGGTTTATTTTTAATACATTTTTCAATTCTACTACTAATAAAGGTATTTTTTAAACACGATAATAATAATTCGGTAAGAACACCACGAATAATAATTGTATTTTTTTTTTCAGTATTTTGAAATATGACTTTAATGCCGAAAACCTTCGTGTAAAAATTATTTGAAGTTCTGCATAAATCATAACAATCTAAATTTTCACCCATTTCAACAATCATAAAATCCTCAATAATTTTATTTTTAATTATTTTATTGGATGTGTTTTTATTCTTAGGGGATTTTTTCCATGGTAATATTTTATAACTTATGGGTTGTACAAAATTTAAAATAAGTGCTAATTTTTCTTTATCTAGATTATGCTTTATTTTATGAATAAAATCATTACCATAACATACGGTCAATATATTTTTTATTTTATTTGTTCCAAAAGTTTTAAATACAATGGATATTTCATCATTTATTGTTTGTAGTTTTGAAATAATTTGTGTTGAATTTGAATGATTGGACTGAATACTATTTTCAATATTTTTTAAATCTTTATATATATTTTCTAAATTTTGAATACATAAATTTAGTTCACTGGCTGATAAAATATCATTTGTTTTATATTTTTCAACAGATATAATGGTATCTGTAATAATTTTAAAAAAGAAATCTATTTTTTGTTGTATTTTGATTTTATTCATTTTCTTTGTGCTATATGTTGATTCACCTTTTTTTTGTTCAGTTGTAATTTTAATATTTTTGTTTTCTGTTGACATATTCCTAAAATATATTGCGATTTTAAATAATTAAATTAGTCCGAACGATTAAAAATAAAGAAAATGAATTAAACAATAAAATATATATTATTATTAAATGGGAATACCAGCGTATTATAGTTATTTAATAAAAAATTATAAAAAAATAATTTTAAAATTAGATAAATTAAATAAAAATGTTCATAATTTTTATTTAGATTCGAATTCTATTATTTATAATTGTTTGGCGGAAATGACTGGAGATTTTAATAAATCATTTATAGATAAATTAATTAACAATATTTGTTTACAAATTGAGGTGTATATTAAAGAAGTAAATCCTAAAAAACTTGTATATATAAGTTTTGATGGAATAGCACCGGTTGCAAAATTAAAACAACAAAAAGAAAGACGTTTTAAATCAAAGATTATTGAAGAATTACTAAATGATACAATAAAAGAAAATATGACTGGAAATTGTAAAATTGACTTGGATAAAGAAGACAAATTTGATAGAACTAGCATAACACCTGGTACGTATTTTATGAATAATTTGAATAAAAAGGTTAAAGAATATTTTAGTGGGCGTGAAAAAGACTATAATGTGAAAAAAATAATTGTATCGGGGTCTGACGAAAGAGGTGAAGGTGAACATAAAATTTTTGACTATATTAGAAACAATAACGAAATGTCAGATGCACACGTGATATATGGTTTGGATGCAGACTTGATAATTTTATGTTTAAATCATATGTATATAACAAAAAATATATTTTTATTTCGCGAAACACCTGAATTTATAAGAAATCTTTCGGCAGATATGGATCCGGGTGATTTATATATAATGAATATTGAAGAATTAATGTATTATATTTTGGGTAAAATGTTTGGGAAAGATATGAGAAATGAGAAATATAATGTGAATTATATTAAAGATTATGTATTTATTATGCAATTTTTGGGAAATGATTTTATGCCGCATTTTCCATCTTTAAATATTAGAACGCACGGTATTGAGATGTTATTGGAAACATATAAAAATATATTAGGAAAGAGACAAATGTATATAATGGACAATGGTAAAATCATTTGGAAACACGTTCGTAAATTGGTAGAAGAATTTGCAAATATGGAATTAGATAATTTTAAAAGAGAATATAAAATTAGAGATAAAATGGAAATGAGTGTAATAAGAAGAGAATTATATGAACCCAAAGATAAAGAATTGTCAAAAAAAGTATTGGAAAAATCAATATTAAATATCCCGATGAAAGATAGAGAATTAGAAAAAGAGATAGACCCTTTTTCATATAGTTGGGAAAATAGATATTATGAGAAATTATTTAATACGCAACGGAATGATGTGAATTTAAAAAAAATTTGTGTAAATTATATCCAAGGATTAGAATGGAATATTGTATATTATACGGAAGGGTGTAAAGATTGGAAATGGAAATATAATTATTGTTATCCGCCATTATTTCAAGATTTATTAAAATATATCCCGTTGTGGGACATTGAATTTATTAAAGAAAACAATTACTCTATTTCCGCAGTAACACAATTGGCATATGTATTACCACCGAGTTCTTTATATTTAATGCCAAAACAATATCAAATGATGATGATTAAATATAAACACAAGAAAAATGATGTGGCTTTAACGTGGGCTTTCTGCCGATATTTCTGGGAATCGCATTTTGAATTCCAATTGGAGAAATTGGATGAAATTGAGGAAATGATTGAAGATATTGATAAAAAAACATCGGGGGATTTTAAAATAGAGGGAAATGTGTTATTATTTTAAGAGTATACTTATATTATTTGCTTTTTTATCAAATTCTGTTTTGAGAACATTTTTCACAAATTGGGAATCGGGATGATAAAGTTTTTCTATTGACGCATTATGTATCCGGATAAGTAAATATGTACTTCTCATAAGTCCTCTAATTTTGCGGCGAAGTTTATCTTTTCTCCTTTTAAGGATAACATCAATGCTTTCCATTACATCATTTTTTCCAAATGTATTCCAACCACTGAAAGAAAATTTTATTTCATTATTTTCATCAATAACGTTTGAATGAATAAAGGCTTCTGATACCAATTTGTAAACATTTTCTTGCTTGTCATTTGACCAATCAAACATTTGCAACTTCCCTTTTTCTATTATTTCTTGTTTTGCTGTATCCAAATTTGGAGGTGGGAAATTTGAGTAATAGTCCAGCATGGTTAAATGATATGCGTCTAAATGATATGCGTTCTTGTTAAAACACTTTTGTAATTTAAAATATCAATTTAATATTTATGAACATTTTATATTAAAAAAAAAATATAAGTTAATATAAAATGGCAGATGATAGAATAGTAACATTAACAAATAGACAACAATTTAAAACATTTTTATTGGACAATGATTATTTTATAGTTAAAGCCTGTGCAGAATGGTGTGGCCCCTGTAAAAAATGTACGCCATATTTTATGGACATTTTTAATAACAAAATTCCTAAAAAAATTAAATTGGTGAAATTAGATGTGGATGCGGGTGAGGATTTAGCGCATTATTTAAGAATCAAATCAATGCCCACATTTATACATTATCATAAAGGTGAACCAAAAGAGATATATGATTCAAGTAAAAAAAAAGACATCGATGCTTTATTTCAAAAGATTTTATCATATCATTCATAAGTCTAATAACATTTCATATTCTTTCCATAGGTATTTGAAAAATTTATCCTGTCTATCACTATTACTAATATTTGAATCATTAGTAATTATGTCAATTTGTGTGTTTAAAAAGTATGAAATAATATGAAGATTTTCACTTAAATAATTAATTAAAGTACTAGATTGTGAACCGGTATTTTTATCGTATCCGTAAAATTTGAGTTTTTCTAATTTTGGTTTAGGTAAAGCGGATAAAGTTGTTAATAAAATAAATTGAATAATACCTTTTTTGGCAGCTGCAAAAATAAACAATCGTTTGTCGTTTTTGCTAACACTTTTTTTATTAAACTCCCAAATATTTCTTAGATGTCTATATATTACAAATGGATGTTCATCTGTTTTTGTTTGAATAATTTCTAAAAAATTAATTTTTTCAAATTTATTCTTTTCCTCATCATTGTCTATTCTATTGTAAGGATCAATTTTATCTTCATTCTCTTTATCTTTCATATAATTTTTAATAACAGTGTCTTTACCTTCATCAATTGTTTGAAAAAGTCTCTCAATAATATAAGTAAAAAAATGTTTATTTTCAATTGGGAACGTCATCCAAAAGTGGTTTTTAATAAATGTTTCATACATAATTATAAAAATACCAAAATGAGATAATTTATTTGAGTCTTTTGTGTGAATATTAATGTTTTCTTTAATAAAATTAAAATAACTGTTAAGATTTTTTTTAAATACTTTAAATTTGATATTGTGATTGGCTAAATATCTAATGATAAATAACACAATTGCGTCTCGTTTATAATCATCCGACAAAGCTCTTTCTTCGTCTGCATCATTTTGGTGTAATTCTACAGCGAGTTGTTTGATAGCTTCAAATAATTTTTCATATTTATAAAATTTCGGCAAATTAATTTGCAAAATAGCGACCAAATGATGATATTTCTTATGAATATCCGAAGCCTTTTCTAATAATTCAAGTTTATCTTTTAATTGTTGTTCCCAAACACTGTCTTTAATATTTTTATGTATTCTTACACCAATATTGTCTTCTTCGTCTTCTTTTTCCTCTTTCTCTTCTTCTTCATCTTCACCATACTCATAATCATTGTCATCTAAATCAATTTCATATTTTATATTTGGATAAATTGTGTCTATTTCAAGTAAAGTAGATGGTGTTAATTTTTTACGGGTTTGCATTATTAGTACAAAAGGATCACGACTATATTGTTTAGCCATTTTTTTTTCTTTTTTTAAAAATTTAATAAATATTTTTTTCATTTTTTTTTTAGCTTTTTTTTTATTTTTACGTTCTCTTCATTTGAACTAAATTTTTGTTTATCTAATAAACGATAACGTTCTAATAATTTATTTTTTTCTTTTGATTTATTAATTTTATTTTTTTTGTCTCTTTCTTGTTTTTTTTCTGTTTCAGATTTCTTTTCCAATTCAATGGGGTTTTTTAATTTTGGATTATTTTCATCTGTTTTTATGGATAATTCACCTGGTTTATATTTATTTTCAGGTTTTTTAAAAATATCATTTTTAGTATCTGAAAAAGATGTCATTTTAATATATAAATATAATAAAATATTTATATATTTAAATGTATTAATATAATAAAAATAAAGACCATAATAATGGATTCATTGAAAGAATTAGATTTAAATATAGAAAATTATAATTTAGAAGATATATTGAATTTGTTCGGATTAAATATAAATTATAATACAACTGAATTAAAAGTGGCAAAAAAAATGGCATTGAAAACACATCCCGATAAAAGTGGATTGGATAATGAAGTGTTTATATTTTTCAGTAAGGCATATAATATATTATCAAAAATATATAAATTAAAAAATAAGACAGAGAAAAAGGTTGAAAACATTGATTATGACGAAAATGATATAGGGGATGATATAGGAAATAAAGAACTATTAAATATGAAATTAAAAACTTTAAAAAAGAAAAATTTTAATAAATGGTTCAATAATTTATTTGAAAAATCAAATGGAAAATCAAATACGAACGGTTACGGCGATTGGTTAAAATCCGAAGAAGGTGTTTCAAATGTGAAAATTTCAAATAAAACAGAATTTGATGCTCTTTTTAAAAAAAAGAAAAAGGAGAGTAGGGAATTAATAGTAAAAGCTGATATTCAAGATATGATTTATAATGGCGGCGGGACAATGTTAGATAATAATGAAACCGTATATTCATCAGATATATTTAGTAAATTAAAATATGATGATGTTAGAAAGGTGCATATGGAAACAGTAGTACCTGTAACAGAAGAAGATTTTACAAATAAAAAAAGATTTGATAACGTGGAGCAATATATTCGTCATAGAAAATCAACACAGGGTAATGTGCCCGATTTAACATTATCAAAAGTACAATTAAATAATATAAACAACACAAATGAAGTATTAAATTCTAAAAGAGCATATAATTTATTAGTAGAAGATAATGAAATGAAAAAAAAGAATGATTTGTGGTGGAAAAATTTAAAATTATTAACTTAATTTTAGTGATAAAAAAATGTATATATGTATTATATAATGAATAAAATACAACGTTTATTGCCAGCATTTATAATAATTACCGCAATAGGAATTTTATACGATAAATATAAAGAAAAATACGACCCCGAACCCGAAAAGGTTCAATTTGATTTAATACAAAGATATTTATTGAATAAACAAGGTTTTGATAATAATAATAAACCAATTATGTGGATATTTTCTGATTATGATATAAATTCACGTCATTGGAAAACATTTGGTTCTAGAAATACAAATGATTTGAATCAACCTTATATTCATATGTGTATTGAATTAATAATAAAATGGTGTGGCGACTCTTTTAATATCTGTTTAATTAATTCTGATTCATTTGATAAATTATTAAGCGATTGGACAATTAATGTAAATGAATTATCAGAACCTATAAAAACGAGGGTAACCACACTTGGCTTATTTAGAATATTGCATAAATATGGTGGTGTATTAATGCCAAATAGTATGTTGATGTTACGAGATTTTAAATATTACCATGAAAGATATTTAGGAGCGAATGAATGTTATTTCGGAGAATTTGTATGTAGAAATGTTACTTCCAATAAGAAACAAACATTTCCCAATCATAAATTATTTGGTTGTAGTAAAAAAAATGTTAATATGAAAGAGCTTTGTAATTATATGGAAAAAATAATATCAACGGATAATACGAATGAGACAAGCTTTATTGGTAATTTAGATAGATTTATATTTAAATTAATGAATAGGCAAGCTATAAATAAAATATCTGGTAATTTATTGGGAACTAAAACAGTAAATGGGGATATAATAATTATCGATGATTTATTAGAAAATTCTAAAATAGACTTTGACAAAGCTGCGTTTGGTATATATTTACCAACCGATGAAATATTAAAAAGACAGAAATATGGTTGGTTTGTAAGGTCAAATAAAGTTCAGATATTGTCTAGCAACACGAATGTTGGTAAATTTTTTACTTTAAGTTATAATCAATAGTTGCATTGGAAATATCTTTATTATTAAGATTATTTTGTATAATTTCATCATTTAAATATATTATGTAATTTATTGTATATTTGGATTTGTTATATATAATTTTGGATGTGTAAGGGATATATAAACTATTTAATATTTGTCGTATAATTGTTAATGTATTTTTATATGTCATTTCTCTTTTAATATAAAATTGTTTGGATTTGTGGTAATATTCCATTAGTTCAACAATGAAAGGTTCTATTTCTTTATTATATATTAATTTTTTATATGAAATATTTGAAAATATATATTCTTGTTTTTTTTCATTTGTACAATATTTTAAAATAATATTAATAAATTTATTTATATTATAAATTTTTTTAAAATTTTGACTCATTAGTTGTAAATATATAAATGTATTTATAATATTTTTTTTATTAAATTATTAGTGAAAAAAGTTAGTTCTATTTTATGTTCGTGAATTTTATAAAATATAGAGATGTATTTGCATATAAAAGTGATAATTTTGTATTTATGTTCTTCAATTATAATATCTGTAACTTTAATAAAAGAAAAATAATTATCTAAAATATCTAATACAGAATAACCTTTATTATAAATATTAAAAATTATTTCAATGGCCTTTTTGTAATCTTTATCTTTATACCAAGCATTTGTATAATTTTGAAGTTCTAAATAATTAATATTACAACATAATTCTTTTGCGTAATTTAATGTTATTTCTTTATTAAACAATTTGAATTTTTCTAAAAATATTAATAATTTTTGAAATGAATTTTCACAAATATCAAATAAAAATATTTTTGCATCTTTATGAATAATTATATTTTCTTTTTTTTCAACAACACTTGAAAATTTTTTCAATAATTTTAAATTAATTTTGTTTAATTGTATAATAATTGTGCGAGATTGAATATTATCTATCACTTTTTGTATATTTGTACAAGAAATTATAAAATGTACATTATGACTGTATTTATCCATACAATTTCTAAATACTTGTTGACTTTGTTCATTAATATAATCAATGTCATCGAGGATAATAAATTTCTTTTTCATTGGGTTTGAACATTTTGTTTGGCAAAATGTTTTAAGATTATTTCTATAATAATTAATTCCCTGCTCTTTTAGACTATTAATAATTAAAATATCATATTTGTACGGCGTTGTTGTATTGTAGTATTCATGAATTGTTGCCATAATTAAAGATGTTTTCCCAACACCTTGTTCGCCAATAAATAATATGTTTAAATTGTCCATATTTTGTAATGTATTTAATAAATTTATATATTCGTCATCAATAATAAAATCTTTATAATAAGTTGGTTTATATTTTTTTAAAAATGACATTTAATTAATTACGTAAATTTGTATTTAAGTTTTTCTTTATTGATACATATATATGGACTTGTATAAAATTTTGAATATTACGAAAAACGCATCTTCGGATGAAATTAGAAAGGCATATAGAAAATTATCGCTGAAACATCATCCAGATCGTGGTGGAAATGAAGAAGAATTTAAGAAATTGAATAGAGCTTTTGAAATTTTAGGCGATCCTCAAAAAAAAAGAGAACACGATATGAAACAAAATAGTCCATTTAAATCGGCAAATTCAAATATTTTTAGTGACGATGGTGGGTCAAATATGGGTGGAATGGGTGGGATGGGTGGGATGCCAGATTTATTTAAAATGTTTTTTAACGGCGCGCCCATGGGTTTTGAAAATATGCATAATATGCATAATATGGCGGGTGGTGGTCCAAATATTAGAATATTTAGAAATGGGAAACCTGTATTTCAAAATCAACGTATAAAGCCTCCTCCGATTACCAAAACTGTAATTATTAATTTAGATGAAGCATATGAAGGTGTTGTGAAACCATTGGAAATAGAAAAATGGATAATACACGATAATATAAAAAAACAAGAAAAGGAAACATTATATGTAGACATACCGTGTGGGATAGATAATAATGAAATTATAATAATGCCCAATAAAGGAAACATTAATACACACGGTATGCAGGGTGATATTAAAATTCAAATAAAAATTAAGAACAATTCTATGTTTATAAGACAGGGTTTGGATTTATTGGTGAAAAAGAAAATATCATTGAAAGAGGCGTTGGTAGGATTTAAATTTGAGATAAAACATTTGAACAAAAAATCGTATATGATTAATAATTTTAATAGTAAGGTTGTGACCCCCGATTTTAAAAGTGTAATAGATAAAATGGGTATGAAACGCGGAAATAATGTAGGTAGGTTGATTATTCTGTTTGATGTGATGTTTCCGAAAACTCTCTCAGATACACAAAAAGAACAGTTAAAAAATATACTATAATAACATTTCTGAAAAATTATTAAATTGAAAAAATTGTTTTAATTGTTTCAATTATTTCAATTTATGATGTGCAACTCTATTAATGTATCATTATGTATTTCACTATCATTGTTAACGAGTTCTGTTATTTTGGGAATTTTGTATTTAGTTTATAAGGATAACAAGTTTGGAGAAATATCTTTGTATTTATTTGCTATCTCATTTTTGGCTTGTATACTACGAACCGGTATTAAAGATGAAGAAAAAAAACCAAGAACATCGGTTGTAACACCAATTATGTAATACCATTTATAATAAATTCTTTATCTAAAATAGACAACGAATCTTTGTTAATATTTAAATCTCGTCCAAAATGTAAAAGAACCAAATCTCAAAAAAAAATGCAAAAGAAGGTACAAGAAAAAATAATATATCCTCTATATATAAAATGGGAAGTTGTTCAGCTAATAATGATGAAAATTTTGCAAGTGTGCCTTTAAAGGGTGGTCGTCGCAGACGCCGTAGAAGTCGTCGTCGCCGCCCACGAAGAACAAAGAAAAGAAAATCCAAATCGCGTAAAAGACGTCGTCCAAGAAGAACGAAAAGAAAATCGCGTAAAAGACGTCGTCGCAAACGCCGTTAATTTTTTAAAATTAAATATTTAATAATTTAAATATTTAACGATTTATTTTATCATTTAGACATCTATGTATTATTTGATAATCAGATAGATTTGCAAAATCAAAATATATAACATTTATGTCATCCAAATCATTTTTGCGTTTTATTATCAAACCGTGTTCTTTCAATTTTTCAGCTTTTTTTATTTTTAAAAATATATTGACAACATTATGGTTTAATACAATTTCATTTACTTGTTTAATTATTTCTTCTTTATTTTTTTCAGGTATTTTAAAATCAATTTTTAAAATACGTTGTGTTCTCCAATCAATAGTTACGTGAGCGTTTAAACCAGGAATAGCCTTTTCTAAATCAAATAATAGATACCTAAATAAAGCATTTTTATCATTTCTTGTCATTTTTAAAAATACTGTCTTGATGCCAAAACTAAGCATATGTTTTTCCATAATATTTATATGGTCCAAGGTAACTGTTTCAATTTCAAGAGTATTTGGACCCGATGCATTCAGAATTTTACCAGTTTGAATAAGTAAACCTTTAATATAAATATCTTTTATTTTAGTAAAAAGTGCCGTTACATCTTGTTCGTATGGTGAAAATAAATCCAATTTTACAGAAAAAGGTGGTTTGGGTTCATATTTAAAAATATCATCGAGTGTAACTTTTGTATTTTTAATATTATTCATAATATAAAAAATATTATATTTTTTTACGATACACGTTTTGTATCAATATCGGAAGATACAATATAAATGGAATTTTCAGTAATGATAATAAATTCAGTTTCTACTTTATAAATTTTGGAAATAGGGCTAGTATATTCGTCAGCACTTTTTACTAAAAGTTTTTCGCCACTATCTCTAACACCAATTAGAACTTCTTTATCGCAGGATGAAGTCCAATAATCAAACATAATGGGTTTATCTTCTACGATACTAAGTTTTGCACAATGTTGCAAAGTAACACCTTGTGGAAGTCTATAATTTTCATTTGATTGTTCAACGGAGGAATTTTCTTCAGACATTTTATAGTTATTATTTTATTTAATTCTTTAAATACTTATTTATTGTAATAAACAATATTATTTTAAATATTATTTTAAATATTATTTTAAATATTATTTTAAATATTATTTTAAATAATTTATAAATAAAGAAAACGTATATTATATAATATTATTATGAATAAGAATATTTTAAATGTTGAAAATTATAATGATGTATTGGATAATAAAGATCTTATTTTAAAAGAATATAATATTTTATTGAATGAATATTTATTACATATTGCGAAACAATTGATTATAAAAGATAATATTCATTATTTATTCGTTTTAAATCGCGGATTTGATTTATTTAAAAATATATTTATTATGTTATTACATTATACTAAAAATTTAGAGTTGGTTGTACATCATTTAAGAAAAAGTTATCTTTATTATACAGAATTCATTGGACAAGTTGGTGAAGATAGTAATTCATTTTTACAATTAAATTCAAAGGATGCTTGTTTATTTGTATATAAAAAAACAATTTATGAAATTAACGAAGATTTTAAGAAAAAATATGAATTAACAGATGCTGAAAAGAATGAATTTTATCATTTAAAGGAAAAAATATATATTTTCACAAAAATCATTCAAATTATTTGTAAAAACAATATTGAAAAGGATAATTTTTTTTTAGATGACAATAAAGAAAAATATATAAAAAATATAAAATTTTATATGACAAAAATATTAAATGAATTATTAAAAAATCATTCTGAAGATAATTATGAAAAAATATGTTTATTTATGGATTATATTAAAAACAAAGATATTATTTTAGAAAGAAGACAACATTTGTTATATCATTTTATAAAAAAAATAACAATAACAGACATTGAAATAAAAAAAATATATAGATTATCATTGGACGATGATATATATATAAAATTAACACCTATCAAATTTATAAATAAGTTATTCCGTGTATAGAATAATTCGTTTTCTATATTTTTTTTTTTTTGGTTTAACAACTCCAATTTTTTCTTTTGATTTAATTTCTTCACAATTGTCTTTCAATAACTGTACAATAAATAAATAAACTTTATTTAATGTTTTTTCATCACAATTCCCAACAACTAACACGCTGCCTGTTCTAAAAATCATAAATGAAATAATGGCACATTTATTGTTTTTTTTATGTTTTTTATTAAGTGAGCATTTATTTTCACAATGACACAATCCAGAAATTTTATCATAATTTTCATTATAAAAGAATTTGCATTGAATTCCGGGATACGAACATGGATCGTATAATGAATGTATGTTATATTTATATTTCAATATTTGATATAAAACAGTTCTATTAATGAAAAAGTTACAAGAAAAGTTAGAATTAATAAGAACTGTTTCAATTTTATCTTTTAAATATTTAATGGGTGTTTCAACTAATTTATTTACAATATTAAGAAATACATTTAGTGCCATATTTAATGTCTCGATATTTTGAATACCCGGTATTTCTAACTTACCCGTGTTAAACACTTTTATATTAATTTCACGAAACTCGCCTTTATAAAATATTCTAACAATTATTGCAAAACAATTATAAAATGCGCTTTTTTTCTTTTTTCTAAAATTAATTAAATCTTTTTTACTAATTCCGATGGTGATTTTACGAATATCTTTAAAGGTAATATTTTTACCAGTAACATTATTTACTTTTGATATAATATCTACATTTATTTGCTTTTGTTTTTTAATATTTTCTTCTAATTGTTCCACTTCTTCTTCGGTAATTGAATTTATTTTCATTATTTTTTTTATGACACCTTCTTCTGGGAATTTATAATCAAGAATAGGTATTTTCCAAAAAAGATTGTTTAAATCTATTGCTTGATCTAAATAACCTATCTTGGTTTGAGTAGACACATATAAATCTGTAAACGTTGGTTTAAACGTATTGGTTTCGGTTTTTTTCCTATTTGATTCAAATGAATTGTTATTATTTAAGAATTCATTCCATTCTGAATTGACGTTGCACATTTTCTTTTAAATAGTAAATTATATTATTTAAATTTATTATTTAAATAATATAATTTCAATTTTATTTTAAAAAAAAATAATATTTAGGAAAATGTAGGTAGTTTTTTTTTTACTTCAAAAAAAAAAGGTCTTATAAATTTTTTATCTAACAAATATTTATGATGTATTTTCAAATAAAAGAAAATATTGGGGAAGGTTTTGAAAAAACTAAAAAAGATAAAAAATCTTTATTTCAAGAAATAGAGAATGAATATAGTATAAAAAGATGTAATTTTAACCCATTATCCCCATCGCCTAATAAATTTATAAAAAATTTAGAAATTAGAATGAAAATGTATTATAAACAATTATATAAATCATATAAATGAGTTATGAAAAATGACAAATAAATATCAATATTTATTTGTTCATTATGAATGATTAATTCTAATTTTGTTAACCATTCCTCATTTAAACAATATTCTTTGTTCTCTATAACATAAAATATAAAACATTTTATGAATTCATATATGGATATAAATTTATTTTCGCAATAATCATTTATAAATATTTTAATTTTATCAATTTTATCAAATTTATCTTTAATTTTATTATTTTTATTTTTAAATAAAATAATTAAATCTTCCAATACGTCAGGTGTTATAATATGGTTAATATTAATATTATTATGATTAGTTTGAATATAATTAATCATGCTTCTCATATCAGAATTAAACATTTGTTGTATATTTTGTATTTGTTCTTTATTTATATCTAACGATTCTGACTTTACAATATGGTTTAAAAAAATAAATATATCTTTTTGTGGCAGATTACAAAAACATAATTGAATAAATTCATTTTGCAAAGCTTTATCAATTTTACTAATGTAATTGCATATTAGACAAAAACGAATATCATCTGAATATTGTTGAATAAGGTATCTTAAAGCTTGTTGAGCATTTTTTGTCATATAATCAACTTCATCCAATATAACAAATTTAATACCATTCCCGAATAATGATTTTGTATTTACAAATTGGTTTATTTGGTTGCGAATAATATCAATACCGCGATCATCGGAGGCGTTTAGGTGTATTTTCAAACCCTTAATATTGGGATAATATTTTTTGTGATATTCATTAATAAGATTTATAATAGTTGTTGTTTTTCCAGTTCCCGGTGGTCCATAGAATATTAAATTTGGAAAATTTTTTTGTTTGATAATGTTTTTAAGTAATGTTTTGTTGGTTTTTTCTAGAACAATGTCTTTAAAATTAGTAGGTCTATATTTTTCAATCCACGGTTTATGATCCATTAATAATCATTTAATGAATCATTTTTTTAATATTTATTCTGAGAGAAAGATATAAATATTGTGTTGAAAGATAATAAAACTAATAAGTGGTATATTTAATAATTATGGAAGAAGGATATTTGGAAATTATTTTAGGTTCAATGTTTGCTGGTAAAACGACGAGATTGATAGAAAAATACCGCGAATGTGTATTTTTAAAGCAGCGGGTATGTGTCATTAATTATGAGGAAGATAAAAGATATGATGAAGTAAAATTATCGTCGCATGATTTAGTAAAAATAGAATCATTGAATTTAAAAAAATTATCAGATATATTTGATGAAAATAAAGAAGATATCCTTAACGCTGAAGTTTTCTTGATAAACGAGGGACAATTTTTTGGAGATTTGGATAGCGTGGTTATTCATTTAGTAGAAAATATGAAAAAAAATGTTTATATTTATGGGTTAGATGGTGATTATAAAAGAGAAAAATTTGGTAAACTATTAGATTTAATACCATATTGTAATAAAGTAAAGAAATTGACGGCTTTGTGCAATATATGTAGAGATGGAACAAAGGCATATTTTACAAAAAGAGTTACAAAGGATACATCACAGAAGTTGATTGGAAGTGATAATCATATCGCAGTGTGTAGAAATTGTTATAATAATTAGAGAATAATAATATTTAAATTATATCATTATTTTATATAAAATGTCTGAAAAAGAACCAAAAGATGATAATGTAGATAAAACAGCAACTGGAACACGAATTGTAAATTTACATTTAAGCGATATTTTTAAAACTAAAGAAGATTTTGAAAGGGTAACGGGTAAAGAAAAGTTAATAAGTGAAATAATAGAAAAAGGAAAAAATATTTCTGACAATAAAGATAAAATGATAAAAATAAAATTAAATGGATCATATTGTAAATATTTTCGCATTAATCCAGATACATTTAAACAAAACGATGAAGCATTCGGTGATAAAGGAACTTTAGACGAAACAGGTGTGTTTGTATTTACGGGTGATACAGAATTACCAGAAGGAGAAGCATCTTCTAAGAAGGTTGATACTAAGAAGGTTGATACTAAGAAGGTTGATACTAAGAAGGTTGATTCTAATGATCCTAAGAATGTTGATAGTAAAATATTAGTTCTTCTTGATGATAAAACAACCCTTCTCTCTGAAGAAACACCAGCAGAAAACGAACAAATATTAGTTCTTCTTCGCCAGGTCTCTTGAAGCCCAAGCTGAAAGGGAAAACATAGCAAATAAAGAAGATTTATTAGTTCTTCTTGATGATAAAACAAACCGACTCTCTGGACAATCACCACCACCACAACAACAACCAGCACAATCACCACAACAACAACCACCACAACAACAACCACCACCACCACAACAACAACCAGCACAATCACCACAACAACAACCACCACAACAACAACCACCACAACAACTACAACAACCAGCACAATCACCACAACAACAACCACCACAACAACAACCACCACCACCATCAACACAACAACAACCACCACAACAACCACCACCAGCACCAGCAGCACTACCACCACCAGCACCAACAAAAGCAGCAAGAGAAAAAGCAGCAAGAGAAAAAGCAGTAAAAGAAAAAGCAGCAAGAGAAAAAGCAGCAAGAGAAAAAGCAGCAAAAGAAAAAGCAGCAAGAGAAAAAGCAGCAAGAGAAAAAGCAGCAAAAGAAAAAATTGTTGCGTTTAAACAGGAAATGGGAACAATTAAAAAATGGCAGACACTGGAAAAAATGTGGAACACATTAAATGAAGAAGTGGAAGGAGGGCCAGAAGTAAAAGAAAAACTTAAGGATACCGTGGCCTTGTATACTAATAAACTGAAATCCCTGAAGGAGGCGGAAAAGCTGGCGAAAATCACAATGATGACAAAAGTCAAAGCTGCTGCTGCTGATAATGGTACATTTTCACCAGAAGAATTTAATTTGTATAAGGAGCAGAACTGGTTCATGGCATTAAACGAATTTGGTAATAATATTATAAATGAAAAAAAAACAATTGTGGATTTGTTGAAAAACGACTGGGAAATAAATACATTTGTGCAGAAGGCAGAAGATGCCAAACAATTAAACCTTGATATGGGATACACAATGGATATACCCAATAATAATTGGATATCTGCTGCGCTGATGGACGCACTTAACAAATTAAATACAGAGGACAAGATCGATATTCTAAAAACACACCCGCTTAAACCCAAATGGAAGGAGTTGGCCGAGAAACTCGCGGCGGCGAATAGTATTATAAAATTAAGAAATGACATCATCAGTCCGGGCGATAAATTACCGAGAGAATTGTATGACTTACTTTTTAATTCAAAGTCTGGGGGAGATAATAATGTTTTAACAAATTACGAAGACTTGATTATAGTGAAGAATGAAGTTATTAATGAAGGTTGGTTAAAATTGGCCAAAAAATTACATTCGGAATTGG
>Ga0209302_10000752_pt1 | contig 18736 bp, 11 predicted proteins | sample ArcOceMetagenome_2_FD_187445 | JGI IMG/M metagenome (GOLD analysis project Ga0209302, IMG submission 187445) | Marine eukaryotic phytoplankton communities from Arctic Ocean - Arctic Ocean ARC135M Metagenome (SPAdes) (version 2) | ecosystem: Environmental > Aquatic > Marine > Oceanic | place... | reverse complement strand
AAAAAAAGATAATGAAGAAAATTAATCACTTAAAAAATAAGAATTTAAATAATGTTTTATATTTATGTTTAAAAATGAATTATACAACACAAAATAGTTTATTATTGAGTAATTTATTAAAATTTTATAACAAAGACAATAACATTGATAAAATTTTACCTATTATTAATGGTGAGTCACAAATATCATTAAGATTGGTTGATTGGTTTGTAACAAATTATAGTAAAAAAAATTATACAATTATAAAAAATAATGTTCAACGATTTAAAGTCTATACAGATTATAAATTAAAATTAAAAGCTTATTCAAAAAAAAGATTTGACCCATTTTGTAGATGGGAACGGATAACAATTCCATATAAACATAATATTTCAATACAAACTACAATAGGGCAATTAAATTTTTTTAGATGGCTTTTGGAAAATAATATCATTATGCATATTAAAGAACATTTAGAATTAATTAATCAAGACATGAATAAACGCAATAGTACATCAAAAAATAAATTAAAATGTAAAAATAAAACTAGAAAAAAACGAGAAGAATTATCAGTTCTAGCTTCAAAAAGTATAAAAAAAGAACAAGTTAAAATTGTTGTTGAATTCAAATAATTTTATAATAATATGTATATATGAAATTATTTATCCTTGGATTAATCATACTATTAATATTAGTATGTCAAATATATAAAATTATACAGGAGAAAAATCCAAAAGAAAAAAAAATAATAGAAAAAATGACTGAAAAAGAGTATAGAGAAAATGTTAAACATAATAATGAATTTATTGACGGTACTATTGATTATTATAATAAATTAAAAGATGGGAGACAATTTGAGTTAGATAAGAAATTAGATTCTGATATTGGAAAAGATTTTGTTTATTTAGATAGTAAAGATAGATTAATATTCCATAATAAATCAAAATATTTGAAAAGTAAAAAGCAGGAAGGTTTTCACGGTGATAATGTTAGGAAAGGTATTTCAAAAGACATTGACAAATGTCGCGCTATAAAGAAATGTGGTTTGTTAGATACACCAGGTTATGAACATTGTGGATATTGTGGTAAATTGGGAGATAAAAATGGATATCCGAATAGTGATACTCAAGGTTATAATCAAGATGGTAAATTTGATTATATGCCGAATGCTACTGGGGGTAAAGAAATTGGTCCGGATGTATGTCCTTCTGATGCATTGGAAGCGAATCCACCAAAAACCAGTGGTGATCCAATGAAAAGTCCAGTAAAAAAACAATTGGGAAATAGATGGGCAACAACTGCGTATGATTGCGAAAAAATACAATTACAAGATAAATGTTCAGAAGTGAAAAATTGTGGAGAATTAAATGATATGGATGGTTTGGGTAAGATTTGTGGTTGGTGCCCGGCTGATAAAGCATATCCCAGAGATGATGATTTTGGTATATTATATTCTGAAGATAATATTGTAAATAACTATGCACTTTATTCAGATAAAGCTGGAAAAACACAAGTAAAAGGAGATAGATGTGGTGCATTAAATGAAACATATCGTGATGCTAATGGAAAATTAAAAAGTTATTTTCCCTCACTACAAAAAGCAGCAGATTGTTCCATTTGTGATAATTCTGGAGGACAAATTACCATTGAAACAAGTGGAGGCGCGACAAGACCAGCTTGGAGCGATGCTTGTGTTCAAGATTTATGGGCTGGCGATACTGGTGCTGTAAAAGGTTCTGGAAAATTAAGTTCAAAGATTTTAGTAAAATGTTCTACATATTATGATGAAGACCCAAATGCTGATTCGGGTGGAATATATGGAAAAAATTATGGTGACAAAGATCCAGCTACTCGTCTTGATAATGGCGCCAATTATAATTGGGGGTTTCAAAAATGGTATAAAGTTCAAAATGATATGAGACAACAAGTAACATACCCATTATTTAATTTTAAAAAGGACTATAATACAAGAATAAATAAGACGAGCCCCATATTAGCTTGGACATATGGTGATGGTGAAGACAATGGTAAATCAACAGATTTAGATGAAAAGGGTGATTTATTAAGGGAAAATGAATATAGACGTTCTTATATAATGAATGATGAACTGGATGATGAAGCGAGCAAGTATAGAAAAAGTGAACATACTTATCCAGATTTAAGAATTGATAAAAAATGGAAACAGTGTTTTAATAAAGAAAATAAAAATAATAAATTAAAATGTGTACCAATCAGAGATTTACGAGAAGCTAAAAATATTATTTATAAACGAACCGGTGATAATTATGATTATACTGATTTAGCTACTTGGGAAACACGATGTGCTTATTTGAAAAATGAAAATAAATGCGAAATAAAGGAAAAATATCCAAATGGTAGTCTAGTTGGTGGTAGTCTAGTTGGTGGTAGTCTAGTTGGTGGTGAAATAATGTGTAAAGAAATTAAATAAATTATATTTTTTTATAATATAATTTATATATATTATGGATGTAATTATATCTTTAATTATGATATTAATAATTATAGGAATTATTTTATTAATTAAAAATAAAATAAAATTTAAAATAAAAGAAGGTGTTGGAGGCAGTATTGTTAACGAAGACGAAGAAGAAGAAGAAGAAGAAGACATAAAACCAAAAGAAGATTCAACTGGGTATGAACTAGTTGGTGAAGTGCCACCACCTTCTTACAAAGATGCAATTTATGATTATAACTTAAAATATGCAAAAACTGTATGGGAGGAGTTGGGTTGTGACCCACAAAGTAAATATGCACCAAATGTTCATAATAAAGATAATTTATTTGGTAGCACTCACGGTTGGGCAAGAGAAGATTATAAATTTCGCGTAAAATCTTTAAATGTAGAAGCAAATAAAGCGGAATATAATTATTATGATTGGGGTAAATATAAATACCGTAATGCAGAAACACAAGGAGAAAAAGAATTAGGTGATGGAGAAACCACTGGAAATGATGCAAATACTGAGGAAAAAGCGAATTTGTGGGATATGGATAAAGAAAAAATAGGATCTAATTGGAAAACAACTATTAATAGACCTAAAATTGTAAAATATCCAATGGGTATAAGAAAGGCTAAAACATTATGTTTCGGTAAGGATCCCGGTGATTATACACCGCCAAAAATAGGCGATAAAGTAAAAATAAGACAAAAAGTAAATTACAATAGTCCATATTTTGCAGGTATTGTTGTAGCAGATAAAGTAGATAAAGAAGATACAGATCCAGTGGAAGTACTTTGGTATCAAAAAGGAACGGCAACAATTGAACCAAAATCAAATAAAATCGTTAATTATTTTAATAATGATTATTGTGATTTAAACGATATCTCTAAAGATTTATCTGGTTGTACTCGTAATTTAACGCAATCATCGCAACCCGAAGAAATTATAGATTTTAAATCTAGTGTAAATAATAGTGTTGGGTGGAAATTATTCGGTAAAAATAAAAATGGGGGGAATGGGCAACAAGATTGGTTTGGGTCACCCGATTTATCTTTAACGACATATGCCAAGGTTAAGGGCGATCCCACTAAAACATTGGATAAATTAGGTACATCGCCGTGGAAATCTCGCTATCTCAAAGATACTGTAAAAAAAATACCAGAAAAACTTTTAAACTATGACGGTAATTTAAACACAATTAAACCAAACGGTTCGGTTGATCCGAGGGCAGTATTTAAAATTAAAGTGTGTCAGACAGATTCAGCTTGTGAAGATTTGAGATGTTCTACTATAGCAGAAAAAATCAAAAAAAAATATCCATTAACGAAAGTATGTAAACTTGAAAAAAAAAATACATATACTGAAACGAATGGACAATATTGCGAAAGAGGTAAACATAAAGGAGCCATTTTCACTTATTATAACAAACCACCTTTATGTTCATTTCAAGATTACGGTGGTAATAGGGATAGTGAGGCTTTCCCGAAAACATTCTGTAAGCCATATTGTGGGAATAACTGTAAAGATATATCAAAAAAGAAAGGAAATTGGAAGACATCATATTATGCAGAAGTATGGTCAGAAAATAACTATAAAGGGCAAAAAGCAATTGTTCGTGGTTTAGATGGGAAGGTAAATGCCGCTAATTTATTCCCCGATGGCTCAAAACAAATAAAATCTTTAAAATTATATGGTAAAAATTGCGCGGCAATGATGTCCAATTATAATACGGATATGAAACCAATAGTCACATTTCGTAATTCGGAACAATTTAATCTCCCCGTAACAATTTTAGATAATAAAACAGAATCAAGTTATAAATATATAGAAATTTGCAAATATCATATATTTAATGGTCGTGAAACTTTGGTAGAAATTGAAAATGGTGCTCCAAACGATAGTTTTTTCGAAGATGTTCCGATTCCAAATTTAAAAGCAAAATATTTATCTATAAATGGTTTATTATATGGTGATCAAAATTGGGGAAATCTCACTAAATGTAAAATTACGGCTCATAACGCTGGTGGTGGGGAAAATGTGATCGGATTAGTACCAATGAATACTACAATCGGTCAAACGCCTCACAGTAATCGTAAAGGGTGGAATTATATGAAAGATCCATCAGACCGATATGGTAAATCTTTAAAAGAATTTGATGAGAATAAAGAAAATATGAAGAAATGGCAAAAAGAAGCAGATGCGTCATTTTCTTGTGATCATTGGAAAGCGATTGGTTCTGTGTTTTTGATGATTTTAGCAAAAGATTCAAAGAAGTTTAAAGGTTGTGCACAACAAAAAGCAGATTGGGTAAACAGAGTTTTAAAGGCTAGAAGTTCAATTTTGGAGGCTATGATAAAAAGTAGAAGTATAATTAAATTAAAAACAAATGAAAATGCAAATAAATTATTTAAAATAAATGGAACAAAAAAAATAAATAAATTAAGATTATCACCAAGTACCATTGGTAGCGGACATGAAAGTATGTATTTGGGATTTAGCGGAATTACTATTTATGAAAGTTTAAAATAAATATAAAAAAATAATTATATTTATTTTATTTACAATATATAACTAAGTTATGGAAACTTTTTTTTTTATATTTATAGTAATAATTTTAATCATTGGGTTAATTTGTATGCAAAAAAAAAATAAAGAAAATATGGGTTCAGATCAGATTGCAGATTTAAAATTGGAGAATCAATTTAGAGACGGTCAAATTGATTATTATAGGAAAAAAAATCTAGATATTCATACAAATTGTGCCGAATCAAAGTTTATTAAATTGAAAAATAATAAGAAAGGATTTAAAGAGTTTGGTGTATGTGATTTTTTTACAGGTAGAAATGTTAAAGAGAATTTCAACAGTAAAGATGTTGTTCCAATGGAAGCATCTCCTTATACAGAGCAAATAGAAACGTGTAAATATTTAAATAAATCTTTACAACAAAGTATAGATTCGAATACAACATTACCTTCAATAATTCAAAAAATTCAACAGATACCAGAATTTAAACAAATAAAATCGGACGGTTCAGAAGATGATAAAGGTTGTGGATATTGTTATAATGAAGATGGTCTTGCCGGTGAAATTTTATATGGCGATTCTTTAGGTCCTTATAAAAATGTTGAAACAGGGAAGGTTTGTAAAACTTGGATAAAACCTGGTGATTTAAGCAGGGGTGGTGGTTCAGATATTAAAAATAATAAATGGAGATCGCTAGATGATCCAGAAAAAATGGAATTTGGTGGAAACCAAGGTGTTATCGGTGATTCGGTTAAAATACACGAACAAGAAATTTGTAGCAGGGTGCAAAATTGCGGTGATTTAGATGGTGAGAACTCTATTTGTGGTTGGTGTTATATGGGTCGCAAGGGTGATGGGAAAGGGGAAGGTATGGTGGCTTTGGTAGATAAGGATGGAAACAAAATGGGGGAAACTAAGTATATGGACGACTATTGTCCATGGCCGGGTGAGGTAGATAAAAGTGGTAAACCAACTAAACAATGGACGGGGCCAACGGAAGGAAGCGCTTGGTTAAAAGAACAAGCAAATCAAGATTATTCGGCTGCTGATATTCAAAAAATAGATTTACAATTACAACAAGATAAAATAAATCAATTAAACGCAAAAAAAAATAATGATGCATTAACACCAAAAGAGAGGACAGCTGCTGGTAAAATGATAAAATATGTGACAGATAAAATGAAATTTATTATGAATTTTGGAGAACAATCAAAAGAAGAATCTGGTGAAACCAACAATAATACAGCATATAAACAATGGAAAAATAAAGCAATGCCTTCACAGGGTATTGGTATAGGTTCAGATGAAAATAATAAATTTTTATATAAATGTGGTAATGGTACAGCAACAATAGAAGGAAGTGGAAAGAATATTTTCTTTTTGCATAGTTATAATGGTTTATCAGAAGAACAAAAGGTAATATTAAAAGGACTACACGAAACACACGAATTCTTTAAAAAATGTCATACGAATATGTCAATATTGGGAAAAAAAATAACTTTAACAGATAATGAAGAATTAATAACCAAATGTCATCAATTATCAAATATTTTAAATAAAACTGGAAATGAAGAATTAAAAAAGTTATTTTTTACTTTAGATTTATCTAAAGATGAGTCTGGTTGTCTTGAAAATTGTGAATTTACAAAAGGGAAATACGAGTTTATTCCTACTAAACTTTTTAAAAACTGGTGGACTAACGATAATCAGCAAACTGATAATCAGCAAACCGATAAATGCCAAGCCCTTACATTATCTGAAATTTTAACATTAACGGGATCAAACAAAACAAAAGCAGACTTGGAAGCAGAAATTGAAGAGGCTCCTACGGTTGAAAATTCTACTTGTTGTAATGATGGATGGGATCCTACAACGAACCAATTTAAAAAATGTTCTGACCAACAAAAAAAATCAAACTTAAACTGTAAAGGTGGTTGTAAAGAAAATGTAAATGAGGCAGTTTGTAAATTATATGCTCAAGATTTAGGTTTAGATGTGAACGATATAAATCAATATGATCCAAATGGTTATGTATCTAAGGGCTACCCATACGGGTGTTCAACGAATTATGAAGGCACACACGTTGTTTATGTTCCAGAAACAATAGGTGGTGATGGAAAAGGAGGAGAAGATACTTATGGTAATGGTGTACGTGCGGGATTAAAAACACAAAATAAGGTAAAGGCTGATGCAAAAGATAAAGCATATAGAGATGCGGCAACAAAAATTAAAAATGCTGAGGACGAGGAGAAAAAAATACCCAGTAAAGATAGAAATATTGAAAATTATAATAGACATATAAGATATTGGCAAAATCAAATTAATAGAAAACAAAGTATAATTAATTATCACAAAAAACACGGAAAAAATTGGAAACTGGGCACGAGGGAGACGCCATACAGACAAAGATATTGGAAAAAATGTGCGTACAGGATTATTTGGTGTATTGGTGCTTATAGGTATCGTTGGACAACTAAAAGAACTAATTATTGGTATGTTTCTGGATTGACTTCTTCGGCTGCAAATGCAATTACGAAAGCAGAAGGAAATAAATCCAGATATTCCGTTAATAAGGCACATTGGGTATCCAGGAAAGCTACTGCTGAAGGTGAAAGAAAATATTTTCGTACTAACGCAAATAATCTTCGCAATGAAGCACAACGTATGAAAACTAATGCAGATACTAACTTAGCTAGAGCTAAAGGTCCTTCGTACCCATTTTCAAATCCAGATCAACAGGGAGAAGGAAGAACAATAAGATATTCTGTTTGTAGTTTAAGTAATAATGAGGGTATTGATTATCCAACACAAACTGCGAAAATGTTTAGACACGATCCTGATACAGGATTAAAAGAAAATATTAATGATTGGGCAAAAATAATTAATAAAGAAAATAAGATAACATCATTTGAAGAATTATTGAAAGTTTGGTTAAAATCAAAAATAAATGTAAATAGAGGTGGTGATGATAGTGATGGTGGTGAATATTCTGAAACAGTTAAAAATGTTTGGGATATATTTATTGAAATGGCTAAAACAAAAAATCCCGGGTTATTTGTGAAAGAAGCTGCGTTGGCCAAAAAACAAGTATTAGGTAATAGTCCATTAAATGATCAAGAAAAGATTGATAAATTAAAGCCATACGAAATCGGTAATTTAGGTGCGGAGTCAATAGAAGGACTACCTGATGCAACTGGCAATAGACAATCACAACCGGGTTGGAGATACACTGTAATCAAGGATATAGACACTGGAATTGTTATAAAAGATAAGGGGCAAAGACTAATGACCACAAATGGTGAATGTACAGCATTGGATGCTAAATTTCCTTGTTTTAAAAATTGGCAAGGAAATAAAAAAGACGAAAATGGGGACCCGATGGGGCATTCAGATGAATGTTATAATGAATTATGGCATACTCAAACAATGAAAAATTTTGAAACTGACCAATATGAAGATGAATCTTGTTATACTAAAACAAACCAGGTGGGTTTTAAAAGACAAATGAGCAAAACATTTAATAATCGCAATAAAAAAGGTAATGATAGTTTGATACCTTATACAATAACAGTAATGAATAAACAACCCATTCCATCTGTAAAAATGGATATTGAAAAAATCAGAAAGGTAGCTGATACCAGTAATCAATATGAACCAATTTATAGTTTAAATATTGAAGAAGATATACAAATTAATAGTTCTGCTAAGGTTGCGGCTTTAGCTTGTTATGGAGAAGAACCAACATTTGATGATGGTAATAAAGACGCAAGAGGTGGAGCCAATTCGGATGTTCCTTTTGCTTGTAAAGATCGTTTTAGACGGAAAGATAAAAATTTCCCAAGACCAAAAAAATGTCTTGATTATTATTGGAAAAAAAATACAACAAATATTCCAGCCTTTGCAAATGAGTCTTACACTTACAGCGACCCCCCCAAAAAGACAGATAAAGGTTTTCAAGATACAACATCGTGGAATCGTGGGAAAAAATTCCATATATTAGATACAGGATATAACCCATATCCGCCTAATAACGATACTTATGGAAAAGTATGGGGAAACGCAAATGAACCCAAAGATAAATTTGAAGATAAAATACATTATGATGATGATAATACCACTTTAAATAATGATTTAAGTACAATGGTTAAATATATTTCTGGTTTTAGTGGTGAAAACGCACAACCGCGTAATGCTAGTGATTATGATAAATATTTATATTTTAAAAGATTGGTTTTTGAAACTATTAATGAACACGAAGATGCGATTTGGCAATATTTAAAAAAAGAAGAAACAGTTAAAATAGGATATAGTATAGGAGAAGATAGTAAACCATGGGTTAAAATGTGTTGGGGTGATTTTAAAGATGCTTTATTATTAGAATATAGAGATACAAAACATAAAATTAAAGAAGAGGGTGATGGGACATTGAATTTAAAAGATGCCCCCGAATTAAAAAATATCATAGAATATGATAGTCGTGCTAAAAGTGTTCAATCAACAAATATGTCTTTAAACCGCAAAGTTATAAAAACGGATGATAACTTTAAATTCAATCCGGGATTTGGTAAAATGAATGTTGGTGGTCGGATGAAATTTGAAATAGATAACCCAACCTCTATTACTGAAAAATTATATAATAAAACGTGGTTTCCTTTTTGGAGATTTTTTATGTTTCTTCCAAGCGAAGGTGTGAAATATTATAGACGAGTGGAATTTAATCAGAATGAAAAAACCCAACACGATAAAACAAAAACAAGAAACGCTAATTTTGGAAAACTAAATTCCACCGAGCTTTGGCGCCGCGGCTTCCGCCTGAAAGATAAAGGGGGGACCGGTTGCACCCCGAATAAACCGTGTGCTGTGTGCGAGGGCGACTGCGATAAAGATGCGGACTGCAAACCTGGACTCAAGTGTTTTCAACGAAGTTCCAGCAAAAACCAAGTTCCGGGATGCGCCAAAGGCGGTACCGGTGACGTTCCAACACACGATTACTGCTATAAGCCGCTTGTGTAGGGAGTCGATGACGAAAGATTAAGAAGAAATAGTAAACTTTAAAATAATTTTACATAAAACATATTTAAAATTATTTGTTGTTATAAATATATCTTATGGGAAATCAATCTTCAATTACAAAAAAAGTTAATTTTGAAGATATACAAGAAATCATTCAAAATAAAAAAAAAGCAATCATTATAAACACATTAGATCATTCTGAACAAAATTGTTTAATAAGTAAAACAATTATTATCAGTAATGAAGAAAATATAATAAATACTTATCTAAAACGAAATAAACATATTAATATAATTATTTATGGAAAAAACGCACACCAAACAAGATTATTTAACAAGTATGAACAATTATTAAAATTGGGATTTATAAATGTGTTTATTTATCCGGGTGGGTTATTTGAGTGGTTATGTTTGCAAGATATTTATGGGAAAGAAAACTTCCCAACCACGATTGATGAATTGGATATATTGAAATATAAAGCACCTTCAATTTTTAATGATAATCTCCTTTTAACAAATTAGTTTCATATTTTTGTATATTTTATAATTTAAATATAAATGCAAAATTATGAAAAATATTACACCAAAAATATGAAATACATTATTGAAGAAATATTCAAAATAAAACATTTTTTGCCCGATAAACCAGTTTTTATTGATAGTTCTGGTGGGGACAACCAATTTGTAAAACAATTATTGGAAAGGAAGCTTATTTGTTCATATATTTCATATGATATATCACCACCAATTCAATACTTTGGAAAAGTATTAAAAAGAGATTGGTTAAAAGAAAATACGGAAAATACAGAAAATACGATAATAGGTTTTAACCCCCCTTATGGTTTTGGTTCAAAAACTGCAAAACAATTTATATATAAGGGATTTCTTGAGAAACACCAGTTTTGTATTTGGTTGGTTCCAATTAGTTTAAAATTATTTTTGTTAGAATTATATGATTCATTACTATTAAAAGAATTCATTAATTTTCCATTTATAGATAAAAAGTGTAATAAAACAATAAAACAAAGTGTATGCTTGTTTGTAGGCAAAATAAGAAATGTGGAGAATCATAAATCAATCTTTCTCTCACGTTTGAAAAAAAAAGTAAAATCAAAATACAACTATATTTTAAAGCGAACTCACAATGAGGGAATTAGAGATGATGTAACATTATTATTAAAAAAAACGGGAAATCCCGTTTTTTTCCCTAGTTTTTATAAACCCGATATATCAAAAAATATATGGTGGCAAATAAACAGAACTGGAATTGTGTATAAAGCAGCTACTCTTGAAAAAATAAATTGTAAATTTGTTATGAATGGAAAACACATAACTAAATATTTAAACGAAGATTATAAATATGCGGTGGATAGTAATATTTATGTTAAATTATCTAAATTAGAAAATTGGATTGATTTATCGTTATTTATAAAAGAATTAATTATAATAGGAAATACTGAAGATTTTTTTCATATAGTAAACATATATAAACCGGCAGCTATTACGATTGGATGGCTGAGAGAATTATTAAACGAATATATTGGAAATAATAAAATTGAAAATAAAATAATATATTGATATTTATATTATTAAACTTTTTAAAACATATATATTATGGATTTAACACAAAGCAAATTAAAAAAGGATGAATGGAACGCGCTTGAAGTACCGCTTCCAGAAAGTGAAAAAAAAATTTTGAGAATGATATTTGATGGATGGGATAACACCGAAATATCATTTAATGATGCAAATAGTTTAATTTCAATCATGAAAATTTCTGATAATATTGAAACGTTTCATCATAATTTTTATGAAATGTATTTTCAAAAAAAAGTAGACAGTATGAATCAAACATATAATATTTCTTGGGAAAAACAAAAGAAAAAAAAAGGCAAATTTAAATTAAAAAAACGCGAAGAAATACGAATAAAAAATTTTGAGAAAAAAATGGATAATTATGGAGAGACAATTTATGAATTTTTACTATTAAAAAATGTAAAATCATTTCTTTCAAATATGCAATTAAATAATGTTTCAAAATATATTTACTACTATTATAATTTATCACAGTTAATATTGAATAAAATTAATAATATCAATACGATAATTATGGAATATGTTAAATTTATATTAATATCGTTTTCAAAAAAAATTAAAATGAAGGATATTATTATTAATTCAAGTAAATATATTGAACAAAATAAAATTTTATTGAAATATAAAGATGTGTCTTTATACAAACATCAAGCCGATATGATAAAAACATTTAAAAATAATGAGACAAATAAAAAAGAAAATACACAAAAAGATAAACAGTCACAGTTAGTTTTATATCAAGCCCCCACTGGTACAGGTAAAACAATGACACCAATTGCTTTGTCTCGTGGAAAGAAAATTATATTTGTATGTGCCGCGAAACACATTGGTCTTCAATTAGCAAAATCGTGTATTTCATTAGAAATACCAATAGCAATTGCATTTGGTTGTAAAGATGCAAGTGATATTAGATTGCATTATTATGCAGCTAAGGATTACACAAAAAATTATAAAACGGGTGCAATTTTTAGAGTAGATAATAGTGTTGGTGATAAAGTTGAAATTATTATCAGTGATATTCAATCTTATTTATCGGCTATGAATTATATGTGTGCTTTTAATGATGAAAAAGATATTGTTTGGTATTGGGACGAACCAACCATTACATTGGATTATGAAACACACGAATTTCATAAATTATTACAAAAAAATTGGAGAGAAAATATTATACCAAACATTGTATTGTCATCGGCAACATTACCCAATATGGAAGACTTAACTGATATGTTACAAGGTTATAAGTATAAATTCCCAGAAGGTAAAATTATGGAAATATTAAGTTATGAGTGTCAAAAATCTATTTCAATTATTTCTACAAAGGGATATAAAATATTACCACATTATCAATATTCAACTTATTCGGAATTAAAAAAATGTTTAAAATATTTGGAAAAAAATAAAACGGTAATGCGTTATTTTGATGTTCACGAAATTTCAAAGTTTATTGTTCATATTATAGATAATAAATTTGTAAATGAAGCTTATAATATTGAAAATTATTTTGAAAACATTGATGAAATTAATGTGATTAATATTAAATTGTATTATTTGGTTTTATTAAAAAAATGTAAAAAAAAATACGAAGAAATATATAATTATTTTCAAAAAACCATTAAAAAAAAATATGAGTCGGTTATTAAGATTACAACGAATGATGCTCACACATTAACAGATGGACCGACGATATTTTTAACAACCGATGTGAAAAAATTAGCTAGTATTTATTTACGTGCTTCTCAAATACCGGGTAAGGAAATGGAACGACTAAAAATGGTAATACAAAGAAATGAAAAATGGAGAAAAGACTTATTTAAACTTGAAGAAAATGAAAAACAGCGTCAAGATAAACAAGGGTCTGAAATGCAAGAAAAATCTCATAAAATGGATAGCAGTGAGTATAAATTATTGGAACGTTTTCAAAGAGAGATTAAACGTATTAAAAGCAAAATAGAAAAGGTTGAATTAACTAAATTTTATGTTCCAAATACAACAAATCATTTAAAAAAATGGACTGGTAGAGAAAATATTGGAAATGAATTTTGTTCTGATATAGAAGATACTATAGTGGAAGAAATAATGTTATTAAACATTAATCAAGCCTGGAAAATATTATTATTAATGGGAATTGGTGTTTTTATGAAACAAAATGTTAATGATTTGGAAGAAGGTGATATAAAGTATATGGAAATTATGAAAAAGCTGGCGGAAGAGCAAAAACTATATTTGATAATTGCTTCTAGTGATTATATTTATGGTACAAATTATCAATTTTGCCACGGATATCTTGGAAAAGATTTGCTGAATATGACACAAGAAAAAATGATACAGGCATTTGGGAGAGTGGGTCGTCAAAACAATCAAATGGATTATTCTATAAGATTGAGGGATGATTCGTTAATAAATAAATTATTTATGAAAGAAGAAGATAAGGTTGAAGTTAGAAATATGAATTTATTATTTTCAATATAATTAATATAATTAATTTAATTAATATCAGTTAAGAATATAAACAATATAAAAATTATTTTTTATATTTTTTATTATGTCCGTAGAAAAATTATATGTGCCAAATATTTATAATAATGGAAAATCTAATAATGGAATATTTGATAAAAAAAAAGTAAATAATTTAAATGTCGAAAGTATATCAAAATTAATAACACCGAAAGAAATAGAAGAATGTTTACCAATATCAAAAAAAAATGTAGAGTTTGTAGAAAAAATACGAACTGAAATAGTAGACATTTTAAACGGGGTGTCAAATCGTAAAATTATCATTGTAGGGCCGTGTTCCATTCACAATATAGAAGCTGCAAAAGAATATGGACTACAATTAAAGAAAATTTCTGATAAAGTAAAAGATAAAATCTTGATTGTTATGCGAGTTTATTTTGAAAAACCAAGAACAACGGTTGGTTGGAAAGGATTGATAAATGACCCCGATTTGAACAATACATTTAATATCAATAAAGGGTTGAAAATGGCAAGAGAACTGTTGATTTTTTTAAATGACAATGAGATACCGTGTGGTTATGAAGTATTAGATACATTCACGCCCCAATATATTGGCGAATTAATTTCGTGGGGCGCGATAGGTGCCAGAACAACCGAAAGTCAAGTGCATCGTCAATTAGTGTCTGGGTTGTCAATTCCCATAGGGTTTAAAAATACGAGCAGTGGTGATTATAAAATAGCCGTTGATGCTATAATTTCCGCGAGACACCAACATTGTTTTTATGGTATTGATAAATATGGACAAGCATCTATAGTAAAAACAACTGGTAATGCAAATTGCCACATTGTTTTGCGAGGATCAAATAGTGGTACAAATTATCAAAATTACGAAATTAATTTGGTAAAAGATGTTTTATTATTTTCCCAATTGAATCAAGATAATATAATGGTGGATTGTTCACACGGCAATAGTCGGAAAAATTATACAAACCAATCAAAAGTATTTCATTATTTAATTAATGAATTATATAAAAATCCAAAATTTATAATTGGGATGATGTTAGAATCAAATTTAGTTGAAGGGAAACAAAAGTTGATTTATGGAGAAGCTGATAAATTAGAATGGGGTAAAAGTATCACTGATTGTTGTATTAATATTAAAACAACAGAAGAATTGATTGTATGTTTATATGAAAATTTAGATTAACTGGTATTGAATTTTTTTAGGGTATTGAATTTTTTATGGTATTATGAGAAATATCTATAATTATTTTTTTTTTATATTTAAACCATAATATTGTCATTAAAAAATGAGATATACTCGGTGGTATAATAGATAATATAAATACAATATCGTTAATATAAATACTATATATGAAATATAACATATCAGACACGATGGCTATTATTAAAAAAAAAATGTTTATATCTTCAACTTTTTTAGTTTTATACATTTGTAAAATTTGCGGATATAGTGATACTGCCCCTATAATAATTGCTAAATAACCAATATAATTAATCATAAACTAATATATTGATTTATTATTTTATTAGGAAACTTATAAATCCATAAAACATTCCAAGTGCGGATAATATATGCCACGCAGCGTGGAAAGGCATATTTTCAATATTTTCACATAAAAACTGATCTATTAGCCAACAAATTGAACCAATTGCAAAACAAATAATATACAATTTTATAAATATAATGTGCGATTTATATAATTTTTTCTGATATGTTTTAAATGCAATATATAATTGCATACAAACAAATCCTGTAAAAAATAAAATGAAATATTCTTTGGTTAATAGATAAATAAATATAATCGCATAGTAACCATTATTGGATAAATTTTTATGAATTAGTTTTATAGCAGAATAAGAAATTATTAACATGCTGCATTCGTCCAACCACTGCCCATAATATCTTAAGGTTGTATGCATAACCATCGTTGATAATCCTAAAAATATCATAGATATCCCAATATGCTTTATATCTGTTACTAAAAAAAAGGATCCGAATAAAATATATGGGACTGCTGACATAGTATTTGTATATTCAGCAATCCATTCGGATTGTATATATTTTTTTTCGCAAAATCTTATTGTAATATCGGGTTGTCCCCAATAAAAAATGGAATGATTCATAATTAAATAAAAATATAATTATATATTTAAATAAAATCAATAAATGATTTATGGTTTCAATGTGTGGGGTCGGTAATTTCAATCTGCATTGGATTCATATATAAAATGTTTTGGGGGACAATTTTATTTTTTTTTCTAGTTTTACATAAATAAATAGGAATACTTATTATGAAAATACATAAAATTATTAATATAATATAAAATATATCCATTAAAAGTATTATATAATGTTTGTTTTAATATCGTTTATGATAAGTTTTGAAATTTTTTTTTATATTTTTTAAGTTAAAATATAAAAGTAAAGAATTAATTAGAGTATGCGAGACCACCCATACCACTCATTACACGAAGGACATTGTAGTTAGTGGCATAGACGCGAACCTTGGCTGTGGCGGAAGAACCGATGGCAGCAGCCGAGACAACGAGTTGGAGAGTAGCGTTATCAATGCGCGAGAAATTGCACGTTCCGGAAGGCTGGTGCTCTTCTGGGCGGAGTGCGAATGAGTAGACATTGATACCGGTGTCGGGGTGTCTGGTGTGATGTTGGAAAGGTTGGACGAGATCGAAGTAGGTTCCTTCGCGTTCAGAGAAGCGATCTTGACCATTGAGTTGAAGTTTAGCGGTAACAACTGGGTTTTCTCCCCAACAGTGAAGCTTGCGCGAAGTTTCGCAAAGAACAAATGCACCTGCATCAGAGACACCATTATTGACACTATCTTTAAATGCCATACTAAGATCTGTGACCGAAGCGCCTGAAAAATCGGCTTGGTCGGCGGGTCCTCCGGCGGTTCTATCATTGAAAAGACCGTTAGTGTCGATTACCTTATTTTGGGTCGCATCACCGGCCTTTCCACCAGTGGCAGCACCTTCAAGTTGTTCACTCGATGAGAATGCACGGATGGAGTTGGGGAGTGCATCAAGGGCATCGGTGTAGTTGAAAGGTTGTGCACCAAGAGCCATGTTGAGGGCTTGACCTTCTTCAAAAGAGTCACAGTATGAGACATTTGCGTCTGGTTGGACTACAAAGATAATCTCCTTGCACGGGTGATTGAAATTAAGTTTAACCTTATTACTAGATGATCCGATGGATTCGTCACCAGTGAATTGAAGTTGTTCAATAAGGTATTCGTGAGGATTTTGTGCCATACGTCTGCGTTCATCCGTATCAAGGAATACGTAATCAACGTAGAGTGATGCGGCAACAAGTGACTTTTGGTATGAGTCACTGTGTTTACCAACGTTGGAAGAGTCGGTAGTTCCAATACCCTTAACAGCCCATAAGCATTCGTCCATGGGACGAAGTTCAATGTTGATTTTAACTTCGTGGTATTGAAGTGCGATCAAAGGAAGAGCAAGACCGGGGTTGCGGCAGAACCAAAATTCAAGGGGGACGTAAAGAGTTGTTTCGGGGAGTGCACGTCTAGGTGCACAGACCGCTTGAGGGACACCTGCGGCAGAGCAAGCAGTTGCGACATCAGCGAAGTTAGGATCGGTGAGGAATGTAAGTTGAGTGGTGTTTCCGATCATTTTGTGGTAACCATCTTCTTGCTCAGAAGTGAGTGTAAGTTGGTTCCAGATATGCATCCAATCGCCGTATTGGCGATCGATGCGTTGACCTCCAATTTCAACTTCAACCATGGAGATAAGTTGATGACCGGGATTATCAAGCCAGCGAGCATAGCAGTTTTGGCCTCCAACTTGAGGAAGTGTAACTTGAAGATAGGTGCGGTAGCATAAATCTCCGTTTCTTGAAACAGTGCATTGGACTCTGCGACCGAAATCGGCTTGTCCGTTAAATGTTTGTTCAATAGATTCCATAGCAAAGTTGGTGTGACGTCTGTAAGTTACCTTCCAGAAAGTGATTTGAGGGTTACCCGTAAGATAAACATCTTGGGCACCGTAAGCGACTAGTTGCATAAGACCTCCTCCCATATTATTATAATATTCCTAAAGAAAATAAAATTTTATTATTTAATTTAATTAATTTTTTTATGGTAACGATTTATATTTTTTGTGTTAAATTTGTCTCGATGAAACGTTTAATATAATTATCTAACAATACTTCTTTTTTTCCTTCATGGTTTTTTGAAAAAATATACGAATTGCCTTTTTTTTTAATTTTCCACCCTTTCTCTAATGCATTGTAAATCAATATCATTTTGGTTTTTTTTATAATATCAATATCATCATATATATTTATATTTTCCAATGATATATCCATTTATCATTTAAAAATATTTAAAAATGACATATCTACTTTATTATTTATTTTTTTTATAGTATAAAAAATTATTAATAAGGAAGTATATATATGCCTAATTTTAAACCAAAAAAAATAAAAAAAATAAAACATAAGGGGAAAATGAAAATAACATTGGATAAAAAACATAAAGAGAAAATGTTGGAATTTCAAAATATTAAAGAAATTTTATTGCCCGTATTGGATGAAGAGTTAGAAATTTTAAAAAAAAAATTTGAAAAAACAAATAGCATTGAAGAAAAATTATTAATAAAGGAAAAAATAAAAGATATTCATTTAAAAAAGAAAAAAGAAAAAAGAA
>Ga0209302_10000751_pt1 | contig 18737 bp, 13 predicted proteins | sample ArcOceMetagenome_2_FD_187445 | JGI IMG/M metagenome (GOLD analysis project Ga0209302, IMG submission 187445) | Marine eukaryotic phytoplankton communities from Arctic Ocean - Arctic Ocean ARC135M Metagenome (SPAdes) (version 2) | ecosystem: Environmental > Aquatic > Marine > Oceanic | place... | reverse complement strand
CACGAGCACCATATGTTACGATGGGGCGGTCAAATGACCTACCACGGCCAGAGCCAAGAGCTAAGAGCCCCGAGAACGCCATGAGCACTCGATAACCCTCTCTGACCACGAAAACAAACGCAATCTGCACATCCTACTCAGCAGTAAGATTTCCTAGATTTGGCCTAGTTAGGCAAGTCGAGCGCAAGTGTTTAGTCATTCCATCAGAACCTTCCGTGAAAAGAGTCGGCGAGGCTGACGCGCTCGGCAGAGCGAGTCAACTCCGTAGTCTCGGCCGCGCAAGCGCACCGTGGCATACACTTCCAGAGCCAGCGCCACACCACAGCTCCACAGGGCTGGGCTCCAACTACACGCAGCTGCGGGGGTGCGTACGTGGCGGGTCGCGCCCTCCGGGTGGTGGGCGGGCGCGGGGCGGGCGCTGGGCGGGCGGTGCAGGCAGGGGGCGGTGGGCACCGGCGCGGGCGGGCGCGGGCGGGGGGGGCGGGTGTTGGGCGGGTCGCGCGCGCGCCCGGCGCGCCGTGCGCGCACCCATAACGAGCACGAAGAGAGAGAGAGCTCTGTTTCCGAGCAAAGAGAGAGACTCTGTTTCCGAGCACCCCTTGTACATTTACGCTTCGTGCAAGGACACTCATCCGATGAGCCTCGTCTACCGCACTAAACGCATCCTTTACTGCGGGCGGTGCACTGCCGCATTCCTGCCTACCCTAGCGCCCAAGTGCCAAGCACTCCCTTGTCCTCGTCTGCAGGGAACGAGCTGCCCATCCTGATGCAGAACGAGAATGGTCCGTGCGGCTACATCAAGAAACAGCTGCAGAAGCCGGCAGTTACAGCCCATGCATGCTTCGGGTAAGATGTCTGTCTGTCAGTGCGTTCAGTCGTTGGGCCTTCGGCTCGAACATGGGCTGGCTCAGGCGTGAGGTCACAAAGGCTCTCGGGCACAACAAGTCGCTTCAGGACATTGCGGATGCAGAGGCCGCGAGGAAGCATGCTATCGACAACTTTAAGGACCTCGGCTCTCAGGCGATCACGATGTCGAAGTTTGGCGACCAGGGGCTGCCAGTATGGGTCGAGGAGCACCACAGCCTACCCGTCGATGCCTTCGTGAGGGTTACAGGACTCAGTGATAAGGACGGCGAGGCCATGTACACCGCCGTCCTCAATGGCGACGTCGACTCCTTGAGGCCGCTGCTCGCCAAATATGCCACCGAGCCGCCCGAGCCCGCCGAGCCTGCCGCCGAGCCCGTGCCGGAACCGGCCAAAGGCAAGGGCAAGGGCAAAGAGCCTCCCGCCGAGCCCGCGCCGGAGGCCAAGGCCGAGGCCGCGCCAGCCCCGGCGGCGGTAGAGTGGGAGCTCGTCGACCGTTACGGCTGGGAGCTCCCGGCGGTCGCGGCCGCGTGCGGCCACCTCGAGGCTCTCGAGCTAGTGCTCGACGCAGGCTGCAGCGCCAACGCCCAGAACGCCTACTCAGGCCGGAGCGCGCTACACCGAGTGGCGGACGCGGGGCAGGTGGCGCTGCTGGAGATGCTGCTAGCCAAGGGTGGGAGCGTGGACGTGGCGGCTAAGGACGGTGCGACACCGCTGCACATTGCTGCGGGGCACGGCCACCTCGACGTCGTGCGGGCGCTGCTCGAGGCGGGAGCCACCGTGGACCTGCGCGACGTGTGCGAGCAGACGCCGCTCCTCGCTGCCACGGAGGCAGGCCACACGCCCGTGGTCGAGGCACTTCTCGACGCGGGCGCCGCGCTCGAGGCGTGTGACGAAAACGGGTTGACGCCGCTGCACCACGCGTGCGTGGGTGCCAAGGGCAAGGAGGCGGCCGCATTCGGCGCGCTGGCGGCGCTGCTGGTCAGCCGCGGCGCCGACCCGGAGCGCAAGACGCGGGGCGAGCGCACGTGCCGCCGTATGCAGCCCTCGCTCTTCGAGGCCGGCGGGGCGGTGCACACGGCGCTGCAGGTGCTCGCTGAGGCCAAGGCCAAGGAAGAGGCAGAGGCGGAGGCGGAGGAGGAGGGTGCGGGAGAGTGACGAGTGCCGGGTGCATGGGTCGCGGGCGTGCCGGGCGGGATCTCGCGCATGTCCTATGGGCACTTCTTTAGATGGCTTGGGTTTGAGCGCAAAGTCTGAGCCGCGATACATCCGGGCCGCCCACCCTCCCTCCCTCTTTCGTGTTGACGCGTTTTTCACTTTTGCCCTCCCCCCGTCTTCCGAGAGGCCGCGCAGAATGCGTCGGCTCTTCCCTCTCCCGCCAGCTGGCACGCCGAGGCCGTCGCTCCCTGAGGGCTCAGGTCCACTGCTGGTGATCGGGCTGGTCGGCGGTGAGGCGCACGGGCCTCACGCCTGGAGCAACCGCCTGACGGAGTCCCCGGTGTTTCGCGTGCCTGGCTCTTCATCGCCGGCTTGCGAGCTCTGCATGCACCACGACCAGCACCACGGCGTGCTCTACCTCAGCCTGAGCTCCAGCCTGGCGAGCCAAGCGCTCCTCGAGCAGGCGGACGTGCTCGCGCGAGCCACGAGCAAGCAGGCCGTGCACGCCTGGCTTGTGGAGAAGTCGACGGAGCACATGCGCGCACTGCTGCTGCTCTTCCACCTGAGCCACGCCGTGCTGGTCCTGAGCGATGCGCGCTGCGTCGATGTCGGGCTGTTGCGGCAGCTGCGCTCGCTGCACACGCTCAAGCAGGCCGTGCAACCCACTGTGCAGGTGGCACTCAAGCCCGTGCTCCACCCGTCGAGCCGCGGCGGTGCCCAGCGGAACGACCAGCGGAACGACCAGCGGAATGAGGCCCAGCTGCCCACAGTGCCTGCGCTCGGGTTCGTCTTCGCCTCTCCGCCGGTGCCGAGCCCCGACGCCCCCGGTGCCGACGGCAGCCTCTCGGCGCGCCTCCGGCTTGAGGCCGCGCTCGAGGCGCAGACGCGTGCGCTGCTCGGCTCCTCAAAGCTGCTCATGCGGTGCGGCGGCGGTGGCCACAGCGGCGGCGGCGGTGCAAGCCAGCTCTACTCGCTCCACCGCGACGGCTGTGTTCACGTGCAGCCCCACGCGCAGCCGCCGCTCTCCCTTGCCGGCTGCCGCGACGCTGCCGAACCTGGATACTTTCGCATGCTCGAGCTGCTCGCCGCGCCGCCGCGGCCCTTCGCCCCCGCTGCGCCGCACGACGCCGCCGCGCCGCATGCCGCGCCGCACGCCGCGCCGCACGCCGCGAACCGTGCCGAACCGTCGCCGTCAGGGCACGCGCCGCGGCCAGTCGCGCCGCCGGGCGGCTTCCCACCGGGCGGTCTCTCCGCGCTGCTCAGCGACCTGCGCGGCTCGGCCACGCTCTTCGAGAGCCTGCGCGGACGCGAGGGCGCGCCGCCGCCGCCGCCGCTCCACCCGGGCGCGCAAGTGGCCGCGTTGCGTGCCTTCGTGTGCCGCCTGCTCGGCGACAGTGGCGGCGCGCAGCTCACCGCGGACGGCGCGCTTGCCGCCCAGCCGCAGGCGGCGCAGCAGGCGCGGCTGCCGAGCGCGAGCCTTTGGTCCTCCGTGGCGACGCAGCTGCTCGACAAGGTGTTCTCTGCGGAGGCGACACCGGCGCCCGAGGAGCCGCGGGGAGGCGAGCCGCGCGCCACCGCGCTGTTGGGTAGCGGCAGCGGCGGCGACGGCGGCGGGCGGCGCGCGCTGACGGCCGCCGCGCTGGGCAAGGCGCTCGATGCGGAGACCGCCTTCTCGACGGCGCGCTGCCAGGCCGCGCTCCCCGCCGCGCGCGACCTCTATTCGCGCGCGCTGCCGCCGCAGTACTCGCAAGAAGTCCACGATGCGCGCGTCGCAGCCGCGACGGAGTTTTTCTTGACGGCCGCCCTCGGCCTGGCGAGCGACAGCCACGTACAGCGACTGCGGCGCGAGTGCATGTCGCTATGGAAGGCGGGGCGGCAGCTGTGCGACGCTCGAAGCCTCACCGGCCGGCAGTGCACCTACCGGCAGCACCCGCTGCAGGGCAAGCCCGCCTCCGACGGCCTCGCCGCCGCCTCGGGGCTGCTGCGTGTGAGAGACCAGCTCCTGAGCGTCAACGGCGTGGCCGTCGTGGGGCACGCGCGCACCACCGCCATCCTCAAGGCAGCGGTGGGTGTGCTCCGCCTCCGGATTGAACGCCCTCCACCCGCCGAGCCCTCCGACGAGGAGGCCGCGGCGCCCGCTGCCGCCGCCGACGACGACCTCGACCCCGACCCTGCAGAGGCGAGCTCGCCCGCCGCCGCCGAGCCCGCCGCCGCCGAGCCCGCCGCCGCCGAGCCCGCCGCCGATGCCGGGGAGGTGGAGGAACCTTGTGAAGGATCCACCGAAGAGGCGCCAGGCCCCACCCTTGAGCTTCCGGCGCTTGCGCCCGCGCCCGCGCTCCCAGCGGCTGAACAGGCAGCCGAGGCTGCCGCCGCCGAGCCTGCTGCCGCGGTGGTGGTCGCCACAGCTTCGGAGGGGCAGAGCGAGCCGGTGACACCGGAGTGGCACAGCGGCCTGGTCTCATCAGCTGCGGTGCCGCCGTCGGCTGCATTACCTGCCGCGTTGCCGCCCGCCGCGCCGCCCGCCGCCGCGCTACCCACCGCCGCGCCACCCGCCGCTGCGCCGCCTGCCGCGGCGCCGCCCGACGTTGCCCCGCCCGACGCTGCCCCGCCTGTGCCACCCGCACCGCCCACGGCCGCACCGCCCACGGCCAGCCGCCAGCGGCCACGTCCACCGCAGCGTCTCGAGGTAGAGCTCTACAAGCCATTGGCGAGCAGCCGCCTTGGCATCGTGCTCACCTCGACCACGCCCGACACCGGCGTGCCCAACATCGCAGCGCTGCCCTCCGCCGCGACCGCCTCCGCCAAGGCGGCCGCCCCTTCCGCGGGTGCGGACGCGCGCGCCGCGCGGCCGCACTGCAGCGGGCACGATGCGCTGCACGCGTGCCACTGCGGTCGGGTGCAGCTGAAGCGGCGAGATCCCTTCGAGCTCGAGGAGCTCGAGGCGTACTTTGACGCGCCGTGCTGTGATGAGCTGCCGCACGCGACCCTCCAGCTGCATCACCGCGGCGGCGGCGGTGGTGGCAATGCGGCTCGGCTCAGCCTACTCGGCACCGCCGGCGGACCGCGCGGGGGACGGAGCCTCGCAGGGCATGAGGGAGTGCTGCCGCGCTTCGGTGCGCTGAGGGCCCTGGGTGTCGTCACATGGCCGGTGCCCGACGCCCCCAAGGCGACAGAGGTGGCGGAGGCGGCGGAGAAGCATTTCCCCAGCTTGCGCCGCGAGGAGGCCAAGGCGGAGGAGGAGGCGGAGACGGAGGCCAGGCCGCCGCCGCTCGCGCTTTCCGATGCGCTCACAGGAGTGCGCGGCACGGCGGCGGCGGCGGCGGCGGCGGCGGCGGCGGCGGCGGCGGCGGCGGCGGCGGCGGCGGCGGCGGGTGGAGGTCGCACCTCTCCGCGAGCGCGCGGCGTGCAGCCGCGCACGCTTGAGCTGATGGTGGGTCTCGAGTACGAGTGTGCCGAGGGCCACCGCTTTGTTGCCCGACCCGGCAGCGCCTCGGGTCGCACCTCTCCGGCCGACGCGCCGAGCGCGCCGCCCGCGAGCGCGCCGCTCGCGAGCGCGCTTGCGGAGGAGACGCCCCTCGCGCGCCCCTGCGCCGCCGAAGGCTGCACACGGAGCGCGCAGCTGCTGCGGCTGCACGTGCGCTCACCCGAGGCTGCGCAGCAGCTGCTGCTGTGCCCGAGGGTCCGCTTCCTCGCCGCCGACAACGGCGCGGCGAGCGCGGCGGTAGCCGAGCTCTTCGAGCCGGACGTGCCGCTGCTGTTGCCGTCGGAAACGGCGCTCTGCCTGCGGCTCCCGCTCATCTTCAATGCGGCCGGCAAGCCGCTGCTGACCGCCGCCACAGCAGCCGACGCGAGTCTCGCGCGCAAGGCCGTGCTCCTGCCGCATTGGCTGTGCACGACTGGCGCAGCGGACGCGCCCGCGGACGCGTGATCGGTCCGTCTGTTATCGTCCCTATATCTGCTGACCCCGGAGCTTCGTTACCCTCGTATGTGCCTAGGCTGTGCCAGACAGGGGTTAGAACTGCGATCGCCGCGGGGGCTGGTGGGTCGCGGATCGGTTTTTGGAGTTGGACTTGTACACTAATTAAAGTTGCCGGCTCCACGGAAATTCTGCGCGGCTCCGCCAGCGCCTCGGATCCGGGGACCGGGGCACCGCCACCAGGCTCTCCCGGCTGAAAGCTCTGGACAGGACGCCCTCTACAACTTCCCTGGCTGCCGCGTGCGAAAAGTTGTCGGGCGGGGTAAAAGCCCCCGCGCCGCGGGTCGCGGCGGCGCCCATGAGAAAGTGGCCACCTCGGAAACTAAACACTAACACGGGTGAGACGTGAGAGCCTCTGATGGCCGTGCGCAAAATAATTAGCCCCTTCATGCGCTGCGCGAGCCTGCGGCTCTCGCGTGCTCTCTACTCAGTACGTACTCTTTTCGACAACGGCCATGGCACCGGGTGACGGGAGCGAGCCCTGAAGATTCTCAGCACTCAGCTCTGACTTCGACGTTGACAATATCCGCGCCACGACGATCTAACGTAAGGACGATCACGCTGGCACAACCGGTCTCAACACATATATAAGATGGGTATCTTAGGTACGCAACATGCTGCAGATGGAAAGTAAAAGCACACTGTGTATGCACATGTAAAGTAAAAGCACACTGTGTGTGCGAGGACGGTCTACACCTCGAGGTCGCATGCAGCCGTGGACGCGCTCACGGCGCCGTACCGACACTCGTAGGGACGCGCCGTCGCACGCGCCGCTCGCTAGATCGATCGCTCGGCGCGCAGGTCGTGGGTGGCAGCGTCCCAAAGCCGCCGCGCCAGCCCCGGTAATCGTCCGCCTGACCGTCGAGTAGCCTGGTGACCTCCGCGTACTCAAGCTCCTGCTGCTCGCAGAACTTTCGGAGCGAGCCGCACAGCTGTGCGGCGCCACCCGAGGGCGTGCGCAGCCAGATCTTTGGCCGCACGGCAGGTGCGGCCGGCGTGGCCGGGGGGTCCACCGGCTGAGCTTGGGTTTGCAATCTCTCTGCGCTGGTTGCTGCGCTCTGGGTGGCGATCGGCTTGCCGTGCTCTTCACTTGTGCCACCCTCAACCCCGTCGTCCGCGTACTCAAATGGCGCGATGTTGGCCACCGAGTCGCGAAGCTCGACGGCGCGTGGACGGCCCTTACCCAGCTCACCGCGCTTCTCTGCCTCTTTCTTTGTCCATCCCAAGGGCGGCATGGCTCGTCTGTACGCGACGCGCGACGCGCCCGCGTGCCTCGTGAGGGAGGCAAGACATCGGACTGAGATAGTACAGCTGTCTCATTAAAGTACAAGACATCGGACTGAGCTGTAGTCCGGTGTCTCATTCCGTGAAAGTACAGCTGTCTCATTAAAGTACAGCTGTCTCATTCGCCAGTTGACCTAAAACCTAGCGCTAAACGCCCCGCAACGAACATCAACGCACGCTCGCACGACCACGTGGCAGAGATAACAAGAGATAAGATTCTTATCTCTGATCTCCTTACGTGGCACGAGATAGAGTTGCTAGCGTTGTAAAGACAGCGGATTGTTGCACACATCGAGAAGCAGCGCTCGTCTCGCGGCGGGGTGCAGCTCGCTGGATGCAGCGTCCCTCTGGAAGCAAACGTACTCGACGGCGCTCGCTTTGCGGAGGCCCAGGCTGTTCGGGCTTGGGCCTGGGCTCATCTTCGGCTCTGTGGTCATGTGGTCTCGGCACTGCCGCAGGTGCGCCTCGAGACTCACCTGGTTAGGGTCACAGTTGTAGGGTAAGGGATTAGGGTCAGAGTCAGTGGTCAGGGTCAGGGCTAGGGCTAGGGTCAGGGTTAGGGTTAAGGTTAAGATCAGGGTTGGGATTAGAGTTCAAAAAGAGCCTCGAGACTCACCACGGGACACTGCTGCAGGTGTGTCTCAAGTCGGCGCGACAGCGCAGGGCCAGGCAGTGGTGGAGGCAGCAGTGGCAGTTGCGGGTTTGGTTGCGCCGCCACCCCCGCCGCGGCCGCCGGCACCACCGCCGCTGCTGCCTCCATTGCTGCTGCCCACGCGCCGCCGCCCGCCGCCGCCGCTGCCGCCGCCGACGCGCCGCCGCCCACTGCCGCCGCCGCTGCCACCGCCGCTGCCGCCGCCGCTACCTTTGCCATGGCCGTCGCCACCGCCGGTGGTGGCACCTCCGCTTCCACTTGGTGTGGGACTGCCCAGCATGGTAGCTCCGGCCTTCTTACCGTGCTCCATTTGCTTCTGCTGCTGCTGCCGCCCTCGGTGACGGCTGCGATGACGTCCTGCGCCGCCGAGCCCGATATTCTGAGTGCAGTGCGCGCCACAAGCTCTTGCACAAGCTGCGGCTCGGGGAGCATGGTGGCAGCTGCGGCTGTGGCGTTGATCGGCCTCGTGCCGTCGGTGAGCCCGGCGTCGACCTCGTCCACCTCCTCGCTCGCCGCAGGTCCGTCGTAACCGTAGGCCGCTCGCAGCGCCGCCTTATAGCCCTCCGTGCTGCGCCCCACACCCGCCCCAGCACCGTCCTTGATCGGCGTGGGCGGCACGTCGCTTCGAATCTGGAGGCTCGCGCACTCGCGCGCCTGCTGGGCGCTCGGTGGCAGCGCCGGCTGGTTGGGGACCTCGTAGTTGAAGGCGCCACGCCATGACGTCGCACCTCGCCACGGGCTCGCGGACTGAAGCGCGCGCTCGCACATGAGGAGAGGGTCGAGGGCCGACGCGGGTGGTGACGGTGGTGGCATTGGTGAGACGGGCGATCGCGCGCTCATGAATCCATCCTGCAGAGCGCGCTTCGCATGTGCGAGCTGATCAATCTGGAGCCAACCAGGTGGGCTTCGGCTGGCGTGCTCGAGATCGCGAGCTGGCATGGGCTTCGGTGGCGGCTGCGACTTGGCTTTGTCCCTCTTCGCGCGGGTGGCTTCGGCTGACTCGAGCGCAGCTCTGGTCAATGCTGTTGTCGATAGGAACGCAGACTGAAGCGCGCGCTCGCACATGGCCAGTGGATCTAGAGGGTCGATGGCCGAATCGGCAGGTGCTGACGGTGATAAGACGGGCGATCGCGCGCTCATGGAGTACAGAGCGCGCTTCGCATGTGTGAGCTGGTCGATGCTCAAATCGTGTGGGCTTCGGATCGAGCTGCCGTGCTCGAGATCGCGAGCTGACGTGGGCTTCGGCCGCCGCTTCTCCGCATGCGCGCCGTTGGTCTCGGTCTCACGCACGCCCTTGGTCTCACGCGCAGCTCTGACCCTCTCGCGCGCGCGGGTGGATTCGGCCGAATCGAACGCAGCTCTGGACAATGATGTTGTGGATCGGTACCCAATTCTCACCCTGCCGTGCGCGTTGCAAAGCTGCATCCGACCCCGGCCAGCGGTGTGCTGCTCTTCTCGCATCTTGGGTGTGCCGAAACCGCTGCGCGGCGCGGGGCAGTGCGGGCAGCACGCAACACACCGCATGCTCAACGAACCAATGCGTCGTGGGTGGTCTCGTGTCCCTTCGGCTCGACGTCGGACACGGAGAAGTTTGAAACCGCCCGGAAAGAACAGAGAGCGGAAAGCAACTTCACGCTGGTACAGTTTCCCCTCGTGATGATGTCTTGCAGGTCGCCGTCGTCCACGCTGCCGTCAACAGAATCGCTCGCTGCCCCGCCATCGTCATGCGTGCAGCACTCCTGCTGGCGTGTCTCACGCCCACGGCTAGTCTTCGATGTGCCGTGACCGAGCTGCGTGCTCCAAAAGCCGTGACTGGTCGCCGGAGCGCAGTCGCCTGCTCAGCGTTGCCGGATTGCCCTTTCAAGCTGCCTCCATGCCCGTTCGGCAGCAGCAGCTCGAGCTCGGATGCTCCGGCCGGTTCCGCAACGGCCCCTCCATCGCCGCCCTCGGCCTTCGAGGCGGCCACGGCGCTGGAGCAGCGTGTGCAGGAGGCTCTAGGCGTCAACACACCGCTGGTCTGCAGCGCGCTATCGCTCGCCATCGAGTCGGTGCTGACGGCCACCGCCGACGAGCTCGGCTCGCTGAGCGTTGTGTTCAATGCGAGCAGCTCTCTCGGGCTCGCGACGCAAGGCGAGCTGGAGAGCGTGCGCGTGCGCGCCGCCGGCTGGTCCAGTGGCGGGCTCCGTGCCTCAGAGATCGCCATCGACGCCTCAGACATCAAGCTGGTGCCGCTCAACCCTCTCAACCCCATGTCACAGCAGCTTCCCAACCTGGCGCGGCCGGCGGAGCTCGCCTTCTCGGTGCGCTTCTCACAAGACGACCTCAACCGCTCGCCCGTGCTCTTCGCGCTGCTGCAGGAGCTGCTGCGCGAGCTGCTGCGCAGCGGCATCTCCGCCGCGATGGGCGAGGTGCTGCCTGCCGACTCCAGCCTGAAGATCGACCTGACCCGCGTCGAGGCGTTGCAGGAGGGACGCGTGGTGCTGCAGGCAGATGCCGAGGCGACGGCGGCCGACGGCTCCGTGCGCACGCTGCAGGCATGTGCATGCACACGCACATGCACATGCACACGCACATGCACATGCACATGCACATGCACATGCACATGCACATGCACATGCACATGCACATGCACATGCACATGCACATGCACATGCGCATGTGCCGTGCTGCAGGGCATGCGTGTGCGCACCTTCGTGCGTCTGTCGGGCGGCGGGGGGACGCAGCAGCAGATCAATCTCGACTCGCCCGAGCTCGTCTCGTCCTTCCAGGGTTTCGGCGCCAAGATCGAGCTCGGTCTGCCCTTCCTCCGCGGCGCTGCCATCCCCGTACCCAAGCCACTCCGCCTCCGCTCGCTCGTCGTCGACAATGGCGGCATCGCCGTAGAGGGGCTGGTCGACCTCCAGCCGATCGATTACGCCGACCTCGCCTCCGCCTTGCAAGACCTACAAGACGCTGCACAGAACACGCCGCAGGCCATGCCCACCGACCCGGCGGTGGTGGACGTGCGTGGCACGGAGAGCGGCGGGCCGCAGCTCCGGCGGATTGAGGGGCAGTGAATCTAGGCCTCGCCGCCACATCGGCACATGCGGATAGCACTTTAAACAGCATTTCAGTCGACAACATTTCAGTCAGCGGTAGAGATGAGTATCTATGCAGAGATAGATTATCCGCAGGTCGTCCGGAAGCCCCAGCGCAAGTTCGGCGGATGATTGGCAGGGAGCGACGCGCCGCGACCCACTAAAGTACCTCTTCATGTCGGATCGACGGCTTCATCAACGAGCAAATGGCGCCGGCGCCGGAGCCCTTGCCCAAGACAGGCTCTGGCCACCGACGGAGCCACCGACGGTGGACGCACCGGCGCGGCGGGTGTCCATCGCCGTCGGGATGATCACGGCACCCTTCTTCTGGGACCGGCGGGGCCAGGTCCGGAGCACCATGATGCAGTATCCGCCCGTCCTGGCGGGTCGGATGGCCTTCCGCTTCGTCATCGGCAACTACATGCCATCGCTCCAGCTGGACACTGCCGCCGTGCGCAGCAAGGTGGCGGCGCTCGACCAGGAGATAACGCAGCACGCCGACATCGTGCGCGTCGACAGCATCGACGGCCCGAACCTCGACAACGCGTGCTCGTGCGTCGAGAAGCAAGCGGCGTGGGTGCAGTTCGCCCTTCGCGCGTGGCCCGAGGCAGGCTTCATCGCGAAGACGGAGGACGATACTTACGTCCAGCTGCAGGTCCTCGAGGGCGAGCTGATGGCGCTCCGGGAGCACCGCAACGTGCTCTACGGCTACCACACGCTCTCACTCATGCCCATCCGACCGACGCCGCGCCCCGAGGCCAAGCCGGAGACCGCGTGCGTCTCGCGTGCTCAATCCTGCAGGAAGAGCATCGCTGCGAAGGCCGCCGCGTCCGCCGCCGCGCCGCCGCGTCCCGGCACCGCTCCCGGCTTGCGGCGGCAGCGGCTTTCGTTTAACGCGATGAATTCGGTGACTCAAAGCGCGGGCTGCTTCTTGGGGGACATGGAGGACAAGCTGCTCGTCGACGCCGAGAGTGGCGTGCTCCAGGTATGCATGGTATATGCATATGCATGGTATATGCATATGCATGGTGCATGCATATGCATGGTGCATGCATATGCATGGTGCATGCATATGCATGGTGCATGCATATGCATGGTGCATGCATATGCATGGTGCATGCACGGCACGTGCTTCAGGTATATGCTTTGCACTTGCACGCCTGCCCAAGGCCTCACACACGGTCGCGCCTACCCCAGGTGTGGCCGACGCTGCTGCGTAGTTGCGAGCAAGACCCCACCAACATGACGTTGGCACCCTTCCCCACGGGGCCGCTCGCCGTGTGGGGAGCTGACCTGGCGCGCACTATGTTCGTGGACTGCGCCTACCTGCAGACCTACTTGCGCGACGGCCGGCAAGCCAACCGGCAGGGTGGGTGTGACAGGACGCGCTCGCGCCGGCCGGGGCTGGTGGGCCGCTCCTTCGCCTCTCTGCTGTGCGACACTGTCATCGGCCACTGGGTCGCCATGTGCACAGCCAACGCGACCATCGCGCACATGACCAGAACCAAGTCACACCACTACCACCACCGCGCGGGCGGCCTCGGCTGGGCTGCGCCGCACGCGCTCTCCGTGGCGGTGCACAACCTGAAGAGCTACGGGCGCACCAAGCGCTCGGGGCCCAACAGCACGCACGGCGGTGAGTGGAACCACGTGCACTCGCTAGTGGCACCGACCACCGCGTCTGCCTTCCCCTCCTTCCTCTGGCGCTTCGAGAACGCGCGCAGCTTCGACGCGCGGTTGACGACGCGCGCGCCGCTGCTGGTGCCGCTCAACCTACGCGTCATGGAGTGGCACATGATGCTGTGCGCCATGTCGCAGCTGCCGCTCCGCGCGGCCATCGCCACGCGTGCCGAGCGCATGTCGGAGGTGGCCCGCGGCGTCGTGCGGCCCGTGGCGAAGAGCGAGCGCAGGGGTAACGCGAGCGATGCCGCCTTCATCGGTGGCAACCCAATCTCCTGGGCGTGGAGCGGCTGCAACCCGAGCCGCTTCCGCGACCGCCTATGTGGAGAACACGCCCGAAATGGCCGGCCAGAGCCGCCTAAGTGGCTGATTGGGCAGGGCTGGCCGGGGCGCGGGGCAACTTGAGGCGTCATCCGGCGGTAAAAGACGCCTGCGGATAGCCTGCGGAGAGCCAACCAGCTGGCCCCAGGCGTGAGACACCTTGTTTCCCGCACAGGCGATCGGCCCTCGTGGCCACCTGACCCCGCGCGCTGGCCGGCGAGATCGCAGCTCGAGCTCAGCTCGGACGAGATCGACCTGCCCCTCGCACGCGATCGCCACGGCCACGAGCACCGTGACGCGGCGGTGGTGCTGATCGACAGCATGTATCACAGCCCGCTGCTCATATGGTGGGGGCACGAGCCGCCTGCGGAGGAGGTCGAGCGCGGCGCCCTAACCCCAACCCTGACCCTAATCCCAACCCTAACTTGAGCCTGACTCCAACCCTGCCCCTGCCCCTAGCCCTGATTCTAACCCCAACCCCAACCCCAACCCTAGCGCTAACCCTAAACACCAACCCTAACGCTAACCCTAACCAGGTCGAGCGCGGCGCGGCGCAGCTGACTGAGCAATTCGTGGCCTACCTGCGCTCCAACTCGCCCGGCAGCGAGGCGGGCGGGGGGCGCGGCGGCAAGGGCCGCAGCGAGGGCCGCGGCGCCGCTGCGGGGAGCGCGGCGGAGGAGGGCGCGCCTCGCCGACTGGCGGCAGTGCCGATTCCCGACGAGCTCCGCAAGCGGTGGTCCCGGCTCCGGTTGCGCCGCTCGGAGCATGCGCCGACCGATGCAAAGATTGATGTTTTGAAGGGCGATGCGAAGGGCTTGCGACTGACGACTAAGCTCGGTGGCTTGCTGCAGCGGGCCTTCCATGATGGCGGCGCGCGGCTCGAGCCAGGGGTGGCCAAAGAGCTGGCCAAGGTCCTCTTTAAGATGGGTAGCTTGCGTCGGCTCGCAGACTACATCGCGAGCGCGGCGAGCGGCGCGGCGGGCGGCGCGGCGGGCGGCGCGGCGGGCGGCGCGGCGGGCGGCGCGGCGGGCGGCGCGGCGGGCGGCGAGGCCGGGCCGCTCGCAGCGGCGGCGGTGGTTGCCTTTCGGCGCAGTGTGGTCCGAGTGGTGACTGCGCGCCTCTCCTTCGATGCGAAGGTGCACTCCGTCACGCACACGCCGGCGCGCATCCGGCCGCAACTGTGCACGGCCGATGGGGCATACACGTGGTCGTGGTATTGAACTCGAGGTGCGCCTCGTTTTAAACGGAGGCGGTGAAGTTTGAGCGGCATTCTACTGTCCGCCAAGTTATTCCTACCAAAAATCCAGCACAAGGTTTGGCTTTGGGCTCTGCGGCTGCGGAAGGTACGTGACGATCGTACCATAATTGCCCCCCGTGGTGCGCGCGCTCTCTCTCTCCCTCACTCTCTCTCTCTCTCTCTCTGTGGAATGCGCGGGCACCTCGAAATCGGGCTCGCGGGGCTTATTTTTCCCCATTTAGCATTTTGCCGGGGGCGTGTAAGAAGCACTTTCCCTGCCGCCCCGTGGCCCTCTGCCGCCTCCCCAGGCTCACCACTGCAAACGGCCCGTAAAAGCCACCACCTACCGGGCACCGACCGGTTTCTGGCAACAAAAACTCTGGCGGTCATCGTGTTGCCTGTAAGCACGCGCGGCGCCTGCACCACTGACCCAACCGGCGGCGTCCCCGCTAATGCTCGCGTGATGAGGCTGTTCAAGGAGTTGCAGCTCAAAAGCGACGGTGCTGGCGGTGCGAGCCATCGAGAGGTCTCCAATACGGCCTTCCGGGCTGCGCTGGGCGAGTCGCAGTGTGGCCTGGCGACTGCCGTCGATGCCGACACATTGTTCGACAAGGCGCGTGCACCCTCCTCCTCCAGCCTACGGCCGGCGAGCCCAGGGCTGCGGTCGGCGAGTCCAGGGAGGCAGCCGGCGAGCCCAGGGCAGCGGTCGGCAAGTCCAAAGCGGGCCAAGCCCCGGAGCGCGGCGTCTCCTTCGGCGATCGCTGCGAACGGTGGTGGCGTCGGCGGCAGCGGCAGCGGCGGCAGTGGCGGCGGCAGTGACAGTCGTGCGTCTGCGCATAGCTACGGCCTGGCCGCTTCGGGCCGCACCGCGCCGCCACCGATGCCCGTGCCGCTGCCCGCGCCGCCGCCGCCGCCGCCCAGCTTTGCCTGCTGCTACCTCAACGGGCGGTGCGCCTCGGTGGCGCCGCTGCTGCTGCGCATCGGGCCGCCGCGTGACCTGGCCAGCTTACTGGCGCAGGTGCGTCAGACCGATGTAGCAGCGGATCGATAGGCAGAGCTCTGGACCAAAGGACGGCTAGATGTGGACATGCACCGGACAGTGCAGCTCTTGTGGGCATGCACTGTAGCACACCCTTAGCCTGGACGACTTGCTCGAGCAGGCTGCATCTCAGTGGGCGGCGGCGGGCGTGGCGGGGCCATTGCAGCTGCGCGAGGCCTACACGCCATTAGGCGCGCGGCTCGAGCGCGCCACGCAACTGACTCCCGACTGCGTGGTGCTGCTGGGCTGTGGCGAGCCCTTTGCCTCGGGCGACGTGCCATCGCGTCTGGTGCGCATGCAAGAAGCGCAGGACGCACGCGCGGCGCAGGTCAGACTCGCGCCACACACAGCCCCTAACGCGACCCGCTCGCCCCTCGCCCTTCGCTCTCCACCCTCAGCCTCCGTCGCCCCGCCCCACAGGTGGCGCGGTCTCTCTTCGAGCGTGAGCGCGCCGACTTGGCGCGCCGCGCGCCCTCCGCCGGCACGCACCTCGCGCACGCCTCCGCAGTCAAGGAGATGCGTGGGCTGCGTGCGGCGGAAACAGTATCGCGCACGACGGCAGAGGCTGGCAAGGGTGGCGTTGAGAGGCTGGAGGCGCGGCGGAGGGTGGCGTTGCGAGGCCAGAGGGCGGCGGAGCGGCCGGAGACAGCGGCGGAGGAGGCGGCGCGGCGGAAGATCCAGGCAGCGGCGCGCGGACGCGCTCGGCGCAAGCGCGCGGAGGTGCAGAGGGTGGAGGCGAGTCTCTTGAGCGCGTCGGAGGGCACGCTCTTGAGTGCACGTGAGGTGCAAGCGCTGCGCAGGCGAGCAGGGGTTGGTGGGGCGCCTCCGCCCTCTGCCACACCGAGTGATGTCACGCCACCGCGCCGCACGCCGGCTGGGGCTGCTGAGCGGGCTGGGGCTGCTGAGCGGGCTGGGGCTGCTGAGCGGGCTCGGCTGCTGAGCGCACTCGAGTCCCGGCAGCTGCAGCAGGGACGGGGGGCGGAAACGCACCAACCGGCGGAGGGCGGGCTGCGTGTCGAACCACTGCCGCCGCCGCCGCCGCCACCGCGCGAGGTTGACATGGCGCCGTCGGACTGGGCCGCTTACTACTCGTGGCGCGGCCAGCCTCCCCCCGACCGCCCTCCGTGGCTCTCGTCGCCGAGTGGCAAGTGGGGCAGCGGGGTGGGCGCAGGCAGCCCGCGGCCGAAGTGCGAACCGCGGCCGAAGAGCGAACCGCGGCCGAGAAGCCCTGGTCGTGCGGATGGGGCGGTATGGACGGACCGGCAGCAACAGCGACGAGTTGAGGCGCTACGCGCGTGTGCCTCCCCGGATGCACAGGAGTGCTCCTTTCCGCAAGCCGGGTGGGTGACCGGAGAGGCGAGGCAGCTCGAGCGAGAGTTCACCGCCGGGTCGCCGGCGAAGGCGGCGGCACCAGTGCCAGCGAAGGTGGCGGCGGCGGCGACGGCGGCGGCGGCGAGGGTGGCGGCGGCGGCGGCAGCAGCGGCGGCGAAGGCGGTGACGTCACCGGCGAAAGCGGCAGCAGCGGTGAGGGCGACGCGAGGCTCGCCCCTGCCGTCCGAGGTGGCCGATGGGGTTACTCCTGAGTTACTCCTGTCGCACGAGCTCGAGGCGCTTCGCGGGGACACCGTGCGGGCGAGACACGCGGAGATCAAGGTGCGGAGCGCGCGCAAGGTGCAAGCGCTGCGCACGGCGGCAGAGGCCGAGGAGGCAAGGCAGCTCGAGAGGGAGATCTCCCTCTCCCGTAATCCCCAGCAGCGCGTGGCTGTCCGCTCGCTGCCGGCCAAGGTCGCCAACGGGCTGGCCCTCGTGTCGCACGAGCTCGAGGCACTGCGCGAGGCCGCCCGTATCGCGCGCATCTCCCGGGTCCACGGTCCGAACAGGCTGTTCCTTGAGGATCTTCTGAGAGGATAACAGCGAGAAATCGCCAAGTTTGGTTGGTTATCCTGGTCGTGGTGACAATAGTCTACTAGCCCGACACATAACCATAAGCTAGAACAGCACACATGACCATAAGGAGCTAGAACAGCCACACAAATAGAAGGGAGTTAACAGCGGACATCCATCCAAACATTTTTTCGAAGAGAGCCCCTGGGGCCGTGGCTGCCGGCCTGCCGGGGCGGCTTCTGCCTTGTCCCGTCAATCCACACAATAGGGATGACTGCGTTCTGCGTTGCCATGCGCCTCACGGGGGCCAACGCGCCGTCGCGGCGCCGCACTTTTCACTAGTAACTCACTAGGAGGCTGTCTCACCCCGTGAGACAGCTGGGCCACACTCTAACTTCCAGCGTTGAGCCCAGCCCGCGTCCTACATCGCTTGCTTGCGCTGGCATGGTCTTACGAGCGAGTGCGCTCGTGAAGCAACGTGCCGCACGGCTCGATCTGCTCAGGCTCCACAGGGTAAGTGCGTCGATATGCCCTGCCTCGACCCCGCCCCCCGCCGGTGTACACGGGCTCCTCGATCGTCAATCAATCAAGCGGTCCAGCTCCAGATCGAACCCACCGATACTTTCGGCCCGTCCTCGCCGCCCTCGTCGTCCATCTGTCGTGCCGAAGCGCAAGGCCCTCCTTAGTGCCCCCCCCCTCGCCATCGATCTCATGTGTGTTCCGCCCTTCCGCCCGTCAGTCAGGCCTCACCTACCTTCATTCATTCATTCATTCACGGGTGTCTGTGCAGTCTGGGAAGGGGCCACCCTGGAGGTGAGGCTTTTCGTCCAGCTCGTAAACCCCTGAACCGTGCGGGCCGCTGGCATGAGAATGGCGGGGGGGAAAAAAATCAGGCCCGCTCACTTCCCACTTCCCGCGCGGTGCAGGAAGTTTCGCTGCATTTAGGACCGTCTGTGGTCTTCTCAGCGATCGGCGGGCGACGTGCGGGCGCCCCGCTATGGACCGCCGACACTACCTGCCGGGAGACGAGTCCCCATTGAAGCGCTTTCGCAACGGGCCACTGCGCGAGTGCCAGGCGCAGAACGAGTTGTCTTTCTCCGACATGGCTATCTGCAACCGGAAGCGGAGTGCCGGTTGCGACGAGCCTATGTGCCTGGAGCTGAGCTCACGGGACTCCTCCCCATCAATGTGCCCTTCGGTAAAGCTGCCCAGGACTGACAGCAACGGCGCGCTCGTCGACGAGAAGCTGCAGCAGAGCCGAGAAGCGGCTCGCGACATGTTCGCCTGTACCGCCTGCGCCTGTTGTAACGTGGCCTACCAGACTCTCGAGCGCCGAGGGGCCGTGCTGCCCGACTACGAGCCGTACTGCAGATACTGCATGTGGGCGAATGTAGGGCTCATCTGTCGAAGCTGCTGTCGTGGCGGCACCGGGCACCCCTGATGCTTGTCTTTCTCCTCAAGTGCCTCACGGGCACTACTTCCGGCGACCGGTGAACCTCTTTCGAGTATGCACCCCCCCTTCCCGTGCCGACGCTGCCCCCCCCCCCCCCCCCCCCCCCCCCCCC
>Ga0209302_10000750_pt1 | contig 18741 bp, 28 predicted proteins | sample ArcOceMetagenome_2_FD_187445 | JGI IMG/M metagenome (GOLD analysis project Ga0209302, IMG submission 187445) | Marine eukaryotic phytoplankton communities from Arctic Ocean - Arctic Ocean ARC135M Metagenome (SPAdes) (version 2) | ecosystem: Environmental > Aquatic > Marine > Oceanic | place... | reverse complement strand
TCAGAAAAACATTGAACTTTAGGAGTTATATAAATGTCATCAAATACATCGAAAACAAGAGTAAAGAGAAAGAACAAAATTCACAACATGGGTAAAGACCGAAAGCGCAAATTACGAACTTTAGGGTCTACAAAGTCTTATAAAAAATTTTTTGAAATTATTGATAAAAAATAATACATATAAGGGGATAAATTAAATAATCATATTTAATATTTTTCCCCTTATATGTATTATTTTTTTAATGGGATTACGTATGATTTCTTTAGAAATTGTTTTTTCAAGTTGTAAAATATCTAAAATTGACTTTAAGTTATAATTAGCTTCTAAATTGATTGATATAAATGTATGTCCACTGATTTGTATTGAAATCAAGCTATTAAACACAAAAGGATTTGGGCGTGCTGCTATAGCATAAGATAAACTTTTTATTTCTTTCATATTTAACCATATCTGCGAAGATATATGAGGAGCATAAGGGTACAATAACTTTATAAAATTCAAAAGTATATTTCTTGGAACACATTTAAGTTTCACAATGTAATTGAAATACTGCATGATAATTGATATACCCAAATTTAATTTCATGCTCGCGATACTAGTGCTAATAGAATTTATAAAAGTACTTATTTTGTTATATATATACTCTTGTTGAGTGATATGATAAGCGTTAGAAATATTTTTAACTCTAACAGAACAAAAAAAATCCCATATCTTAGAAAGAAGTTTAAACATCCCTTGCATACTATTACTATGCCATATAATCGATTGATCAAGTGGTCCGAGAAATAATACATGTAATCTAAAGGCATCAGCACCATATTCATCAATAAAATTATCCGGGTTATATACATTAAATTTCGATTTAGACATCTTCTCTATTTTGGAGTAAACTTCGATTTTTTTAGATTTTAGGAAATGTTTTTCAAAATCTTGTTGATGTATTTCATCTCGGTGGTAATAATTACCGAGTTCATCACGGTAACTTTTTGATAAGATTAATCCTTGGCTAAAGAGCTTATTAAAAGGTTCAGGAGTACTTACTAACTTGCAATCGAATAGAACTTGATGCCAGAATCTAGAATATAAGAGATGAAGTACCGCGTGCTCAGCGCCACCTATATATAAATCAACAGGCATCCAGTATTTCTCAGCGTTTATACCCCATGGTATTTTACTGTTTTGAGAATCTATATATCTAAGATAGTACCAGCATGATCCGGCCCATTGAGGCATTGTCTGAAACTCTTTTTTGAGATAACTACTACGAGTTTTCGAAATTTGCCAATGGCAATATAATTTGGAATTCAAAACATCGTGAATACTATTTCCAACAATGTCAAAAATAGGAAGTGCAACAGGTATATTTTTATTGATTGAACAAGTTAGTTTAGATATGTTATTATAATTTATCGGAAAAGGTTCTCCCCAATAACGTTGTCGAGAGAACAACCAATCTCTTAGATTATATACAACTTTTTTATCCATTATCTCAGAGCTTAATAGATAACTTTTGATTAAAATACGAGATTGCTCAATGCACATATCATTTATAATACTGGAATTTACATTTTTTTCTATCTGATTTTCACGATTTAAAACACATGGAGTCGATGTTTTAAATTGATTATATGTATCACAAACTTTATTTTCGTGCAAAGAAAGACCTATCATTAGGTTACTAATGTTCAAATTATCGATTTTGGGAGCCCAAAATAATGGAATTTTCCTTCCTGTTATTGGATGCAAAACAAATTTATTTATAAATAAATTTGGTTTTGATATTCCCTCAAGTGTTTGTTTTTCTTCACGATCTATATTTTTTTTAACTGCATTACTAAGTAATACCTTGGTAACTTTATTCGATCGGGACAACATTACATACGAAAGCCCAAAAAGAATTTCTCTAAATCTTATAAACACTTTTAAACGCATATTATAGTTTATAAGTTTAACACGTATGTTATATCCCAAAGATTTCCCAATCCAATTTTTTTGCATATCTTTAATATGCAAAGGCCAATCTAAATTTGATAAATTTTTTAATAACTTGTGGGCATAATGTGTAATCTTTAAAACCCATTGAGACATATATTTTAAATATACTTTATCTCCTGTTTCAATATAGCGCCCATTTTGGACTTCTTCATTTGCTAAAACTGTATTTAAAGATGGGCACCAATTGACAGCGACCTTTCTTTTATATGCTAGTCGTTTATTGTATAACAATAAAAAGAGCCACTGTGTCCATTTGTAATACTCTTTATCAGAAGTACAAATTTCATTCTTCCAATTATAACTATAGCCAATTTTTTTTATTTGGTGCCTAAAAAAGTTAATATTTTTTTTAGTCAATACTTGAGGATGTATATTCTCTCTGTGAGAAGCTCTTTCAGCAGGTAACCCAAATGAGTCCCATCCTATTGGATGCAGAACATTGAATCCGTTCATTCTTTTGAATCTTGACAAGACGTCCGTGGCGGTGTAACCCCTAGGATGACCAACATGTAAACCTGAGGCTGAAGGATAGGGAAACATATCAAGTATATAATATTTTTTTTTTTCTTTTAATGTTTGAACATTTTGAGGTAGGTCAAATAGTTTATTGATATCCCATTTTTTTTGCCATTCGTTTTCAATTTTTTTAAAAACATGTTTATACTTTTTAATGATCATAATTTTAACATCTATTTTGTGTGGCGAAAGGGAGATTTGAACTCCCGACCTACGAATTATGAGTCCGTTGCTCTAACCAACTGAGCTACTTCGCCATTAGTTTATTTTGTAACAAATTGTATAAGTGACATCGAAGCCCCGTCGCCTTTCCTAAAACCATTTTTAATTATTCTTGTACAGCCACCAATGCTTTTATCACATTTTGATGGAATTGTATCAAATATTTTTTTTAATAAATCACGATTTTTAATTTTTTTGTAAACCAACCTTCGGTTATGAACTGTGTTTTTCTTAGCTAACGCAACTATTTTTTCCACAAACCTTCTTACTTCTTTCGCTTTAGCCGAAGTGGTATTTACACAATCGTGTTTAAATATTGAGCAAGTTAAGTTTTGCAACATAGCGCGCCTATGGGAACTGTTCCGATTTAATTTCCGCCCTTTTTTTAAATGATGCATTTTTTCCTCTCAAGCTTTGTTATAGAAAAATGTAATGATTACTATATTAGTGCTCACTTTGCAATAATAATGTATTTATAAGTATTTTAAATAGGCCATTTTTCAAGAGTCATATCCAAAGAAAGATCCATATCCTCTAAGACATCTTTTATTTCTTTTAAGCTCTTCCTACCAAAGTTTTTTGTTTTCAAAATATCGATTTCACTTTTCTGTACGAGGTCCCCAATCCGTTCTATTTTCGCATTAGATAGACAATTAGCTGATCTAACTGATAGCTCTAATTCATCTATGCGTTTTAATAAATTTTTATTGAATTGGATGCTTGTATGATTTTTTTCAATTTGACTAGTTTTCTCAGTATTTTCAGTGAAATTAATAAATATCGACATCTGTTCTTTTAGTATTTTTGCGGCTATTCCTAATGCATTCTCGGGATCTATAGAATTGTTAGTCCATATCTCTATTATTAATTTATCATAATCAGTTCTTTTGCCGACCCGAGAATTGACAACGTTATAGTTAATCTTTTTAATCGGGCTAAAATTTGTGTTGAGCCAAATAGCACTAAGTCGGTCATTCTTTTTTATATTAGATTTATTTTGATGAATTGTAAAATACCCTTTCCCTTCTTCAATAGTTAAAGAAGCTCGAAAGTATATATCAGATGAAACAGAGCATATATAAAAATTTTTATTAAATATTTTAATGTTATTACCTTTTATATCACCGGCTCTGATTATACATGGGCCTTTTTTACATATATTTGCGTCTACATAATCAACGTTATTTAATAAAGACAATTGTATGCCTTTAATATTGGATATTATCTCCATTGTATCTTCTTTAATACCTGGCAATGAAGCGTACTCATGATTGATTTTATCTATACATATTGATGTTACTGCACTTCCATGGAGAGATGACAATAATATACGTCTTAATGCATTCCCTAGGGTAATTCCATAACCTCTTTCGAGAGGTTCAATAACAAACTTTCCATAGGATTGGCTTAATGAAGTATAATCGATAAAAAGTTCTTTCGGTCGAATAATATTACGCCAATTACGATACATTTCGAGCTCCTTTGAATTAGTACAAATTAAGGTCTTCGTTTCTTAGGTGGCCTACATCCATTATGTGGAATACTCGTAATATCTTTTATTACAAAAGGTTTAATACCGCTATTGATAATAGCTCGTAACGCTGCGTCTCTACCAGCACCGGGCCCTTTAATTCGTATTTCAACAGTACTAATTCCACATTCTAATGCTTTTTTACAAGCAATTTCAGCAGCCATTTGAGCAGCGAATGGAGTGTTTTTTTTGGACCCTTTAAATTTAGATCCACAAGATGACCATGCAATCGAATTCCCATTAGCATCTGTAATCGTGATAATTGTATTATTAAATGTTGTATAAATGTTTGCAATACCGCTGGAGACTTGTTTTTTATTTTTATTTAATTTATTTCTTATCATTGTAAACTCTACTTTTAGAACTTATATTTTATATAATTTTCTTTTTTTACAGGTTTTCGCATTTGAATGAGTGCTTTGCCCTCTAACTGTTAAACCCTTTCGATGTCTTATTCCTCGATAGCAATTTATATCTATTAGTCTTTTAATATTCATAGATATATACTTTCTAAGGTCACCTTCTACTTTAATTGTATCCATCGCAGATCTAATTTGAGATACTTCGTGGTCTGTAAGATCGCAGGCCATTTTGTTCTTGTCTATTGACGATTTTTCCAGAATCATATTTGCAATGCTAGGACCTATTCCAAAAATATATGTTATCGCAATAAATATTTTCTTCCTATCAGGAATGTCTACACCGGATATTCTTATCATTATAAACTCCTATCAGTTATGTTATCCTTGCCGTTGTTTATGCTTTTTTATAATACAAATAACTCTTATAGAACCTTTACGCTTAATAATTTTACATTTTTTGCAAATCTTTTTTACAGATGCTCTAACTTTCATTTTTCTTATCCTATGAAATTGTTACAAAATAGAGTAATACGTTTTTTCACCAACGTTTAGCCGAATCAAATAACCTATACACAGAGTACTTTTTAACTGTAAAATGGTTTTCTATTTTATTTAAGATATCTATGGATACATTCACAACTATCAGAAGGGTTGTACCTCCAAAAGAAAATGTAAAGTGATTCCCAAATAATTCCTGAAAGACCATTGGAAGTATACAAAGTGTTAAGAGGTATAGCGTCCCCCATAAAATTATTCTATTCGACATGCGCTCTATATATAACGATGTTTGTGAACCAGGTCTTGTTCCAGGTATAATATTATCGTTTTTAAGCATATTATCAGATATTTTTTCAGGATTTAATCGTATAATAGTATAAAAGTATGAAATAACAATTATTAAAATAGTAAAGACTATTTGATATACATAATGATCCGATTTGAAATAATATGCTATCATGTTCGAGTATTTCCATCTCAAGAAGATGGACAAAGTTATCGGTATCGATAAAATTGCTGATGCTAATATAGGGGGCATTATACCTGCAAAATTTATTTTAAGTGGTAAATATGCATTTCTATTATAGTACCTTGATTTTCTATGATGTACCGTTGCAATAGGAATTCTCTTTTCACTTGATTCAATGAATACAATAATAATGAGAAAAAATGACGCTACGCTTACAATTAAGATGACATCCCTTATGCTATATACACCATAGTGTATAAATCCTAGATATATATTAACACAATATTTTGGTATTTTTGCAAGAATTCCAGATATAATTAAAAGTGAAACACCATTTCCTATACCATAATAACTAATCTTTTCAGAAATCCATATTAAGATCGAAGTGCCTGCAACCAGAGTTAGTGTGCTTGTTATGCAAAATCCATTCTGAAGAGACACAACAGGTTCACCATGATACATTAGTTGTTTTAGATATTCACTAATTGCATAACCCTGTAAAAAAGTAATAAATATTGCTAAAAAAAACGTGTATCTTTTTATGTCACTTTCATTAATAGAATTATTTCTTCTCATTTCTTCAAAGCTGGGAAATAAAGTCATCGTTAAGGATATAATTATGGATGATGTGATATATGGCATGATACCTAAAGCGAAAATACTTGCATTCTCCATCGCTCCGCCTGAAAATACATTAAAAAAACCTAATATCCCAGACATCATATCAAGAGATTTTACATACGCTCTAAAAAGGTGTTCATTTACACCAGGAATTGCAATAAAAATACCAAATCTGTATATACCTATTAAAATCAATGTGCAAAAAATTTTTTTTAAGAAATCATTTGTTAAAACATTTTTAATCATATAACATACTCAATATCTATTTTATTAGATTAATTTGTCCGCCCAAAGTTTCAATTTTTCTTCTAAGGCTTTCAGATATGTCATTAACATTAAAAACATACGGGTTTACTTCTTTGTGCCCGCCTATAATTTTCACTCTTTTAAAGCGTTTGTTTTTAATTATTCGAAATGTTCTTAACGAAGTCATATCAATAACAGTATTCTTTTCGATTTTACCGATAATTCTATCAATACTTATGCATACAAAGTCGTTAGGAGTCATTCTTTTAAAGCCTCTTTTAGGAAGTCTTCTCAAAATAGGCGTTTGTCCACCTTCAAAACCTATTCTGACAGGACCACTTTTTCTGGCCTTTTGGCCTTTGTGCCCCCGCCCCGAGGTTTTACCCATTCCACTGCTTTCCCCTCGACCTACGCGTTTTCTCTTCTTCTCAAATTTATTTGCAGGTTTTAAATTATGGAGACCAACATATTCTTTGCTCATAATATTCACATCCATTTAAGTTTTAATTTTTTTTTGATATAGATATTAAATGTTGTATTTTAAATAATATGCTTCTGTTTGAATTATTATCTTCAACAAGCCTTTCTTTATGCAGTTTTTTTAATCCTAGGCTTTTTATTAGTAACCTAAATTTTTTCGAAAGCCCTATTTGGCTGCGTATTTGTGTAACGCAAATGTACTTCTTTTCCATACTATTAACCCTTTTAAAATCTATATCGATTTTTTTAATGAATTAATTTTCTCTGAATAAATCATTAACTTAGTTAAGCCATTAATTGTAGCTCTAACTATGTTTCCGCTGTTATTATTTTTAATCGATTTAGCTAAAATATCATGAATCCCCAAGACTTCGAATATAGAGCGCATTGTGCTCCCTGCTATAATTCCTGTACCAGCCTTTGCAGGTATCATCACCACTAGGCTTGCACCAAATTTTCCATGGACTTTATGTGGAATAGTCTTATCTTCTTTTGATATAAGTATCATTCTTTTAATAGCTTTTTCTTTTGCCTTCCGAATCGCTTCAGGAACTTCTTTTGCTTTCCCGAGACCAAAACCTATTTTATTTATACCATTTCCAACTATAACAAGAGCACTAAAGGAAAATCTTCGCCCTCCTTTAACGACTTTTGCAACTCTTCTAATGCTTACAATTCTTTCGATGTAAGCGTCAGATAATACTTGTACACTCATAATCACTCCATTATGATTAAATATAAACGCCAGATTCTCTAATTCCATCTGCCAGTTTAGAAATTCTTCCTGAATATTTAAATCCATTTCTATCAAAAGAGGCTTTTTTTATTCCCTTTTCTTTGAGCAATACTCCAAACATCTGTCCTAACTTGTAAGACATATCTGATTTATTTTTCTCTGAAAAATTAACTGATATGGAATTCAAAGATGCGATGGTATGCCCTTCATCATCGTTGATTGCTTGTATGTATATATTTTTAATGCTTTTAAAAACAGATAGTCGTGGGAAATTTTGTGTGCCAAAAGTTATTTTCCTGATATGTTTTTTGCGTCTGATTCTTCTGTCATTCTTTTTTAAAGTTTTTTTTTTACTTTCATTTTTTATTTCCTTTTAATTATTTTGAGTTAGCTTTACCAACTTTCTTTTTAACAATTTCATCTGCGTATCTAACACCTTTGCCTAAATAAGGATCCGGAGGTCTAATTCTACGTATCTGGGATGCGAATAAAGTAACGCTATTTTTATCATTTCCAGAAATTTTAATATTCCTATTTTGACCTGATACTTCTACCTTAAGACCTGATGGTATAGATTTATGTACTGGGTGAGAAAATCCCAAAGAGAAAGTTAAACTATCGCCTTCTAGATTTACTTTATAACCTACACCTTTAAGCAATAGCTCTTTACTATAACCCTTCGTAACACCTATCACCATGTTGTTAATTAAACTTCTATAAAGCCCATGAAAATTTTTATATTTATTTTTTTTTTTAGATAACAGTGGTGTTACAATTAGTTTATTATCTAATAAAGTGACACTCACATTTATAAAACTTAAATCTAAGTGACCACGTGCACCTTTAATGTAAATACTATTCTCTTTAATGTTCACTTCAATATCTTTAGAAATAAGTATAGGTTCAACTCCGACTTTTGACATATATTTGCTCCTATATTTTAATTACCAAATAAAACAAATTACTTCGCCACCAATGTTTTGCTTTTTGGCTTTACAAGATGTTTTAATACCTTGTGATGTGGATATTATCGAAGTTCCCATACCGTTATATACGACCGGAATGTTATTAGAGTTACAATACATTCGGAGGCTGGGCTTACTAACACGCTTCAAACCATGTATAATAGAAATATCATCGCTATCATACTTCAAAATGATAGTTATGTATTTACTTATTCCTTGCCTATAGACTTTTAGCCCATTTATATAACCAATACGAAAAAAAACTCTAATAATATTCTCTACAAATTTTGAATGTTTTATGTTTACTTTTCTATGCCTGGAAGACAACGCGTTTCTTATTCGGGTTAGCGCATCTGCAATTGGATCCGTTATCATTACTTTCCTACTATAATTCAAATGTTTAGAAATTTATTTAAAAGGTATACCTATATTCTTTAATATAAATTTTGCATGAATATCTAATGAGGACGAAGTTAAAAAAGTGATATTCAAACCTCGTATTTTATCGATATCTTTATAGTCAATTTCTGGAAATATTATTTGTTCTTTGATACCTATTGTTAGATTCCCATTTTTATCAAAGTTGCTTTTTAATCCCTTAAAGTCTCTCACTCTTGGTAGGGCGATGCTTACCAATCTATCGAGAAATTCCCACATTCTGTCCCTTCTCAAGGTTACTTTTATACCAATGGGCATGCCAGCGCGTAACTTAAATGCTGAAATAGCTTTCTTTGCATGAGTAATAACAACTTTTTGCCCACATATCTTCTCAAGACATTGTTTATTAGTCTCAATGACTTTGAAATTATTGATTGCTTCTCCTAAGCCCATACTAAGACAAATTGCCGAAATTTTAGGAACTTGCATAATATTTTTGATACTAAACTCTTTTATGAATTTAGGAGACACTTCATCTAAATATATTTTTTTTAACCGGGGCTGATATATCATTTTTTAATTACCTCTATTTTATTTGGTACATCAATAATATTACAATATTTCCTGTATATTTACTAACAACTTTTACTTCATATAAAGTCGTCTATTTTTCAGGCGTCTTTATTTGTTTTGGAAAAATCATAACATTAGATATATCTATAAATGATAATTTTTCTATTATACCGCTTTCAGGATGAGCTTTATTTGTTCTAGATTTTATATGTTTTTTGTAGAACCCAACATTTTCCACCTGAACTTTACTTTTATTAAAGACTCTTAAAACCTTGCCTTGTTTGCCTTTAAAATTTCCAGATATTACTTTGACCATATCACCTTTACATATTTTCATATTTTACCTACAATATTTCAGGTGCTAGGGATATAATTTTCATAAATTTTTTCTCACGCAGTTCTTTAACCACAGATCCAAAAACACGAGTACCCACTAAATCATTATTTTTATTTAATAGCACAACGCTATTGTCGTCAAACCTAATGTAAGAGCCATCTTTCCGACGTGTCTCTTTCTTTGTTCTGACAACTACAGCTTTGATCACTGTACCTTTTACAATTTTTGATGTTGGAATAATTTCTTTCACACTACACACTATAATGTCTCCAACAAACGCATATCTACGCTTTGAACCTCCCAAAACTTTAATACACATAACTTTTTTAACACCACTGTTATCTGCTACATTTAATATTGTTTGAGTTTGTATCATATAATCCTCTTGATAAATTACTCTGATTTTCTTTCAACAATATGGAATAACGACCACGCTTTTCTACGTGAGTATGACCTAGATTGTTGAATTACTACATTGTCGCCAATTTTACAAGCATTTTTTTCATCGTGAGCTATGTATTTAGATTTAATATTTAAGAACTTTCCATATTTTAAGTGCTTAATTTTCCTTCCGATTTCTACAGTTATCGTCTTTTCGATTTTTTTTATTACCGACCCTTGCAAAGTATGTTTTTTAGTAATATTTTTTGTTTTCAATGTCATTTTATTAGCCTATAGTTTATTTATTGATACCTGTAAGGAGTTTGGCTAGTAATTTTCTAGTCATTTTATATTTGTAAGAATTAAAGTTCTTTTTTTGAGCTTTTGAAAATCTCATATCTAACAACTCTTTTCTAACTTTATTAATTTTTTCTTGTGTATTCATATATTTTGTATTTCTTTGTATTATTTTAACTAAAATAAGAACTCATTTTCTCTCATAATAAATTTTGTAGCTAGAGGGAGCTTCGCCTGGGCTAGCTTCATAGCTTTTCTTGCTATATCTTCGTCCACACCATCGACTTCGTATATTACGCGCCCTGGTTTAATCACCGCAACCCATCTATCTACAGATCCTTTTCCTTTTCCCATTCTGATTTCAGCAGGTTTCTTAGTTAATGGTTTGTCTGGAAATATTCTGATCCACAGTTTTCCAGTTTTTTTTACCAACTTACTAATTGCTACACGACCAGATTCTATTTGTCTAGAGGACATGTAACCGGTAGATAGTGAAATTAATGCAAAGGATCCAAATGAAATTAAAAACCCTTTCTTGCTTTTACCTTTAATTCTACTTTTATGTTGTTTTCTATATTTTGTTTTGCTTGGTAATAACATATTATTTCCTAGTATCGAATTTATAATAAACTTTTAAGTATTTCACCCTTAAAAAGCCATACTTTGCAACCTATCAGACCATATGTTGTATGTGCTACAGAAAATCCGTAATCAATGTTAGCTCTAATCGTATGCAACGGAACTCTACCTTCTCGATACCATTCACGTCTAGACATTTCAGCGCCTCCTAATCTTCCTGAGCAGGATATTTTTATGCCTTGAATCCCCATTTTTTGAGCTAACATAACTGCTCTTTTGATGCTACGGCGAAAAGGAGCTCGTTTTTCAATTTGCTGTGATATGCTATCAGATATAAGCTGGGCATTAACTTCGGGGTTTTTAATTTCATATATATTTATAGAGACTTCATTTCCGAATAGTTTCATTATCCGAGTTTTTAATTGATCGATACCAACTCCTTTCTTACCAATAATAATTCCTGGTTTGGAAGCGAAGATACCTATTTTACATCGTTTATCAACTCTCTCGATAATAATTTTAGCTATACCGCCAAGCTTTTGAGTGTTACGAATAAATAGTCTAATTTTATGATCATCAGAGATCCACTTAGAATAATCATTCTTTTTCAACCAACGTGAATCCCAATTTTTATTGACACCTAATCTAAAACCTATAGGATTAACTTTTTGACCCATATACAACCTCTTTAATTATTTTAAATCTTATTCGTACGTATAGTGATGTGTGAAGATCGTTTTTTAATGTAATTAACGCGTCCTTGAGAACGCGTAAACAGTCTTTTTGAAAATGGTCCTCTATCTACAGAAATGCTTTTAATAGATAAAGTGTTAACATCTATATTTTTAACAGATGCATTAGCTGCCAAAGAATTTATAAGCTTATAAAAAAATTTAGCAGATTTTACTTTCTGTATAGAAAGTATCGGAATTAAGTCAACAACCTTCTTTCCAACTAGCATTTTAGCTAAAACTCGGATTTTTTTATCGCTCATTTTTACCGATTTCATTGATGCTTCTAAGTTTGAACCTTCGTTATGATTATTAGTTATCATTTTAACGCCTTGAGCATAAATTATTTTTTATTGTTCTTTTTGACTGGATGACCAGTAAAAGTTCTCGTTGGTGAAAATTCACCTAATTTTTGTCCGATCATATCCTCTGTAATAGAAACAGGTATGAATCTCCTACCATTGTGGACTGAGAATGTTTTCCCTATAAACTCAGGTACAATAGTTGACCTTCGCGACCATGTTTTTATGACCTGGTTATTGTTTGTATCTTTCATAGCTTTGTTCCAAAGGTGGTAATCTATAAATGGTCCTTTTTTTAACGATCTTGACATTCTTAATCACATTCCTTTTATTTTGTTTTTCGTCTAACGATCATATTATCTGTTCTCTTGTTATTTCGAGTTTTATAACCTTTTGTAGGTTTGCCCCAGGGTGATACAGGATGTCTTCCCCCTGATGTTTTTCCTTCGCCTCCTCCTAATGGATGATCTACGGGATTCATCGAAACACCCCGGTTGTGGGGACGCCAACCTAACCAGCGCCTGCGGCCTGCTTTACCATAGTGCATTAAATTATGCGTGGGATTCGATACTTGTCCCAAGGTAGCATAACATTTTACATTGATTTTACGATATTCGCCTGAAGGCATTTTTATATTGGCGTACTTTCCTTCTTTAGATAAGAGCTGGGCACTTGTACCTGCACTGCGAACTAACTGTGCACCTTTCTTAGGGCTTAATTCTATGTTATGTAACAAGGACCCGAGTGGTATCTTGTAGATAGGTAAAGAGTTACCGGGTATTATTTTAACACTTTCACCAGATTCCAGTGATTGCCCGAGTTTTATCATTTTAGGGGTGATGATATATCTTTTTTCCCCATCGATATAGTGAATCAAGGATATTCTCGCACTTCTATTCGGATCGTATTCAATACTCATAACCTTCCCAGGAACATTGATCTTATTTCGTTTGAAATCGATGAACCTTAGTCGTCTTTTATGAGAACCCCCTCTAAATCGCACAGTAATCCTTCCAGAATTGTCGCGACCAGATATTCTTTTTTTGCCCCGCATTAATTTTTTTTCGGGCTTTGTATCGGATAAATCTTTAAAATTGTGTTTAGACGTGAAACGGCGTCCTGCACTTGTTGGATTATAAAATTTAATTTTCACAATTACACCATTATATTATTGATATAGCAACAAAGGTTTTATACTTTCTTGCCTCTCATGAGGTATTCATTAATGTCTATTTCTTTACTAACAGTTACAATAGCTTTCTTTATACTTTTTCTTTTCCCAAATTTTCTTCCAATGCGCTTAACTTTACCGTGAGTATTAATCACGTTTATACTTATAGCTTTAATGTTAAATATCAACATAACGGCTTCTTTTATACGGTGTTTCGTTGCTCTAGGATCTACTTCAAATAACACCTTGTTTTGCTTCAACAAAAGTGACGATTTTTCGTTAACAATAGGCTTTTTTATCACACTATATATATTAGGCATTTAAGTCTACTCCAATGGAAACTAAAACTTTTTCGAAAGCACATTTAGTAATTACTAAGTGTGGGAACTTAAGAATATCAAAAGTGTTTATACCACTATACTTTATGAACTTTGAAATTTTTAGATTCCTAATACTTAATTTTAAATTGTTATTATCTTCATCGACAAACAAAGTCTTTGCAAAAGATAATTTTTCTAGCATATTTCGAATGAATTTAGTCGATGGGCTTTCCATTTTAAAAGCATCAATAAATAATATTCGGTTTTCTAGCATTCTGATAAGTAAAACAGATTTTAAAGCAAGTATTTTTTTCTTTTTATTGATTTTATACGTGTGAACTCTATTTTTAGGAGGAAAAGCAACACCACCACCTCGTTGGTGTGGGTTTTTAAGTGACCCCTGTCTGGCCATACCCTTTCCTTTCTGCGCAAAAGGCTTACGACCGGTTCCTTTTACTTCACCTTTAGTTCGTGCTCGAGGATGAGCAGATCGTTTTTTTGCTCGCTGCCAACGTATAACTTCTGAAATCACGCCATAATTAGGGTGAGATATCCCTAAACTTTTTAAGTTTATGCTTTCTAACTTACTTAGAGCATAATTCGTAGGATTTATTGAAAAAATATCAATATTGTACATATTTCACCACACATATTAAAGAACTTAGGATAATACACCATAAAATATAAAATCTATTTAATAATTAACTTTTTAATTCTACCTCAACTCCAGCAGACAGCTCCAATTTCATTAAAGCTTCTAAGGTACTTTGTGTCGGCTCTACGATATCTAACAATCTTTTATATATTCTTATTTCAAACTGCTCTCGAGATTTTTTGTCTACGAAGGGGCTCTTCAGTACAGTATATCTTGTAATCTTAGTTGGTAAAGGAATAGGACCTATAACTCTAGCTCCCGATTTTTCTGCGGCAATAGCTATTTCTTGTGTGGATCTATCTAAAAGTTTGCAATCATATGCTTTAAGTTTTATACGTATTCTGCTTGAATGCATACTTATAACTCCGTTGTTTGTTTCATATATGTATTAATAGCTTTATCAAGTCATGCTTTAGTATAAAAGATTATTATAAAAATTCAACATATAATATTATATAATAAAAGAATCTAATCCATAATTTCGGTAACAATACCAGCGCCTACGGTTTTTCCACCCTCTCTGATAGCGAATCTCAACTCTTTTTCCATAGCTATTGATGTTAACAACTCTACGTTTATAGTAACATTATCACCTGGCATTACCATTTCAACGCCTTTTTCTAACGTAATCATACCTGTGACGTCAGTCGTTCGAAAATAGAACTGAGGTCTATAGTTGTTAAAAAACGGAGTGTGTCTTCCGCCTTCTTTTTGACTAAGAACATAAACCTCAGCCCTAAATTTTTTATGGGGTTTTATAGTATTAGGCTTTGCCAACACTTGGCCTCTCTCAACTTCTTCTCTTTTTAGACCCCTTATTAAGCATCCTACATTATCACCCGCGCGACCGTCTTTCAGTATTTTTCTGAACATCTCTATACCAGTAATCACACATTTTCGAGTAGGTAAGATTCCAACAATTTCTACTTCATCACCAACATTGACTATACCACTTTCGACACGTCCTGTAACAACAGTTCCACGACCTGAAATAGAAAACACATCCTCTATAGGCATCGCAAAAGGCTTATCAACTTCGCGCTCAGGAGAAGGTATATAGCTATCTATTGAGTCCATAAGCTCGATAATTGAAGGTTCTCCGATTGCGCTTGTATCACCTTCGATAGCCTTCAGTGCTGAACCTCGAATAATGGGAATATCGTCACCTGGAAATTTATACTCTAATAAAAGCTCTCTTATTTCTAGTTCTACTAAGTCTAAGAGTTCTTCGTCGTCCACCATGTCTACTTTATTCATGTATACAATGATATTAGGAACACCTACTTGGCGAGCTAACAAAATGTGCTCACGAGTTTGAGGCATCGGGCCATCGTTGGCAGATACTACTAGGATAGCGCCATCCATTTGAGCAGCCCCAGTAATCATATTTTTAATATAATCAGCGTGTCCAGGGCAATCAACATGAGCATAATGTCTATTCTCTGTTTGATACTCTAAATGTGCTGTTGATATAGTGATACCTCTTTCTCTTTCTTCTGGAGCTTTATCAATAGACGCGTAATCTATAGCACTTGCAAAGCCTTTTTTTGCCAATACAGTAGTGATTGCAGATGACAGCGTTGTTTTTCCATGGTCTACGTGGCCGATAGTTCCAATATTTATATGCGGTTTGTCTCGATTAAATTGTTCTTTCATAAGATTACACCCTTTTTATATGTACTTAAATGTCTTCTTTTTTTATAAGATTTTCTTCTAAAGTTTTTGGTAATTGCTTGTACGAATCAAATTCCATAGTATAATTTGCTCGCCCCTGAGTCTTTGATCGTAAATCATTTGCGAATCCAAACATTGATGATAAAGGAACAGAGCATGTGATAAATTTTGTATGATCTCTATCATTGATGCTGGTTATTCGCCCTCGCCGCGAATTCAGGTCTCCGATAACATCTCCCATCCATTCCTCTGGAGTTATAACTTCCGCGGACATATAGGGTTCTAATATAACAGGACATGCTTTTTTAGTACCTTCTTTAAATGCCATTGAACCAGCTATTTTAAAAGCCATTTCATTAGAGTCTACGTCGTGGTAACTTCCATCCAAAAGAATTACGGATATGTCAATAACAGGATACCCCGCTCGAATACCCTTACTAAGGGCCTCTTGAACACCTTTTTTAACAGATGGTATATATTCTTTAGGTATATGACCACCGACAACTTTGCTCTCGAATTGAAAGCCCTTCCCAGGTATTTCAGGAGAAATTTTTAGCCATACATGGCCATATTGACCTCGCCCACCACTTTGCTTTATATATTTCCCCTCTACAGTAACAACTTTAGTAATAGTTTCTTTATAAGCTACCTGAGGTTTTCCAACTTCCACTTTTATGTTATGCTCTCTTTGTAGTCTATCTACAATAATATCTAAATGCAACTCGCCCATTCCAGCGATTTTAGTTTGCGATGTTTCTTTATCAATAATCAATCTTAGTGACGGATCCTCGTGAGCCATCTTACTCAAAGCAACACTCATTTTCTCGTGCTCGTTTCTAGAATATGCTTCTATAGCTAGCTCTACAACAGATGGTGGTATGTCTAAAGATTCTAAAATTATTGGATTATTGACATCTACTATAGAATCGCCAGTCCTTGAATCTAATCCTACAACTGCAGCAATATCACCAGCTTTAATCGAATCGATATCCTCTCGTTTGTCCGCAAACATTTGAACAAGACGACCTAAACGCATTTTTTTTTGTGTACGAGTATTTAATACATATGAGCCTTTGTTTAAAAAGCCTGAATATACACGTACATAAGCTAATTGTCCATATTTATCCGTTATTATCTTAAATACTAATGATGAAAAAGGCTCTTCAAAATTAGGTTTGCGAACAATGGATTCACCATTTTTATCCTTCCCTATTGTATCAGGAACATCTATGGGGGAGGGCAGATAACTAACTATAGCATTTAATAAAAACTGAACACCTTTGTTTTTAAATGCTGATCCACAGCAGACAGGTACTATCGAATTACTTAACGTACCGAATCTTAATGCATCCGTAATAACACTGGGTCCTACATTTTCATCTTCTAACCATTTTTCTGCAAAATCGTCGCTACAGTCGATGCAACGGTTTATTAGAATTTTTCTATACTCATTGGCAAAATCAATTTTATCTTCTGGAATGTCACCAATAGTGTAAGTAGCACCATAATCTTTACTTTCATCGTTGGACCATATGATACTATTCATATTCACCAAATCTATTATCCCTGAAAAATCGCGACTTGAGCCTATTGGAAGACTTAAGACGACAGGGTCTACTTTAAGCCTTTTTCTGATGCTATCAAGACAGGCAAAAAAATCCGCTCCTTCTCTATCAAGTTTGTTGACAAAACAGATTCTAGGGACTGAATACTTATCTGCTTGCCTCCATACTGTTTCAGATTGCGGTTCTACACCTGCTACGCCGTCAAAAATAATAACTGCACTATCTAGTACCCGGAGGGAACGCTCTACTTCGATTGTAAAATCAACATGCCCTGGTGTATCTATTATATTAATTTTATATGGAGTACTATTTTCATCTTCATTATAATACCATTCACATGTTACTGCTGCAGATTGTATTGTAATGCCTCTCTCACGTTCTTGATCCATATAATCAGTAATTGTTTTTCCGTCATGAACTTCGCCAATTTTATAATTTTTTCCTGTGTAAAATAAAATCCGCTCTGTTACAGTCGTTTTTCCAGCGTCAATGTGAGCAATAATTCCGATATTTCTGAGATACTTAAGACTTTCGTTTGAATTCATATATAATCCTAGAGATTAAAACATTTCTACCAAAGATAATGTGCAAAAGCTTTATTCGCTTCTGCCATTTTGTGTACATTTTCTTTTTTCTTAACAGCTTCACCTTTGTTGCTTGACGCATCGATCAACTCGTTTGCTAATTTTATATACATGTTTCTTTCAGAGCGTTTTTTTGAAGAATCTTTTATCCATCTAAAAGATAACATTAAACCCCTATCAGCTGTCACTTCTACAGGAACCTGATAATTCGCCCCACCGACTCGTCTAGATCGCACTTCAATTACTGGCTGTATATGTTTTAATGCTTTCGTGAAAACATCTAAAGGTTCTGATTTTGTAGTTTCTTCTATTAAATCAAATGCTTTATATATTATTTTTTCAGCGATAGATTTTTTACCTTTGACCATAATAATATTTATGAATTTTCCAACGAGCTGACTATTATACTTTGCGTCAGGTGAAATTTTTCTTTTTAAACTTCTACGTCGTCTTGACATAATTTATTTTCCTTTTATTATTTATTTTTTTTTGTTCCGTATTTAGAACGAGATTTTTTTCTATTTTCTACTCCTGATGTATCTAAAACTCCCCT
>Ga0209302_10000749_pt1 | contig 18761 bp, 17 predicted proteins | sample ArcOceMetagenome_2_FD_187445 | JGI IMG/M metagenome (GOLD analysis project Ga0209302, IMG submission 187445) | Marine eukaryotic phytoplankton communities from Arctic Ocean - Arctic Ocean ARC135M Metagenome (SPAdes) (version 2) | ecosystem: Environmental > Aquatic > Marine > Oceanic | place... | reverse complement strand
CTTACACAGGTCTTCACTACAGAAGAATTGACAACTTATTAGGAGCTGAGGGATATCGTGATAATGCAGATAGAAACAACCCATTAAATGTATTATCTACAGAATATAGTTCTGATTTAGCACAACAATGGAATGTTTTTAGAAGCACAGATGATGAACAAAAAATTGCTTATAACAATGATGGAAAAGTTCGTTGGATGGGTGCTTTCAGTCAATTAGAATATGTGTCAGATGAAATTTCTGCTTTCGTTCAAGTAGGTTTATCTCAACAAAGTTTTAAGAGAATTGATTATTTCAACTATCTAGATTCTGACCCAAATAGAGAAACAGACTGGCAAAATATTATTGGTGGAAATATTAAAGGTGGTGTAAACTGGAATATTGATGAAAATCATAATCTATATGTTAATATCGGTGATTATTCTAAACAACCGTTCTTTGATGCTGTTTTCTTTAACAACAAAAATGACCTTAATCCTGACCCAAGAAATGAAAAAATTTCAGGGTTTGAATTAGGGTATGGTTTTACATCCAATAATTTTACAGCAAATGTGAATTTTTACAGAACACAATGGAGAGATAGATTCATAAGAGTTAGCTACGAAGATGAAGCTACAGGTGATGAAGGATTTGCAGATATTCAAGGTGTAGAACAATTACATACAGGTATTGAATTCGATTTAACTTATGATATTACAAATAACTTTAGTGTGGTTGGTATGGCTTCAGTTGGTGATTGGGAATATGCAGGGAATGTATCTGGAACAGCTTATAGTAATGAAACTACGCAACCAATTGGTGTTGCAGAATTATACTTAGATGGTATAAAAGTTGGTAACGCAGCTCAAACTACAGCAAGAATAGGTTTTGATTGGGATGTTACTAACAAGTTTAGTCTTGACTATAGCCATCGTTATTCAGATAATCTATATGCTTCTATTAATGCTCGTGATTTTGATGAAGTTGACAACAATGGTTCTCTTCAATTACCAAGTTACTTTTTAGCTGATTTAGGAATGTCATATAAATTTGATTTCAAAAATGACACAGGTTTAAATTTACGTTTAAACATCAATAACTTAGGAAATACTGAATACATTTCAGAATCATTAACGAATGATTTTATTGAATCTGGTGACACTAGTTTTAACGGTATAAACACATCTAACAAAGCCTTCTTTGGTTTTGGAACTACTTGGAACTTTACAGTAAGATATAACTTCTAAAAAATAGTTTTAGAATTATTATAAAACCACCTCGAATGAGGTGGTTTTTTTGTAGTTAAAATTCACTGCTTTTAAACCTTTTAAATTATGATGAAAACTTTTCATTATTACTGAGCGTATTTAGTACTTATAATTTTTTTTTAACTGGTCTTAATTGAATAATTGGTATTTTAATAAAAAAATCAGATAAGGATCTTCGACTTGGATTGTTTTTATTAATTTTACTAAAATTTAATGAAATCTATAGCCCATATTTTAGCTTTTTGTTTTTCATATTCAACCCTTTACACACCTAAATGAAAATAATTAGTTACTTTTTTTCTTCAATTTTTGCATTGTTCTTTTTTTTATGCCTTTTAGTTTTTCATCCATTACAATGGATAGGCCTAAAAATTGGATACCAATCTCATAAAAACATGGTAGATATCCTCAATTGGATACTAACAAAATCATTACTCATTATTGGAACTACTGTCCGTTTTACAGAAACGTATCCTATTCCAAAAAATACAAGCATCATTTTTGTGGCAAACCATCAAGGATTGTTTGACATTCCACCAATGATTTGGTATCTACGAAAATACCATACTAAATTTGTTTCAAAAATAGAATTAGGAAAAGGAATTCCAAGTATCTCTTTTAATCTTAAACACGGTGGAGCGGCATTAATTAATAGAAGAGATCCAAAACAAGCATTAACAGAGTTGAAAAAATTTGGACAACGAGTTCATGACAACAAATGGTCTGCTGCAATATTTCCTGAAGGAACAAGAAGCGTTACAGGGAAACCAAAAAAGTTTTATTACAGCGGTTTAAAAATGATGGTAAAATACAACCCAGAAGCATATATAGTTCCTATTACAATTAATAATTCTTGGAAAGTATTTAAGTATGGGAAATTTCCTCTTGGAATGTTTTCCAGAATTATAATTAACACACATAAACCCCTAAAAATAGATTCACTACCAGTTGATGAGCTACTACAAAAAGTAGAAGCAACAATAGTGTCTCGCATAAAATAACAATGAGCTTACAAAATATTCGAAAAGAAGTGATGAAAACACTTGAAAAAAACATCGACTCTTTTATTGATAGTTTTTTAATTCCGGCAGAAAAAATATGGCAACCAACAGATTTTTTACCAAACTCTCAAAAAGATAATTTCATTGAAGAAATAAAAGAAATACAAGAAATCTCTAAAGAATTAGATGATGATTTTTGGGTTGTTTTAGTTGGAGACACCATTACAGAAGAAGCTCTTCCAACCTATGAATCTTGGTTGTTAGATTTAGACGGAATCACACAACATCCAGATAACGGTTGGGCAAAATGGATTAGAAATTGGACTGCAGAAGAAAACAGACATGGAGATACCTTAAATAAATATTTGTATTTATCTGGCAGAGTTAATATGCGAGAAGTTGAAATTACTACTCAGCATTTAATTTCTGATGGCTTCGATCTTGGTACAGCTACAGATCCGTATAAAAATTTTATATATACCAGCTTTCAAGAATTAGCAACTTATATTTCTCACAATAATGTTGCTAAAATTGCAAAGAAAAAAGGACATAAAGCCTTGGCTAAAATGTCTAAAATTATTGCTGGTGACGAAATGCGACATCATATAGCTTACACAGAGTTTGTAAAACAAATTTTTGCTATAGACCCAAGTGAAATGATGTTAGCTTTTCAACATATGATGAAACATAAAATTGTAATGCCTGCTCTTCACTTAAGAGAATCTTTTGGTACTAAAGGTAGTTTGTTTAATGATTTTTCTACTGTAGCACAAAGAATAGGTGTGTATACCGGGTTTGATTATATAGATATATTAAGGAAGTTAAATTCTGCTTGGGAGATAGATAAAATAACTGGGCTTACCGCAGAAGCTGAAAAAGCAAGAGATTATCTTTTAAAGTTACCAGATAGAATGTACAAAATTTCGGAACGAATTGTAATTCCAGACACAAAATTTCATTTTAAATGGATGAATCCAATATAACTAAAAACAGCTTTCAACATTTCTTTTGAAAGCTGTTTTATTGAATTTTAAATGAATCTTTATCATTTAAAAATGATAGTTTTTTTCTTGTTTCTTCCTGTAATTTCTTAGAAATTACACATTGTAATAGGTCTTCTTTTCCTTCTGTAGTTCTTGCAATTTCTTCCCCTAAGAAATCATAAGCAGTTGTATGACCATTGTATTGGTAACCGTTTGCATCTTCCCCTATTCTATTTACACCAATGCAATAGCTCATGTTTTCAATTGCTCTGGCTTTCAAAAAAGTATCCCAAGCATCAATTCTAGCTATTGGCCAGTTAGCCATAAATAATAATAGATCATAATTATTGGTATTTCTAGACCATACTGGAAAACGAAGATCATAACAAATCAAAGGACAAATTCTCCATCCTTTAAAGTGTACAATCAACCGTTTACTGCCTGAAGTGTATAAGATGTCTTCTCCTGCCAAACTAAACAGGTGTCTTTTGTCATAGGTGTCAATAAGCCCGTTAGGATGAACAAAAATAGCTCTATTAAAATACTGATTATTTTCTTGAACTACAATACTTCCTACAATTGCCACGTTATTTACTCTTGCAGTAGCTATCATCCATAAAACGGTAGAGCCCTTCATAGTTTGGGCAATAGAAGCTGGCTGCATGGTAAAGCCAGTTGAAAACATTTCAGGCAACACTATTAAATCAGTATCTGAGTCTAACTGAGCAATCTTTTGTTCAAAGAACAACAGATTTACAGCAGGGTTTTCCCAAGTTAGCTTGGCTTGAATTGCAACAATGTTTAATTCATTTTGCATGAAATTAATTTTTAAATAATACTATAAATTTAGCAATAGTATTTTGTACATTGTTTTCACAAAGTACTTACTATTGATGCAAACTTTTATTTCCGAAACTATAGACGATATTCTTTTAAAACACTCTTCATTTGAAGATTGTGTTTTTGTCTTACCCTCACAAAGAGCCGGAGTTTTTGTAAAAGATACATTCAAAAATAAGATAGTTGAAGGGTTTTTACCAGAAATTTTAACAATTGAATCTTTTATTGGACAAATTTCTGAAATCTCTAAAGCAGATGCTATTCAGTTATTATTTCATTTTTATACTATTTATTGTGAGGTAGAAGAACATCCAGATTCTTTTGATGTTTTTTCTTCTTGGGCTTTTGTAGTACTTCAAGATTTTAATGAAATAGATCAGTATCTTATTAACCACCAGGCAATTTTTGCCTACCTAAGAGATGTTCAACGATTAAAAAAATGGTCTGTAAAAGGTGAGTTTAAAGAAACTAGACTCATGAAAGACCATCTTATTTTCATGGAACGCCTTGGAATTTACTATACTAAATTCTACTCATTTTTATTAGATAAAAAAATAGGATACCAAGGATTAATGTACAGAGAAGCAACAACAAAAACTGCTGCATTTATAAACAAGCATCCTCATAAAAAATTCTTCTTTATAGGGTTTAATGCTTTAAACAAAGCTGAAGAGTTTTTATTTGAAGCTTTTTTAGAAAATGAACAATCAGAGGTTTATTGGGATATAGACCGCACTTTTTTTGAGAGCAATCATAGTGCTGGAAGTTTTATAAGAAAATATAAAACGAAATGGAAATACTATGAAAAAAACACATTAAAACAAATTAGTAATCATTTTCTAGCAGAAAAAAATATTGAAATTATTGGAGCCACAAAGAATATCTCTCAATTGAAATATGCAGGAGAAATATTAAAAGGCTTCTCTAATCATCAAAACACTGCATTGGTATTAGGAGATGAATCTTTACTATCTGTTGCTTTAAATTCTATTCCAGAAAACGTAGATGCTATTAACATAACTATGGGGTATCCCCTGCAAAACGTACCAACATCTCAATTAATTTCAGCCATTTTTCAATTATTTATCACACAAGATACCCTACAAAGAACTGCAGCAAATGAATTTTATCATAAAGATGTAACTCGGTTATTTAAAAATTCTGTTATTTTTCAATTAGTTGGTAAAGAAGCTCAAGAAGTACTTGTATCTATTCAGGAAATTATATCTAAAGAAAACACTTCTTTCATAGACTTGCCAACTATCAGTTCCTATTTGGCACCATTAGAAGAAGAAAGTAGCACCGTAATTCTAGCTATTTTTAAACCAATTATTTCTGTAAATGAATTTATTTCTAGAATTTTAAACTTACTTGAGAATTCAAAAGATCATGTTTCTGTTTTAGAAAAAGAGTATTTATACCGTTTTTACAATGCATTTACTCAATTACTAAATTTAAATAATTCAAAAAATTATTTTCAAAATATAAAAACCCTCTATCAATTTTACAGACAAATTATTGCCAATGAAAAACTATCGTTTCAAGGAGAACCATTAAATGGTCTGCAATTAATGGGGATGTTAGAAACTAGGGTCTTAGATTTTGAAAATGTAATTATTACCTCTGTTAATGAAAATATAATTCCTTCTAGTAGCACTCAAAATTCATTTATTCCGTTTGATATAAAGGTAGAATTTGGCTTGCCTACCTACAGAGAAAAAGATGCTATTTATTCGTATCATTTCTTCCGGTTATTGCAAAGAGCAAAAAATATTTTTTTGCTCTACAATACAGAGAATGATTCTTTTGGAAGTGGAGAAAAGAGCAGATTTCTCTCTCAATTAGAATTAATAAGAACTGGTTTAACCTCAAAACGTATTGCCCCAAAAGTACTAACTGAAGCAAAAGAACAAAAAGAAATAAGTAAAAATAAACAAGTCATAGAAAAATTAAGAGAATTGGCTGTAAAAGGAATATCTCCATCTGCAATAACCAATTACCTATACAATCCTATTGCCTTTTACAAACAGAAAATTTTACGAATTAGCGAGTTAGATTTAGTAGAAGAAACTATTGCCGCAAATACAATGGGTACAGTTATTCATGACACTTTAGAAGAATTATACAAACCATATATCAATCTATTTTTAAGCACAGATCATCTTGATATAATGATGAAAGAGTACAAAAAATTGGTTGCAAAATATTTTATAAAACACTTTAAAAATGGAGATATTACCACAGGGAAAAACAGATTGGCATTTGAAGTTTCTAAGCAGTTTGTAAAACGTTTTCTCTCTCTAGAAAAAAAGGTTTTAAAAGAAGGGCATCAAGTAAAAATTTTAGGAACAGAACTAGCCTTAGAGACGTTTTTTACTGTTCCTGGAATAGATTTTCCAATTAAAATTAAAGGAATCGTAGATAGAATTGATGAGTTTGATGGAGTTACAAGAATTATAGATTACAAAACCGGAAAGGTAAATGCAGCCGATTTAAAAGTGCTAAATTTTGAAGAAATACAGACAGTTAAATATAGCAAAGCAATTCAAATTTTATTGTATGCCTTCTTGTATTCTCAGAATAATTCTTTGAAAACAGAACCCTCTTTAGAGGCTGGGATTATTTCTTTTAAAAATTTAAAAGGAGGTCTTTTAAAGATTAACTTCTCTTCAAAAGTAAAAAATCCTGATTATAGCATAACAGATGAAAAACTACAGGAATTCATGGAACAAATAAAACTTCTTTTACAAGAAATATACAACCCAGAAATTCCTTTTAAAGAACCCAAAACACTCTCTTATTCATAGTCTCATTTTATAATAAAAAACTAGTTACAGTTTTTATTTCTGGTATACCCAAAATGAGCAATTTTCCACGCTTTATCTGTTTTTACTAAATAAAATAAATCTACACCGCAGTGTGAAAAAGAACCATTTAAATAGAAGTCATAAGGAGCCCAAACAGAAGCAATAAACCCATCTGTTAGTACCTTTGCATCCCAGTATCGTTCTCTAAATTGTTCTGAAGTTTTTGGATTCATTCTCAATGAAATAGATTGATCATTGTCTATGACAACAGATGACCCCAAGCCGTCTTTATCAATATTTGTAACAATTCTATTAATTCCTTTATAGAGTATTGCATCAAAAATACTTTTGTCTTTTGTATTTACTGCCAACATAAATTGGTCAATAACAGCTAGAATTTCTTTTTTATCAATTCCTGTAGCAAGTGCTCCAAAAGGTTCTTGAGAATAATTCTCTGGTGGAGTTATTGATAATGATTGTGAAAAGAGAAAACCACATTTTAAGATACATGCTAAGAAGAGAATTTTTTTCATTCTGTTGAATTTTCACAAACTTAACCAAAATATAATCATTCTAATAGTTGACTAAAAAATACCCCAACTAATTAATTATTGTTAATTAGTTGAGGTATTAATAAATGGAGCATATAGAACTATAACAACTCTATTTCTACTTTTTATCAATCCCTTTAAAACTTCAATTTACTAAATAAAATCAACACAATTTAGTATTAATAAGCTCTATCGTTAATTGAAGTAAATTGAATCAGTATTAAATAAGTTAACTAAATGCAGAAAAATATTTACAAAAACTCAAATTATAATTACGTATGTTTTAGCATGATTTACAGCTATATCTAAATATTTTATCAAACAATAATTCACAATAACAATGTATTTAACTTCAATAAAAGACAGTAATTAAAATCATTTTTTTAATTAATATTTATTTTCATAGATTTATAATCAAATTCGGATAAAATATTTGTTTTAAAATTCAAAAATTATGACTCTTATTAATAAAATATTATTGGTGCTTAGTATATTATTATGCTTTTCATCTTGTGAAAGTAAAAAATCAACATCAATACAAACTTTTGCTGATTTAGACTTAAAAAGGGGTGATTTATTGTTGTGTGGAGATCCAAATTTTGGTGAGGTTAGCTTTTCATTATCATGTAGGTATGACCTTCGTGAAACTTTTAACTTAGGTTTATCTTTAATTCACTCATTCGAATATGCAGAAGCTGAAAAAGCATTTGTTAGTATTTTAGACCAAGATTCAGAATGTCTAATGGCCTATTGGGGAACAGCTATGAGTATTTTAAATCATCCTTTATCGCTTAAACAAAATCCAGAATCACTAAAAAGAGGGGAAGCATTACTTAAAGTTGCACAGACATTAGCTCCAAATAATGATCGCGAGAAAGATTATATAGATGCTGTTAGTATTTACTTCAAAGATTGGCAAACTTTAGACACGCAAACTAGAAAACTAAAGTATGAAAGTAAGATGAAAGAATTATATGTCAAATACCCTGGTGATGTTGAAACTGCTGTTTTTTATTCTTTAGCGATACTTGCTACAGCTGATTTAAATGATAAGACATATAGTAAACAAAAAGAATCAGGTAAAATATTAGAAAATCTATTCAAAACAAATCCTAATCATCCAGGAATTGCACATTATATAATACACAACTACGATTCACCAGAACTTGCTAATTTAGCTCTTAAAACTGCACGCCAATATTCGGTTATTGCTCCAGCATCTGCTCATGCTCAACATATGCCGTCACACATATTCACACGTTTAGGACTTTGGGACGAATCAATCAAATCTAATATAGACTCTGCAAACTCTGCAGTTTGCTATGCCGAGTCAGTCAACCCAAATGCGAGTTGGGTAAGTGAAATACATGCTATAGACTATCTAGTATATGCATATCTTCAATTAGGAGATAACGCTAGAGCAAAGTTGGAAATGGATAAAGTAAAAGAAATTAAAGAAGTTTTCCCTAAAGATCATTTTGCGTCAGCATATGCACTAATTGCAATACCAGCAAGGTTAGCTGTTGAAAATAAAAATTGGGAATTAGCTACTAAACTTAAATTACCTAACACAAATTTAGATTGGGGTAAAGCAACATGGCCTAAAGCAATATTACATTTTTCAAGAGCATTAGGCTTTACAAATACAGGAAATTCTTTAGCAGCACAAAAGGAATTAGAAATTTTGATTTCTTTAAGAAATCGGTTAAATGAAGCTGAAAATATTTATGAATCAGGACAAGTTACAATTCAAATAGAAGCTATTAAAGGATGGATAGAATATTCAAAAGGAAATGCTGATAAAGCAATTGAATATATGAAATTAGCTTCAAATTTAGAAAGCGAAACTTCTAAAGCAGCTGTTACTCCGGGTGAAATTATTCCTGCTGATGAATTATTAGCAGATCTATATTTGGCATTAAACAGACCAGAAGATGCTCTTAAAGCATACAAATTAAATTTAAAAGGACACCCTTCCAGGTTTAACGGTATTTATGGAGCTGCTAAAGCTGCCCAACAACTTAATGACACAAAATTAACTGCTTATTATTTCGAAAAATTGATCAAACTAAGTGAAAATGTTAATAGTTCGCGACCTGAAATTGCAGAAGCAAAAGAATTTTTAGCAAATAATTCAAATTCTAAAAATGTATAAGAATCGTTTAATTTTTATATTGATTTTAACTCTTGGTTTATTTTCATGTAGCGAAGATGTTAAAAAACAACTACCTATTTATAATCCTGTAGATTTTAAACTAAAATTGGTAGATAAAAGTATGAGAAATGTAAGTCAAAATCATACTGTGGCAGATTTTAGTTTAACTAATCAAAATGGTATTAATATAACTAATAAGGATTATGAAAATAAAATTTATGTAGTTGACTTTTTTTTTACTAGTTGCCCTAGTATCTGTCCTATTATGACTAACAATATGGTTAAAATACAAGATGAATTTATTAGTAATGATGATATAATGTTATTATCTATGTCTGTAACTCCTGACATTGATAATGTTCAAGTTCTTAAAAAATATGCTATTGAAAAAGAAGTAAATGATTCTAAATGGAACATTACAACAGGATCTAAAAAACATATTTATGAGTTAGCAAGAAAAAGCTATTTTGCTGTAGTTGAGCAAGGAGATGGAGGTCTTCAAGATTTTATACATACTCCTAATTTTATTTTAATTGATACTAAGAAACAAATACGTGGTATTTATGATGGTACTGATGAAGATGAAATTTCTAGATTGATAAAAGATATTAAGATTTTAAAAAGTTAGTTTTTCTCATTGAAAAAACTAAAAACACCCCAACTAATTAATAATAATTAATTAGTTGAGGTGTTACAAAGTGGAGCATATCGGATTCGAACCGATGGCCTCTACACTGCCAGCGTAGCGCTCTAGCCAACTGAGCTAATGCCCCATATAATTATTGTCTTCCACTTAAAATTAATAAAGGAATAGAACAGTGAAATTCAGATTTAAGTACGGTGTTTTTTTCCCAGAGTTTTTGAAAAAACCCTTTTTTACGTCTAAAAACACATAATAAATCTGGATTATTAGATTGAAAATGTTCTAAAACTCCTTGAAAAGTAGTTACATTTTCTGAGGTAGAAAATGTGTTTTGAAGTGCTTTTAATGATGCATCTACTACTAAATCTTCTTCTTTATATTCGGGCGTTTTTACCAACAACAAGTTTATTTTAGTTTTAAAAAGGATTTTAATTTCTTGCAATGGAGTTAAGACATCTTGTTGCTCTAAAATTCCTGATTTAAAAGCTGTTAAGGCTACTTTAAATGGACTAAACTTATAATGTTCAGGAACAATTAAAACAGGTATTTCTGTTTGCTTTACAATACTTCCTGATGTGCTTCCTAAAAAAACCTCTTCTTTTATAGAGTTACTTCTTGGCCCAACCACAATTAAATCTATTCCTAATTCTTCATGAACTGAATTAATACTTTCTACTGTGCCTCCCTTTGCAGAAATCATTTTAACATCTACTCCTTTGGTGGCTACAGAACTAATCATTGTCTGTATGTATAAGTTGGTTTCCCTTTCTAAAATATCATTAATATTAATAAATGTTCCTGCTTTAGAAAGCACTTTATACGCTCTAAAAACAAAGACTTTAGCACCTATCTCTTTGGCAAAATCTATCGCATATTGCAATGTGTTAGACGCATTTTCTTTGGAACCGATAGGGACTAAAATATGATTCATAATTCTTAGAAATTAAGTTAGCATTGTAGAATTTACAATTCTAAAACAAAGGTACATTTTTTTGAATGATCTAAATTTCTTCCAATGTCAAATTGTAACTTTGTCTTTGAATATTTTTCTCTTTTGAAAACAGACATTAGTTTTAAACGAATTCATCAACTTGCAATTCCTGCTTTAATTGCTGGTATAGCAGAACCCCTTATCTCTATAACTGATACCGCTATTATTGGTAATATAGATTTTAATGCAAAAGAAAGTCTTGGTGCTATTGCCATTGTAGGGTCTTTTTTATCGATGTTAATATGGGTCTTTGCCCAAACCAGAAGTGCGGTTTCATCTATTATTTCAACCTATTTAGGAGCTAATAAACTAGAAGAAGTAAAAACATTACCCGCCCAAGCAATTTTAATTATAGTTAGCCTAAGTATTCTAGTAATTTCACTTACCTACCCTTTTGCTGAATATATTTTTAAAATATATGGTGCAGAACAACGCATATTAGTATATGCTGTAGAGTACTTTAAAATACGAATAATTGGATTGCCATTTACGCTGTTTGTTTTTACTATTTTCGGAACTTTTAGAGGGCTTCAAAACACACTTTACCCAATGCTTATTGCCATCTCAGGAGCTGTTTTAAATGTTCTCTTTGACTGGATTCTTGTCTATGGAGTAGAAGGATGGATTCCTGCTATGAATGTTAAAGGAGCAGCCTATGCTAGTGTTATCTCTCAAATAGTAATGGCCATCTTGGCAGGGTATTTCCTTCTTAAAAAAACATCCATAAGTTTAAAGTTTGTGCTACCGTTTAACAAAGAAATTCCAAGACTCATAAAAATGGTTTTTGATTTATTTTTAAGAACTATTGCATTAAATGCTGCATTAATTTTTGCAGTTTATAAAGCCACCAGTTATGGAACAGATGCCCTAGCAGCTTACGGAATTGGAATTCAATTGTGGTTGTTTGGAGCCTTCTTTATAGATGGGTATTCTAGTGCTGGAAATATTTTATCTGGGCGTTTATTAGGAGCCAAAGAATATGACACATTACTAAACTTGGGGAAAAAATTAATTATTTATGGTCTTTGTACTGGGGTTTTTCTTGCAGGAATTGGTTTTCTGTTTTATAATTTTATAGGAGAAATTTTTATACAAGACACCGCTGTTCTTCGTAGTTTTTATGATATTTTTTGGATCATCTTAGTCATGCAGCCCATCTGTGCCATTACCTTTATTTTTGATGGAATGTTTAAAGGAATGGGATATACAGCATTCTTAAGAAATCTATTACTACTCTCTACACTTCTAGTGTTTATACCCTCATTACTAATTTTTGATGCTTATAATTATAAACTACTAGGCGTTTGGTTTACTTTTTCACTATGGATGATTGCCAGAGGAATGCCTTTACTAGTGAAATTTAGAATAAAGTTTTTGCCCTTGGTGGAAAAGGAGTAATTTTGGAGAAAATATTTTCTATGAGTACAATTAGAATCACCAAACAATTTAATTTTGAAACCGGTCATGCCTTATATGGCTACGATGGAAAGTGTAGAAATGTACACGGTCACAGTTATAAGCTCTCTGTAACTGTATCAGGAACACCAATTGATGACAGTTCTCATGTGAAATTTGGTATGGTGATTGACTTTACTGATTTAAAGAAAATTGTGAAAGAAGAAATTGTAGATCAATTTGATCATGCTACTGTTTTTAATAAAAACACACCACATGTAGAATTGGCTAAATTACTAAGTGATAGAGGTCATCATGTTATTTTAGTAGATTACCAACCTACTAGTGAAATGATGGTAATTGATTTTGCAGAAAGAATACAGAGTAGACTTCCCAAAAATATTCAATTATTTTCCATAAAACTCCAAGAGACAGAAACCTCTTTTGCAGAATGGTTTGCCAATGAAAATAAATAAAAAACAGCGTCTATTTGTGAGATGATTATTTAACAATTATATTTAAAAAAAACTTTATGAAAACACTTAAATTTATATTATTCACACTTATCGCAACAACAATACTAAGTTGTTCAGACAATTCTACTGAGCCAGCCTTTATCTTGTCTAATGAAAGTTTGGCAGGAGACTATGATATTGCTGTTTTAAATATAGATATAGAAACTACTGCTGAAGTTGCAGGGGTTGCCGTTACAATATCTAATACTGCTATTGTTGGGGATACTTTTCAGGTAGATGTTATCTTCAATACTGATGGAACTTATTCTGCAAGTGGCCAGTATAGAGTTGTTTCAACCGTTACTCCTGTAGGAACAGCCCCTATAACAGATACTGAAATTATAGTATTTAGTGACTCAGGGTCTTACTCCGTTAATGCTGTAGACGATACTATTACCTTTATGGCTCTAGGTGATGTATTATTAGCAGGTACTTTTAACGTTACAGTTTTTAATGAAACCTCGGTTACGCTTAGCCAACAAGTTGAAGAAACTATTGGAGATATTACCTCTTTAGTTAATATGAATTTGAGTTTAGAAAGAAAATAAAAATTATTAATTATTTTCCATTAAACTTATTCATAGTATTGTTAATACCATCTGTACCAAAAGACAAGATGGCATTTGTTGCTATAGGAATTCTTTCAATAAGTTTACTTTCTTCTTCTTTAGTCCATTGGCCCAAAACAAAGTCTGCCTGACGTCCTTTAGAATAATCTCCTCCAACACCAAAACGAAAGCGATTGTATTGCTGTGTATTTAGTTTTTCTTGAATGTCTTTTAAACCATTATGACCTCCGGCGCTTCCTGTTGTTTTTATTCTTATAGATCCAAAATCAATATGCACATCATCGGTTACAATACAAATATTTTCTAACAAAATTTTCTCTTGAGTCATCCAATACTTCACTGCCTTTCCACTTAAGTTCATATAAGTGCTAGGTTTTACTAAAATGAAGGTTCTTCCTTTGTGTCTAAATCTACTAATATCTCCTAGTTTTTCTGTTTCAAACCTACTATCTTGATCTTTAGCAAGTGCATCTAAAACTTGAAACCCAATATTATGTCGTGTGTTTGCATAGGCATCACCAATATTTCCAAGACCAACAATTAAAAATTTTTTCATCACCTCTTGTTTAGTTTCTAATTGTTTATTAAAAAAGAATTTTAAGATATTCATATTGTAAAAATAAGAAAATAAAAAAAGCGCTACACACGTGTAACGCTTTTCTAAATTTTATTCTCTTGTACCAATCTATACTTGAAATAAGTTTAGATTATTCTGCTGCAGCTTCTGTTGCTTCTTCTGCAACTTCTTCTACTGCTGCATCATCATCTACTGCATTACGTGAAGTTCTAACCTGAACAACTACCGTATTGTCTGGATGCATAAATGTATAGTCATCATTAAAAATTTGAGTAACAAATAATTTACTTCCTATTTTTAATTCTGAAATATCAGCAGTAACATAATCTGGTAATTTAGATGGTATTGCTTTAATTTTTAATTTACGATTTGTAAAACGTAAAGAACCTCCATTTAAAACTCCTGGAGATGTTCCTGTTAATTTTACTGGAATGTTCATAGCTACCTCTTTATCATCAAATAACTGATAGAAATCTATGTGTAAGATTCTGTCTGTTACTGGATGAAATTGGATATCTTGTAGGATAGCCGAAATTTTCTGCCCGTCTAGTTCAATCATTGCAGTATATACATTTGGTGTATATACCAATTTCTTAAATAATTTTTCTTCTGCAGAAAAATGAACTGATTTATCTCCTCCGTATATAACGCAAGGAACCATACCAGCATTACGTAAGGCTTTTGTTGCTACTTTACCTACGCTTTCTCTTTTTGATCCTTTGATTGTAATTGATTTCATTACTTTTTATTAATTATTATTACTTGTTTTAGTCAACAACCTTTTTGGTGGCTGAGCGTAGCCGAAGCTACATTAAAAATTGGTCACTTATCGATGTATTGTGCTGAACTTTCTTCATAACATCAGCGAATAAGGGCGCGCAAGTTACAACTTTTATTTTAGAAATCTTCCTCTTTAATGGAATGGTATCAGACACAATTAGCTCTGTTAATTTAGAGTTTTGAATCTTATCATACGCATCTCCAGACAAGATTGGATGCGTACAAATTGCTCTTACACTTAGGGCACCTCTTTCCATCATTAAATTGGCTGCTCTAGCAAGAGTTCCTCCCGTATCTATCATATCATCTACTAGAATAACATTCTTTCCTGTTACGTCTCCTATTAATTCCATATGGCCAATAACATTGGCTTTCTTTCGCTGCTTGTAACAGATAACAACATCAGACATCAGATATTTAGAATAGGCATACGCTCTTTTAGAACCTCCCATATCTGGTGATGCAATTGTTAAATTATCTAATTTTAAATCATTGATATACGACATAAAAATAGTGGAGGCATATAAATGATCTACTGGTTTTTCAAAGAATCCTTGTATCTGATCTGCATGTAAATCCATGGTCATAATTCTAGTAGCTCCTCCTGCTTGCAATAAGTTTGCCACTAATTTAGCACCAATAGCAACTCTTGGCTGGTCTTTTCTGTCTTGACGAGCCCATCCAAAATACGGCATTACTGCGGTAATGTGTCTTGCAGAAGCTCTTTTTGCTGCATCTAACATCAATAACATCTCCATTAAATTATCTGCAGTTGGAAATGTAGATCCAATAATAAAAACTCTTCTTCCTCTTACAGATTCTTCAAAAGCAGGCTGAAATTCTCCATCACTAAAATGTGTTGTTTTTACTTTTCCCAGAGGCACTCCATATTCTTTTGCAATTTTTTCAGCTAGTACCATACTTTGCGAACAGGCAAAGAGCTTTGGAGATAATTCATTTTGTGACATTTAGTTGTGTGTTTGTTAGGTTAGTTTTTGATGTATAAAACAAAAGTAAAATTATTTGACGAGTTTTTGATATTAAATCCCACAATCATAAAATATTTTTTAAATTTGCAAACTATTACTAATGCTCGATTGCTTGCCTGTCGGCAGACAGGGCAGAATTAAAAACCATAATTAATTATGGAAATTATTAAAAAATTAAAATATGTTCTGGGTATATGCGATTTCTAGTTTGAATCGTAATTATATTTACGTAGGTTTAACCTCTGATTTGGAAAGTCGTATTGCTAGGCACAATAAAGGCTATGAAAAAACAACCAAACCATATCGTCTTTTCGTTTTATTATTTTCTGAACAAGTAAATACTAGAACTAATGCTAGAGAACGAGAAAAATATTGGAAATCTGGGATTGGCAAAGAGAAGCTTAGACGACTCAGAAGTCCTAAATAATGCTCGAGTGGCGGAACTGGTAGACGCGCTGGATTCAAAATCCAGTTTTTTCGGAAGTGCGGGTTCGATTCCCGCCTCGAGTACACAAAGGAAATCCCAAGAATCTAATTCTTGGGTTTTTTGCTTAGGTACAACATAGGTACAACAAATGTTAAGTTTAAAAACTTATAAGTTATTAGCTTCATAACACGAAGGTCAAAAGGACAGGCTCTGCTTTTTGTTTTATAATTAGTTAAAAGTAACACTTTCATCTTGATGAAGTTTTCAATCTTCCCGCCCTTTATTTTTTAAGCCAAAGGGATAATAATTGGATTCTTCTACAATTTCTATATCTGTTGAAGAGCTATTATTTGGATTGGTATCTCTATAAGAGAGACGTACGCTTCCTAAATGATCTACATAGCTTACACATAACTAAATTGACAAGAACCTGAAACAAGTTCAGCTTTCACATATTATCCTTAGGAATGCGAAAAGAAATGTAAATCTCCATTTTCAAAGAACATAAAACAAACTACTGCATTCTACAGTAGTTTGTTCTTTTTAGTTTTGCACGGAAAATATTTCCGCGCTATCACTCTTGTGTGTTCATATCCGCGCCATCGGATTGTATCATAGAATACGGGGTTCTTTACAGTTAATAATTATTTGATTACTCTAACATAAGATTTAAGATTTAGGTAAAAAATAGTAATTAAAGGCGCTCTATAAATAATGTTATCAAACTTATCATCTGGAGTAGTTTCAATTAAATCTAGGATTGATCCTTTATCAAAGTATTTATTCAAACCTATCATTAATTCTAGATTAGAATTGTAGAAATAATAATAATCTTCTTTATCTAAATTATTTCCTTTTAAGGCTCTAGTAATACAATCAAATGGAACATGAAAAATGCCAGCTGAACTTATCCAATCGGAATAACTATCATTGTCGCTTATTTCTTGATAAATTTTTGAATATTTTTCATTTCTAATATTTTTTTCTACTAATTGATTTACATCAAGCAGTAATTTCTTATAAGAATCTTTATCTATTTTGTCTAAATGCTTTTCTTTAATTAAATATTTTTCAAGTTTTTCTATGTGATTATAAATGTTTTTAATAGTGCCGGCGGAGGTACGGTTTGAATTATATTTCACACATTCTATGATGTCATTACTTAATTCATTTTTTGTTGACCCTCCATTATTACATGAGATAAATACAAACAGTACAAATAATTTTATTAAATTTTGTTTCATGATTTATTATTGTTTAAGCTTAATAGGTTTATTATCTGCTATTTTTACTGATTGAAGTCTGCTTCTTAAAATATTAGAATAATTATTGTTTACCTGAAATTTTACTGCTTCTAACATATAACTACTTTTAGGTCCAGTTTGTATTAGTTCTACATTTTGTGTGTATATTCCTTTCCCATTAGGGTTAGATGAACCAAATTCAATATCATCAGTAAGTGCTCTAGTATATGTCCCCATGGTTCCAAAGACTATTGAGCCACTAATAACATTATATGTTTCACCTTTATAATCATAGGAAACATTATAAAAATTTATGACATACTCGTATGTATCGCTGAAATAATCTCTTGGACTAAAACTTTTATCCCCAATAGATCTAGAGTAATCAACGGCAAATAAAATTTGGTTAAACGTTCTTTGCCATCTACTATTATTATACTTTAAATTTAATTTTAAAATCGGGGTTTTAATTAAAGCATCTATATCACTTCCTGAAACTGAAGTTTTTCCTGCCTTAATATCATTATCAGCAGCTCCAATTAAAAATAGTGCTTGTTCTTCGTCTATGTTATGAATTTTCCCATATTGCTCTACAAAACTTTTCGCAGTCGCTCCTTTTTCAGCGACATACGAAACATTACCATCCTTGTCTACATTTGGGGTCCAACCTCCTGTAAGTGTCTTCGTTTTACCGTTATTTCCTCTTTGATAAAAATCTCCTGAACCACTACTACCTGCAAGGTTTAGTATATCCACGACACTACCAATTCCATCAGCTCCGCTAGGATCTGCATAGAAGATAGGATTGTTATCAAATGCAACACTAGTTCCTTGTGAGAAGTGAGTAACTGGATCTATTCCGTTAAATCTTGCAATCGTAGGGTCATACATTCTCACATCCATTTCGTATAAGTTCAAACCTAAACTGCTTAATTTCGTTTTGTAATATTTTTATCTTCTTATTAGTTTCCTTTAAATCATTATTTTCTTTTATCAACTTTTTTAATTGATTTTTATCTTCGTTTAAAATATTTAGAATACTAATTT